>ENA-ORXM01003087-ORXM01003087.1-marine-metagenome-genome-assembly--contig:-NODE-3087-length-17416-cov-3.163389_pt1 | contig 17416 bp, 13 predicted proteins | sample MGYA00237867_ERZ511480 | MGnify/ENA primary metagenome ERZ511480 (study PRJEB26309, sample SAMN06266103) | marine metagenome | isolation source: Algal blade | place: United Kingdom:Sidmouth, United...
CAGACAGGCGCGGTCAACGCCTGCCGGGCGGTTGCCCGTCTCGCCGGTGAGAGCGACGGTGCGTGTGGCACGCGGCCGGCGAGTTGAACAGGCGGCGAATGACCGGCACACGTGACGTGCGCGACGACGGTGACGACATTCGAACCTCGGAAAAGTGAGCACTCATGAGAAACATGGCAAGCGGTCTAGGAACGCGTTCATTGCGCATGGCCATGGTACGGGCAGTCCTCGTGCGGGCCGCTGTTCAGGCCGCAGAGGGGGCCCAGATCGATCAGCGTGGCGCCTTTACCGCTTTTGTGGGACATGTAACGGCTCTCGGCCGTTGGCGTCGCGCCAGAAGCGCCACGATGACCGTGGGAGGCATCGGCCAGGTGTTCCATTTTTGAGCAATCGAATCGAGAACTGAGCACGGGTTCACGGGACTCATACTCGAAGCCGACAGCAACGCCATTGCTGCAAGTCACTGAGAGGGATCGCCCTCGGGGTTCTGGTCCCGCGTGCGCTAAACCCTGAGATCCGCACAACTGACTCGATATCTGTCACCGGTGACGGCACGGCAGCAGCTCACACCCGAGAAGTGAGAACGGTGTCGGAGATTTCTGGTCATCGGATCGCACAAGCCGTAGAATCGTCACCCTACCAATCGGAAAGGCTATCAGTCATGCGAGCGATTCCCGCCGTCGCCATGCTGCTGTTGTCTCTCGTGCTCGCCGGCCCCGCCGCCGCGCAATTCACCGACTCCCCCCCGAGCACACCGGCCAACCTTGCCGCCACCGTTTACAGCGGCACCGCCGGCGCCATCAGCTGGGATCGCTCCACTGATGATCGCGGCGCCGTCACTGGCTACGAGATCTCGCGCGACGGCACCGCGATCGGCGTGCGCGACGCGCTCAGCTACGTCGATCCCACCCTCGCCCCCGGCACCGCCTACACCTATCGGGTGACGGCGATCGACAACGCCGGGCAGCGCTCGGGCACCGCGAGCGTGCGCCTGACGACGCCCGGCAGCGGCAGCCCCGCGGCGCCGGCAGGACTCAGGAGAAGTGTCTACTCGGCGACGGCGGCGGAAATCTTCTGGAACCGCTCGACGACGTTCGGGCTGACTTATGAGGTGCGCCGCGACGGGGCGGTCCTCGCGACGACGGACGGCACGAGCCACTTCGACGACGCGCTCGCGGGGGGGCGGAGCTACACCTACGAGGTCATCGCGATCGATGCGCAGGGGCGGCGCTCGACGAGTTCGCGGGTTACGCTCGATACGCAGCCGGGGCCGAGCGGCTCGAACCCGGCGCTGCCGGCAGGCTTGCGGGCGCAGGTGTACTCGACAACGGCGGGAGAGATCTTCTGGGAGCGCTCGGCGGTGTTCGGGCTGACGTACGACGTGCGCCGCAACGGGACGGTGCTCACGACGACGGACGGGACGAGCTACTTTGACGACACGCTCGCCGCGGGGCGACGCTACACCTACTCGATCGTCGCGATCGATCGGCAGGGTCGGCGCTCGGCGGCGGCGGAGATCACGCTGACGAAACCAGGGCCCCTGATCACCTTCGACAGCCAGGAGCGACTGCTCGAGGAGGTCTTCGAGATCTACTCCGGCGAGGCGTGGGACACGACGCCGCTGTCGCTGATAACGCGGGCCATCTCGGGTGGGGGCCGGAGTGTGTTCGAGTCCATCGACAACCTGGTGCCGTTCACGTCCGCGCCGGTCCTCCGCGCGAACTGCCGCACCGGCAGCGGCAGGCTCGAGACCACGCTGCCGAACTCGGGCGCCAGCGTCCCCTGGACGGCGCGTCTCGACGCCTGTACGCCTGATCCCGAACGGGCCGGCCTCGCACTCATCAGCGGCAGCGTCGAGGGCACCTGGAACCGGCGCGTGTCTGCACGCTCCGACGAGCTCGTATGGACCACCGCGTCGGGCGAGCGGGTGCGGTTCGACGGCGAGATCAGCCGCGGACCATTCGGTTTCGAGCCGGACGCGACCACTGCCTTTATCGCCTCGAACGCAACCCAGATCGTGCGCGACGACGCGGACGGGACGCCGCTGCGCTCGATCGAGGAGGCGACGAGCACACGACGGGCCGGAAGCATCGACACTCGTGACATCGCCACGCTGAGCGGCGGGTTCACCTACCGTTCCGACGGCACCGACGGCTTGGCCGTCACGGTCAGCACGCCGATCGATCTCGCCTACCACTGGAACTTGCCCACCCCCGCCCCCGACGGCGTCCCGCCCGAGAGCCTCGGTGAGCTGCCACTCGGCGACGAAACACAGGGGCAGTGGCGGACCGAGGAGCAGAACGCGGCCGTTGATCGGTTGCGGCAGCGCTGGGCCTTCACCGTCGGCATGCTGGAGTTGCAGGCGGAGGACGGCAGCCACTTGGTGCTCGACGCGGACACGGGCGACCTCGACACCGTGCGGATCACGCTTGACGAGGGGGGCGGGGCGGGCGCCGAGGTGAGGGTCATCGAGTGGCCGGGAAGCTGGTACCGAGCGCTCGCACCGGGGCTCGCCTCGAGCCGCTACGAGACGCCCGACTGACGCGTCCGTGATCGGCCAAGAGCCTCCCTCTGTCGAGCGAGAACGGGGCGGGCCAAGAGCGTCTGCTTTTCACAAGATCGGCACTGCCTTGAGCGCCGGAGGGAAGTACGTTCCCAGACGACATCCGGGTCGGCTCCTTGCCGGTCGATCCGTAGTGCTGCGGCACACCGAAACCTCCCCTTTGGCTACCCCAGTCCTCACGCGAGGCTGACGAGCCCAGGCGATCACCGTACGGTTCGGCCTCGAGATGGGTCTGCAGCGCCCTCCGCTCCTTCGCGGCGGACTGCTCGAGCTCGGTGACCTCCTCCCACTGCATCTGCTCGACGCGCTCGAGCCACTGGTCGTTCGAGCCGGCCACGACGGCGACGTAAGCAATGGGATCAATGGCGCCCAGATAGGCGACAGATGTCCTCAGCGATAGCGGACCTGCTGGCGTGCGATCGGACGCGGCGCCCACAGCCGCTTGAAGCACCTTGGCCCCCGCTTGACCGCTCGCGGTTCGCGTCGTCCATCCCACCCATCGCGAGCCGATCAGCTCCAGCAGCGCCATCACCTGCATCTCGTCAAGATGGCCCGTGCGACGGCGTGGCCACCACGCGCACCACAGCTGCAACGTGTGCTTGAAGCTCAGCTGCCGCACCGAGAGCATCGTCGTCACCAGCACCTTCGCGCGCTGACCGCGTCCGACGCACAGCTCCCGGATGCGCAGCGTTCGCGGCGTACTCGCCCACGCCTCGACGCTCATCCAGCGCGGACGCTGGGGGCGCTGCAGTTCGATGACGTGATCGCCCGTGCCGAGGCGCTTGCCACGACGCGAATCGACCCCGGTGCGCCGTCCGCCGATCTGCTCGAACAGGCCATCAATACCCCGCTCGCGCAGCGCTACGAGCAGCCAGTAGCTGGGGAAACTGGCGTCCCCGAGCAGCACGTCGCCCCCCTCGAGCGTGTCGAGCAACGGGCGCAGCAGAGTGTGCTCATCGCTGCCCTTGCCGCGAATGGGGCCGCAGGCGGCCTCGAGCAGCGCTCCGCTCGACAGACACATCGATCCCAGCAGCCGTGTGATCGGGAAACCGAGACCGGGTGGCTGGCCGCGGTGTTGCGCAAAGCGTTCCTGGTTGGCGTCGGTGTCGGGCATCGACAGCGTCGTGCCATCGACGATGATCGCGCGACGGCGGCGCCAGCGCCAACGATCGGGGGCGCACTCGTGCAGCAACCGTCCGCTGCGTCGGGCCAGCTCGACGATCAGCTCCTCGGGCAGGCGCCGACGGGCCTGACAGTAGGCGCTGGTATGGACACTGCCGGGGGCGAGCCCGGCGCCGAGGCGCTCGACGGCACGCTCGTTGACCACGCGCTAGCAGGAGCGATCATCGGCCATGGCTTGGGCGAGGAACATCGACAGCGTCTCGGTCGGCGGGTAGAGGCGCTGACGATGATCGGGCAGCAGCCACTGGAGCGTCTCGTGTGATGGGTACTCCTCATGACGCCGCTCTGATAGGTTCGTCCGAATGGATCACGAGGAGATGATCGACCGCAACAGGGCGGCTTGGGCAGCCAACGCGTACCGGGCGTGGATCGAGCGCTACGGTACGGCGGAACGGGCGGCGGCGGACCTGATCGTTAATCCGCGAAAACCGCTTCGCAGGCTCATTCCCGCCATCGGCGACCCGTCCGGGCAGGCCATAGCCATCCCGCTCGGCTCGCACGGCCGGGTCGCGACCGCCCTGGCGCTGCTCGGCGCCGAGGTCACGGTGTTCGACATCGCCGAGTCGAACGCCCGATACGCTCGCGAGTTGGCGGCAGCGGTCGGTGTCCCCTTGACGTACGTCGTCGGTGACTTTCAGCGAACGGCGTTCGGCTGCCCGGGGGCGTTCGACACGGTCGCGATGGACCTCGGCATCGTCCACTACTTCGTCGAGATCGAGCGTTTCGTGGCGTCGACGAGAACGCTGCTGAAGAGCGGCGGTACGCTTGTGCTGAGCGAGTTCCACCCGCTCGTCAAGAAGTCGCTCGACGTGTCGTCCGGAGAACCGCGTCTAAAAGGTGACTACTTCGCGACGGATGTCGAGGAGGCACCGACGCCGTGCGACGTGTTCCTTGACGGCAAAAGTCCCGATTGCATGTTGCGGCGCTGGACCCTCGGCGAGATCGTCACGGCGTTCGCTTCGGGAGGATTCAGGATCCGCGACCTCACCGAACACCCGGCTGCAGAGTGCGCGTCGCTACCCGGCACTTTCACGCTGGTCGCGACGGCAGACTGAGCATCAGCAGTGTAGTTTGTCGAAATCGAAGAGACCGGTACGACATAGCTTCGAACCACACGAGTGCGCCAGCTACCTCGCGCACTGCGGCTACCGCATCAATTGAACGTCGGGATACTCTGACCCGAGGGGTTCGCTGCCGCGGGCGAGCGCCCTATGCCGTCTCCGCGTCGCGCAGCTCGCTCTCGCCCAGCCAGAAACAACGCAGTGGGCCGGCACCCGCAGGATTCTCGTCGGCGAATCGATGCCCTCGAGCTCCCCGAAGTCCTCGGGCGCGCGCGTGCCGCTGTCGACGGGCGCAGTCTGCGCAAAGCCGCCGCGAGGGAGGTACTCGTGAACCCGTCCCTCATCCGTCTCCGGACACGCCCACCCGCTTCCCCCTCGTGCGCCGCTCCCGCCACGCGTCGATTTCTCGCAGCACGCTGTAGACGGTGGTGAGCGAGGTGCGCGCGTTGCCCGAGGCGGCTCGTCCGACGCTGCGCAGCGTGAAGTCTCCGCTCGCGGCGCGGACCTCGATCTCGTGGACGTTCCCGGGCGCTGCGGGGTCGGCCACCAGCGTCACGTGGGTGTCCTCGAACCCCACCCCGTGCAAGGCGAGCGTGGCGGCGACATTCGCGTTCTTCGGAAAGCGTCGCGCGGCCTCGCGCGCGTCACCGTCGAAGAAGGTCGCGGGCGCGCTCAGCGCGCCGAGATCGAGCGATTCCTCCGCCGGCGTGTCGCACCAGGCCGCAGGCGGCTTGATACCCCGATAGACGACGCTCTCCAGCCCACCGACGGCGAGCGCGCCGAGCAGGTCGAGCCCGCCGATCGCGCCGGCCGGCAACCGCAGGTGGGCACCGCCTTTCTTCGCCGCGCCCCTCACCCGCCGCTCGAGCTCGGCATCGGCCAGCGCTCCGACCGAGACCACGACGACCTCCACGCCGGCGGCGAGACAGGTGGGCACGTGCGCGGTGACGCCATCGTGCCCGGCGCACTCGACGATCAGGTCAGGAGCCCAGGCGAGCAGGCTCCGCGTATCGGCGCAGACGTGACCCTGCGCTCGGGCGAGTGGCTCGTCGAGCACCACGCCCTCCGCCACGCGCGCCATGGCACGCGGCGACACGAGCGCGGCGACGGCGCACGGCGCGTCCTCGCCCGCGAGCCTCGCGGTGAGCTCCCGCGCGATCGTGCCGTAGCCGATGAATCCGATCCGCATCCCGCCCGCCTCCTCGTACGCCGTTCGCCCCAGAGCGCACGAAGGCGCCGCTGCGGATCGCGCCCCGCCTTCGCGTGTCGCCCGCTCATCGTACCGCCGGACGGTGGTGGTCCACTCGTTTCGGCCCGCGACCGCTGTCCGGCGCCGAGAAAGCGTGTAGCGTGCCCCGGTGCTCGACGATCCCACGAAGTCCCCGGCGACGAGCGTTCCGCCGATGTCCCGCTCGCCGCGCGCGCTCGATCATCCGCCGTTCCGCCGCTACTACGCAGGGTTGTGGTTCTCGACGCTCGCGTTCTGGATGCTGCGCGTCGCCCTCGGCTGGAGCGCGTGGGAGGCGAGCGGCTCGGCCTTCGCCACCGGGCTGGTCGCGGCGCTGTCGATGCTGCCGCCGGCGCTGCTCGCACCGCTGTTCGGGGTGGTCGCCGACCGGGTACGGCTTCGGCGGGCGGTGCCGCTGGTGGCGCTCGCCTTCGCCGCCATCGCCGCGCTCCTCGGTGCGCTCTCGCTGGCCGGCCGACTGAGCTTCGCGCCGCTCGCGCTGATCGCCACCGCTCACGGGCTGGTCGCCGCGCTCTGGCAACCGCTCAGACTGACGCTCCCGGCGCGTCTCGTGCCGCGGGTGCTGCTGCCGGAAGCGGTCGGGCTCGGCTCGGTCACCTTCCAGGTCTCACGGGTCGTCGGTCCGGCGATCGCGGGCACACTGATCGCGTACCTCGGCGTCGCCTGGGTCTACGCGTCCGTCGCCGTCGCCTACCTCCTCTTTCTGGCGCTGTTCCGGGGCGTGACGCTCGCGCCCCGGCCGCCGGACGCGCACGACGATGATCCGTTTCTCTCCCGGTTCACCGCCGGGTTGCGCGTGGCGCTGGCGATGCAGGAGATCCGTCCCACGCTCGCGGCGACGCTGGTGAACGCGCTCGTCGCCCGCGGCGCGCTGGAGCTGCTGCCGGCGATCGCCGGCGGCAGCCTCGGGGCCGGCGCGACCGCGCTCGCCTGGCTAACCTCGGCCGCCGGTGCCGGCGCCGTCGCCGGCGGGCTGCTGGCCTCGCGCCTCGACGGCCGCGCCGACGCGCTGCGCCGCCGCTTCGTCGTGACGGGCGCTGTCGCGGCAGCCGCGACCCTCCTGCTCGGGCTCGTCGACGGACTCCTCGCGAGCGCGCTCGCGTGCGCGCTGGTCGGGCTGTTCGCGACGCTGACCGGCGTCGGCTGTCAGTCGCTCCTGCAGCTCGTTGTCGAGGACGCCTATCGCGGGCGCGTGCTCAGTCTCTGGACGATGGCGGGGTTCGGCGGTGCCGTGCTCGGCACGCTCGCGCTTGGCGCGCTGGGGGACCGATTCGCGCTCGACACCGCGCTCGTCGCCTTCGGCGCGCTCGGGCTCGTCGCTTTCGCCGCACTCGCGCTCCTCGAGCGTGACGGTCGGTCGCTTCCCGCGGACGAGCGGCGCCGATGAGCGCGGCCGAACCTACCCGCACGTTCCGAACCGCGTCGGCGAAGGATCGCTACAGGGCCAAGGTTCCGTCGGCGGATTTGGCCGATGGCGGCGCACCGAAGCGGTTCGGACCCGGCGTACCACGCTGAACGCAGAAGACGACCAGCACGATCGCACCGATCACCGGCACGAAAGAGATCAGCAACCACCATCCGGTGCGGTCGACATCGTGCAGGCGCCGCGCCGAGACGGCGAGATAGGGCAGCAGCAGCGCGAGCGTGAGCAGCATGCCGATCGGTCCGAACGGCGACTCGGGGAAGAGCGTCACGTCGAGCACACCACCGGCGAGCTGCAGCAGCACGTAGAACAGCGCGAACCACCAAAACTCGGAGCGCGTCGCGCGCCCGTCGAAGTTGGCGTAGTTCGACAGGACCTTTCGGATCGACTCGACGAAGCTCATTGCGGACACGGGAGGGGCGCGTGGCCCGAGAGCATATCGCAAGGAAGGAACGCTCGCCCGCCGCGCACGCCCGCGCTACCGGACCCACGGTCTTCGCGCACGTCAAGCGCCACCGCGTTTCTTGCCTCGCCGAGCGGTCGCGCCCTTCTTGCGGCCCGCGGCGGCGTCCTTCGTCTTGGCCGTCGCCGCACGCTTCGCCCGGCCCGTGGTCCCGCCCCGTTTCTTCCCGCCCGAGTCCTTCGACGCGCCACGCCCGCTTCGCCGCGAGGCGACGCCCGCCCGCCCGCCCCCCTCGCCGGTCGATGCCCCGTCCCCCTCGAGCGGCGAGGTGTACCGACATTCCGGGTAACGCGAGCAGCCGAGGAACGGCCCGGTCGGTCCCTTGCGTCGGCCGATGACGCCGCGCGTGCAGCCCGGACAGACCGGCCCCGACGCCGCACCGAGGGCGAGCGTCGCCTCACGCGCCCGCGCGACTTCCTCGGCGATGAAGGTACCGACGCCCTGCAGGAAGCTCTCGAGCGTCGTCTCGCCGCGCCGGATCTGATCCTGCTGCTCGTGCCAGAGCGCGGTCATGTCCGGCGCCGTCGCGGAGGCGGGCAACGAATCGTGGAAGGCTCGCCCGAGCGCGGTGCTGGTGACCTGCTTCTCCCGCTCCTCGATGTAGCCGCGCCGGATCAACCCGGCGATGATCGCGCTTCGGGTCGCGGGCGTACCGATGCCGCCGTGCTCGCCCTTCTTCTCCCGGTCCTTGGCGACCAACAGCTCGCGGATACGCGGGTCGGTCACGTACTTCGCCACCCGCGCGAGATCGGCGAGCAAGGTCGCCATCGTGTAGCGCGGCGGGGGGCGGGTCTCGCGGTCGGTGACGAGCGGATCGCTGCAGTCGAGCGAGCGCTTCGCCCGGACCCAGCGAATGTCGGCGATCGAGTCGGCCGCGGCGTCGAGCGCCCCGTTGCCCTTGTCGTTGCGATAGAGCGCCTTCCAGCCGGGATCGGTCGTACGCCGCCCGGTCGCCCGGAAGCGGTGCCCGACGATCAGGATCTCGACCACCGTCGCGTCGTAGCGCTCGGGCGGATGGAACTGGGCGACGTACGCGCGGGCGACGAGCTGGTAGAGACGGGCCTCGTCGCTCGAGAGCCTGGCGAGATCGGCGCGGCGCGTCGTCGGCACGATCGCGTGGTGGGCGGTCACGTAACGCGAGTCGAAGGCGCGACTCCTGAGCGACGCGTCGCCGCGCGCCACCGCGCCGGCGAGCACGGGGGCGGTGTGGGCGATCGCGGCGAGCACCTCCGGCGCGTCGGGATGCTGCTCGTCGGAAAGGTAGCGGCAGTCCGAGCGGTTGTAGGTGATCAGGCGGTGGCGCTCGCGAAGGCTCTGCGTCACGGCGAGCGTTCTGTCCGGGGTGAGGCCGAACTTGCGGCTCGCGTCGACCTGCAGGTTCAGAAGATCGTAGGGAAGCGGCGGCGGCATGCTCTTGTGCTCGGTCGTCGCCTTCGTCACCGTGCCGCGCTCACCGTCGATCGTGCGCGCGATTCGCTCGAGCGCCTTGCGCTCGGAGGGGCGTCCCTTCTCGTCGACAGGGATGTCCTTGCCGGGCTGATAGAGCGCGACCAGACTCCGCGGGTCGCTCGCGGAAACGTCCTCCTCCGGCTCGGTGAACGTCGCCGCGAGCTCGAAGTAGTGGCGCACTTCGTGATCCTCGTGCGCCCGGTCGCGACGAACGACGAGCCCGAGGATCGGGGTCTGCACGCGTCCTACCGAGAGCACCCCGACATCCCCCCCCTGACGGCGCGCCGCGAGCGTGTAGGCGCGGGTGAGGTTGTAGCCGTAGCGCTGGTCGGCAGCCGAACGGGCGAGCGCGCTCCGGTAGAGCCCTTCGAACTCGCGGTTGTCGCGCAGCGCCCCGAGCGCGCGACGCACGATCTCGGGATTGTTGTCGTTGATCAGCAGCCGATCGACCGGCTTGGCGCTCCCGACGTGGCGCAACACCTGTTCGACCAGGAGCTGCCCTTCCTCGTCGGGATCGCCCGCATGCACCACGCGAGCAGCCTTCCTCACGAGTCGCTCGATCAGGCGAAGCTGCGCACGCTTGTCCTCGATCGGCTTGTGCCGGATCGGCCAGCGCAGCGGCAACTGCTCGAGATTCCAGCGGCCGGTGGCCGGATCGTGATCCTCGGGATCGGTCAGCTCGAGGAGATGACCGAAGCACCATGTGACGACATCGTCGCCGCAGACGATATGCCCGTCGGCCCGTCGCCCGCCACCGAGAGCATCGGCGATCGCGCGGCCGAGCTCGGGCTTCTCGGCGACGATCAGGCGCACGGGTGCTCCGGCGAGTGCTCCGACTGTCGCGAGGCCACTGTCATCGCCTCCCTGGAAGGCATGGGTGATACGGGGCAAGACAGAGGGGACGCGACACGATCGTCAGCGCCACTCGCGGCGGGTGCCCCGAGCACGAGACCGTCACCTCCTAGGGGAGGCTACTCTACTCCGCGAGAGAGCGGGCGGCAGCACCCGATACTACATAAAAAGACAGTCACCCCGTCGCGGCCCGCTCTCGTCCCCCGGATGCTCCACTCGGCTATCGTGCCGCAGCGCGTCGGCGCGTGCTCGGCCCATTCTCCGTGCCTGGCCCGCACCCTCGCTCCTCGCGGCCCCCGTCGTCGTCGGGCGGCCCCGATCGCGCCGTCAACTCGACCCGATCCGCCTGCCGGGGCGCGGCGTCGCCGCGGAGCACGGCGGACGCGAGCTCATCGGAACCCCTCCAGCACCGTCTTCCCGATCGCGCCGCCACTCTCCTGGAGCGCGTGCGCCGTCTCGAGATTCGCCGCGTTGATCGAGCCCGCCAGGCGTTTCGCGGTGGTGATCAGCGTGCCGTCGTCGACGGCATCGGCCACTCGCTCCAGTAGCCGCCGCTGCGCCTCGATGTCGTCGGTTCCGAACATCGAGCGGGTGAACATGAACTCCCAGTGCAGCGAGACGGACTTGCGTTTGAGCAGTCCGATGTCGATCGAGGACGGGTCGGGATCGTCGATCAGCCCGAACTTGCCTTGGGGCGCGATCGCGTCGGCGATGAAGGGGAAGTGCTCCTCGGTACCCGTGAGGCCGGCGATGTAGCGAGGCTCGGTTCCCGACTCCTCGAGCGCAGCCTTCATGTCTTGACGATGGTCGATCACTCGATGGGCGCCGAGGCGCTCGCACCACTGGCGCGTCTCCGGGCGCGAGGCGGTCGCGATGACCTGCAGGCGCGTGAACCGGCGGGCGAGCTGGATCAGCATCGACCCCACGCCACCGGCGCCGCCGATGACCAGCAAGGTATCGCCCTCCCCCGCGCCCTCGGGAATCGAGAACCGATCGAACAGCAGCTCCCAGGCGGTGATCGAGGTCAGCGGCAACGCGGCCGCCTCGGCGTGGGACAGCATGGCGGGCTTGTGGCCGACGATTCGCTCGTCGACGAGGTGGAGCTCGCTGTCGGTTCCCGGACGCTCCAACGCGCCGGCGTAGAAGACCTCGTCGCCGACACTGAAGTGCCCCGCCTCGTCCCCGACCGCCCGGACGACACCCGAGGCGTCCCAGCCGAGCACTTGATAGCCCGTCTCGGGCGTGACTCGCGATCGCACTTTCACGTCCACGGGGTTGACCGAGATCGCCTTGACCTCGACCAGCAGGTCGCGCGGACCGGGCACCGGATCGTCGAGCTCGATGTCCTCGAGTGGAGCGCGCGCGGAGCCGCGCTCGCCGCGTGAGTATCCGACCGCCTTCATCGTACCGACTCCTCTGGTGATTGAACCCCGACCGTCGGGTGGTCCCGATCTTCTCGGTGGATGATCTCGCCGTCTCGGTCCGCGGCGCGCTCGACTCGCGATGCTCCACCGGGGCGCCAGGCCGTGTTCGGCGGCCCGTTCATCCGAGCGACTCTCCGGGCGATCCGGGTCGGCGGTAGGCGATGATCGCGAGAAAGCGTGCCGGGAGCTCGAGCAGCCGTTCGGGTCCGTGTGGAGCATCGGCGTCGAAGAACAGCGAGTCGCCGGGCCGCATGGGAAAGGTTCGTTCGCCGTGACGGTACTCGATCTCGCCCTCGAGCATGTAGAGGTACTCGAGCCCCTCGTGCTGAAACGTGGGGAAGACATCCGAGTCGGCCGTCAACGTGATCAGGTAGGGCTCGACCGTGACCCCCGAGCCGTTCGGCGCAAGGTGCCCGAGCAGCTGATACTGGTGCCCCGCACGCGAGCCGCGCCGCTCGGTGCCGACACCCTCGCCGGCCCTGACGTGCACCGCGTCGCGCCGCTCCTCGAAGCGGGCGAGGAATGCGGAGATCGAGACCCCGAGCGCACGGGCCAGGCTCTGCAGCGTCGTCAGCGACGGCGAGGTCAAGCCGTTCTCGATCTTCGAGAGCATGCCGGTGGAGAGACCCGTCGCCTCGCCGAGATCGGCGACCGTGATACCGAGACGCTTTCGGTGCGCGCGCACCTCGCGTCCGATGGCGACCTCGAGGCGCTTCTCGGCATCGCCGCGAACGGCGTGCGGATCCTGGACGAGTCGCGAGGCCATGACGGGGATTCTACCCGCAGGTTCAAGCCGATCACGGGGCGCCTCGCCGCTCCGCCTCGAGCGGGCGCACGGGCCCCGGGCGGCCGTCGAGCCGAGCGGCGCGTGCCGCCGCTCAGCGCACCGGGGGCGCGTAGAGCAGCCCCCCGTCGGTCCACAGCCGATTGACGCCACGCTCGAGCCCGAGCGGGGTGCTCGGGCCCACGTTGCGCTCGTAGCTCTCGGCGTAGTTGCCGACATCGCGAACGACGCGCGCGCACCAGCGCGCGTCGAGACCGAGGAGCTCGCCGGTGTTCCCCTCGTCACCGAGCAGCCGACGCGCGGCCGGTGTCGAGCCCGCCCCGGGGCGCCGCACATCGGTCTGACTCAGACCCAGCTCCTCCGCGTTGATCATGCACGCGAGCGTCCAGCGAACGACGTTGGACCAGCGCGCGTCACCGGCACGCACCAGCGGCCCGAGCGGCTCCTTGGAGATCACCTCAGGGAGTACGGCGTGCGCATCCGGGCGCTCGAACCCCGACCGTCGCGCTGCCAAGGTGGAGCGGCCGGTGGTGAGCGCGTCGCACTCACCGGCGGCGTAGCGCCGGGCCGCCTCGAGCTCGTCATCGACGTGAACGGGACGATAGCGAAGCTTCATGAGAACGAAGAAATCTGCCACGTTCCGCTCCGCGGCGGTACCGCGTGCGACGCAGACACGGCGCCCGTCGAGCTCGAGCGCGCTCTCGATACCCGTGTGCTTCGGCACCATGAATCCCTGCCCGTCGAAGTAGTTGACGCCGACGAATTCGCCGTGGAGCACGTTCCGGGCGAGTGTCCAGGTCGTGTTCCTGACGAGCAGATCGACGGCGCCGGCGGCGAGGGCATCGAAGCGATCGCGGGCCGGGGTCGGCACGAACTCGGCCGCCCCCGGGTCGTCGAACACCGCGCTCGCGACGGCTCGACAGAGATCGACATCGATTCCCGACCAGACGCCGAGGCTGTTGGCGCTGGAGAATCCGGGAAGGCCTGGATCGACCCCGCAGACGACGCGGCCGCGCTCGCGCACCGCCTCGAGCGTGTCGCTCTCCGCGCGGACGCCGGTGGGGGCGAGTGCGAGGAGGACGAGGCCGATGGAGGAGGCGAGTGTGATGCGCCAGGCGATCATCGTCACCCCGCGCCGCGCGAGCGGCGGTACTGGACGATCTCGACCGGCACGGGCGAGTCGTCGGTGGCGTGCCGGTAGCTCGCCCGAACGCACGGCGCGAGCCGCACCGCCTCCGGAGCGACGCCGTGGCCGAGAAATTCCTCGATCACCCGGGCCCCGCGCGCGCGCGCTGCCTCGTCGCGTCCGTCGGCGGCGGTGCAGGCGGTGATGACGAACAGATCCTCCGCCGCGGTGTCGCGGACGAGCAATCGCACCGCCCTCTTGTTGGCCGCGCCCATGCGTCGCGTCTCGCTGTCGTCGAAGATCAGTACCGTTCGACGCACGCGCTCGAGCCCGTCAAGTGGCGACGGCGGGTGATCCTCGGTCGCCGCGAGAGCGGCGCGACGGCTCGCCGCCGAGAGCACCTCGTACCGATCGGCACGGCGCTCGAGCGAGCGCGGGCCGCTCGCCTCGACGAGAACTTCATCGACGGCCGCCGTGCCGTCGGCCGCGCGGATACCGGAGATGAACGCTGCACCCTCGCCACCCTGCTCGGCGAACACCGTGTCGTCGAGGACGAGGTCGGTCGGCGCGGCCTCGCTACCGTCGACGCTCAGCAGCGACGAGGGCAGAACGCGACCGTCCTCGCTGACGTACTCGCGCCGAAGCACGATGTCGCCGACGATGAGCTCGTACTCGGCGACCGGCCCGGCATCGGTCTCGGCGAAGCTTCGGCGGTAGGCGACGTAGCGAGCCCCTTGGTCGGCCTCGACACGCTGCAGGCCGTAGCCTGCCTCCTCGAGCGCGCGGACCAGCGTGTTGCCGAACGCGGTATCGGGCTCGGAGAGCTGCAGCGTCGCGCTCGACGGCGGCGCTTCGGGCAACTGCACGAGCACCGAGACCAGATTGGTCGAGATCAGCGCCAAGTGCTCCAGCTCGACACTCGAGATCCCCTCGAAGGCCGCCGCGTCGCCGCCACCGAGCGGTAGCCAGGGGGAGAGATCCCGTGCCGGCGCCGCGCAGCCGATCACGCACAGCGCGCCGAACAGCAGCGAGACGCGCCCGACGCCACGACGGGTGATCGACCGTTCGGCTCTCACGAGCCCCGCCTCAGGATCTCGATGACGACCCCGCGGCTCGGGAAGCGATCGCCCGCCCCGACCGGGGCCCAGCAGCCCTCGTCGATGATCGCCTCAGGCGGGATGCCGAGCACGACGAGCGCTTCGGCGACGCGGCGCGAGCGCCCGAGGGCCAGCCCTTCGTTGCCGATATCGAGCGCCGTCTTGCCATTGCTGCAGCCGATCAACCCGATCATGTCGCTGTCCTCGCGAAAGCCTTCCGCGAAGCGCTCGACGAGCCGCTTGCCGTCGCTGCCGAGCCGCATGGAGTCGTTGGCGAAGACGATGATGGCTCGATCGGCGAGCTCGAGAGTCTCGCGCAGCGCCCCGAAGGCACCGCTGTCGCCATGGAAGAGGTTGGTCACCTCCACGCGCCCCGAGTTGACCGCCGCGTGGCTCGGGGCGCCGCTCGCCTCGCGAGCGACGCCGTGCACGACCTCGTCGGTGATCAGACTGATCAGCGGCGTTTGCTCGAGCGCGTCCACGTCGCCGACATACTCGACACGCGCGAGCTCCGCGTCCGTCGTCGCCCTGAAGCGGGTGTCGTCGACACCGACCTCGCGACGCGTGCCGCCGACGGCGAGCGCGCTGGCCGGTTGGACCGCCTCACCCGCCACGCGGTAGCTGCGCGCGAGCGTCACGGTCCCCACCTCGAGCTCGAGCCGCACCAGGGGCGAACCGCTCGCGCTCTCGAGCGCACGGCGCTCGAGCGAGACGTGATGGGCGCCCTGATCGGCGTCGACACGCTGCACGCCGTAGCCCGCCTCGGCGAGGCGCGAGACGAAGGCTTCGGCCAACGGCTCGGCTCCGCGCGAGAGCTGCACCGTAGTGATGCGCGGCGTGCGCAGCTGCTCGAGCGCCCGGGCTAGATCGTCGAGCATGACGCTCTCGGCGGTGCCGGGCGCCTGTGCCTCGCCCGCGCCCGGGCCGCCCATCACCGACCCGTGCCCGCCGGGGCCGACGTGTGCGCAGCCGCCGAACGATGTCGCGAGTAGCGCTAGAGCGAGGCGTCGCCCGACCACTCCGAACGCCTCCCTCGCCCGTCCGCCCATCAGCGTTCACCACTCGGGCGAACGAGCCGCGAGCGGCGGCATCCCCACGGAAGCGCCTCGCCGACCCCGCCGCCCCTCGGCAACACCTCACCCACCCGTTCCGTCCCCCTTCATCGCCCCGAGCCTCGGACCGCCCCCGATCCGGGCGAATCGCGCTCGTGCGGGAAGCTACAATGACGCCGATCGCGTGACTGCTACGGTGATCACGAACCCGTAAGAGGAGAGACGGACCATGGGCGAGGCACCGCCGCTGCACGCGCGTTTTCCGCACCACTTCACGTTCGGGGCGGCGACCGCGGCCTATCAGATCGAGGGGGCCGTGGCCGAGGACGGCCGAGGTGCTTCGATCTGGGACGCCTTCTCGCACGAGCCCGGCCGCGTCGCGAACGGTGATACCGGCGACATCGCTTGCGATCACTACCACCGCTTCGCGGGCGATCTCGACATCGCGCGTGAGCTCGGCCTCGATGCGTATCGGTTCTCGATCGCCTGGCCGCGCGTGGTGCCCGAGGGGCGTGGTGCGGTCAACCAGCGCGGGCTCGACTTCTACGATCGTCTCGTCGACGAATGCCTCGCCCGCGATCTCGCCCCCTTCCCGACGCTCTACCACTGGGACCTACCACTCGCCCTGGGGAAGCGTGGCGGCTGGACCGAGCGAGCGACCGCCGACGCCTTCGCCGACTACGCCGGCGCCGTCACCCGCCGTCTGGGCGATCGGGTGCGGGCGATGTCGACCTTCAACGAACCGTGGTGCTCGGCGGTGATGGGCTACCTCTACGGTATCTTCGCCCCCGGCGAGCGAGACCTCGATCACGCTCTCGCGGCCGTCCACCACCAGCATCTGGCTCACGGCCTCGCCGTACAGGCGGTTCGCGCCGAACGAGCCGCCCTACCGCTCGGCATCGTGCTCAACCTCCAGAGCGTGCACCCGGCGACGGACTCCGACGAAGATCGTGAGGCCGCTCGGCGACATCGGGCCTTTCACAACGGAATGTTTCTCGAGCCGCTGTTCTCGGGGCGCTATCCAGAGGCGCTGCTCGCCTCGCTCGGCACCCGCCTGCCCCCGGACGCCGGGGACGATCTCGCGACGATCGCCCAGCCACTCGACTGGTGGGGACTGAACTGGTACACCCCGGCGCGAGTCACCGACGCACCGGCCTCAGACGCGCCGTTTCCCGCCACGACCACCGTCGTCCCGGAGGACGCGCCGCTGACCGGCGCGCTCTCGCACCGGCTCCTGCGCATGACGGGCGTCGAGGTCGCGCAGTCGGCCTGGGACGAGTCGACGCTGCCGAGGCACCTTCGCATGCGCTTCGAGGTCATCGACGGCGAGGGGCGATTTTGCGGCCACGGCCTCTACAACTCCACCTCTGACATCCGGGTTCGCATGCTTTCCAAGGGCAGGCGAACCGATCTGGACCGGCCCCGGGAGTTCCTGAGGCGTCAGATCGCGTCGGCCGTGAGGCTCCGCCGCAAGGTGCTGCGCCTCGACGAGGTCACCGACTGCTATCGGCTTGTCCACGCCGAGGGCGATGACCTGTCGGGCCTGATCGTCGACAAGCTGGGCGACGCCCTCGTCTGCCAGCACCACGCGCTCGGGTTCTGGAACCTGCGCCACGAGGTCGAGGCGGTCCTGCGGGAGCTCTTCCCCGATCACTCGGTCCTCCACCGCTTTGCGCGGACCGCGAGGGGCG
>ENA-ORXM01003088-ORXM01003088.1-marine-metagenome-genome-assembly--contig:-NODE-3088-length-17407-cov-3.855799_pt1 | contig 17407 bp, 14 predicted proteins | sample MGYA00237867_ERZ511480 | MGnify/ENA primary metagenome ERZ511480 (study PRJEB26309, sample SAMN06266103) | marine metagenome | isolation source: Algal blade | place: United Kingdom:Sidmouth, United...
GGATCCAATGAAATAATCGAAGATGGATTGAATGGCACCATTATTCCTGTAAAAAACACGGAGGCATTAATAAAAGCTATGGAGGACTGTTTGAAAAACTCCTCTAATTTCCTGAATTCAAACGAAAAATACCGTGATTTAATTTCTAAAAAATACAATCAAAATTTTGTATGGTCCCAGCAATTAAAGGAATATGAAAAATTTAAATAAAACTAAAGTAACCAGTCCATTTCATCGGAAATTAAATATTCTAAAAAAATTAACTTTAATTAATTATAACAAAAGCTTAGAATCAATAAATATTGCATTTTAACAAAAATGCAAGTACTTAGTCTATATCCATATATAGTAGATATTTTTATAACTATTTTGCATCAGTATTATATCTTTTCATGATTTACCGACTCTTTTTTAAAAGGTTAATAGATTTTATAATGGCGCTGTCAATTCTGACATTAGCATCACCTATAATTGTTTTAGTTATCCTGTTTTTAGGAATCGCCAACCGGGGAAGTATATTTTTCATCCAAAAGCGCCCCGGCCAAAAAGGTAAGATATTTAAAATACTGAAGTTCAAGACTATGAACGATAAAAAAGATGCCGAGGGCAATCTTTTACCTGATGAAATAAGACTTACTTCTGCTGGGAAATTTGTTAGGAAAACATCTCTTGATGAATTACCCCAATTATTAAACGTTCTTAAAGGAGAGATGAGTCTAATTGGCCCACGTCCATTGTTAGTTTCATATTTACCCCTTTACAATGAAACCCAAAAAAGACGCCATGAAGTAAGACCAGGTATTACCGGCTGGGCTCAGGTTAACGGTAGAAATGCAATCTCTTGGGATAAAAAATTTGAGTATGATGTTTGGTATGTTGACCATTTAAGTTTTTTTATAGACCTTAAAATATTGGCTATGACGGTTTCAAAAGTCATAAAAAGTGATGGCATTTCTTCGGATACTAGTGCGACAATGGAATTATTTACAGGAACAGGAAATAGCAAATTATGCGATTAAGTATCATTATCCCATGTTATAACATGGAGTTGTACCTAAAAGAATGCGTAGACAGTCTTTTGGATCAACAAATGAATACCTCAGATTACGAGGTTATCATCGTAAACGACGAATCCAAAGATAAGACTCTACAAATAGCCATAGAATTTGCCTCTAAAAACACGAATATAAAAGTCATAGATAAAAAAAATGCAGGTGTTGGTGCTGCAAGAAATTCTGGATATGACGCTGCAATCGGGGATTATATATATTTTTTAGACCCTGATGATTATGTTGCAAAAAATACTTTACCCATTTTGCTTGATGTTTGTACCATAAATAATCTTGACATCTTAACTTTTGCAAGCAAATCTGTAGTTAGCAAACCCTACCCCATATCAAAAAACATTGATTCTTTAGATATTAATTCAGGAATAGAAGTCAAAGATGGTATAACCTACATAGCGGATAAAAAACATAAGAATGAAATCTGGTGGTACCTAATTAAAAGAGATTTCATAAAAAACACGGGTATACGATTTATAGAGGGTAGGTGGATGGAAGATGCCATACTCACCTCCGAATTATTCTGCCAAGCCAAAAGAATGGCACATACAAACCTGGACGTGCATAGATATCGTATTCTGCCAACATCGGCAATGCGGAACAAGAGTCCTGAGCATTACAATAAAGTCATATATGACAACGCAAATGCCGCACATGTATTTGATAAATTGATATTAACAATACCAAGTAACCATCCAAATGCAGAAGCCTGTATTAAAAGATTAAAAACAAGACAACAGTCGTTTGTTTTCTTCTTAATGGTTCGTTTGATGAAGTCAGATATCTCGGTTTCGGAAATTCCTGCCATGTTATCGGATTTTGAAAAAATAGATGCTTACCCCTTAAAGAAATTCATAGGTGAAGATTATCACGGAATAGGCTATTCTTGCTTGGTTTTCGTATTTAATAGAAAACCTTTGATAAATCCGTTCATAAAGATGTTCCGATCTTTTTATACTTTAAAACAATGAATATTCTTATATCTTCTGCAGGTAGACGCGTGTCACTGGTCAGAGCATTTCAAAAGGAACTTAAAAAGCTATATCCCGAAGCTAAAGTTTATGCATCAGATGCAAACCCAACACTCTCAGGTGCTTGTCAGGTAGCTGACGGCTATTTTAAAGTGCCATTCGTTACCCATCCAGATTATTTTAATGTTTTGGTCAAAGAATGCAATAGTCGTGACATAAGCTTGTTAATCCCTACAATTGATACGGAACTGTTACCCCTGGCGCAAAATAGAACATTGCTAGAGCAAAATGGCATTACTCCTATTGTAGCTTCAACGGAATTTGTTGGTAAATGTAGAGACAAAAGACAAATTCATAAGTTCTTTGAAGAACACAATGTTTCTGTAGCCAAAGAATTTACCAAAGAAGACTACACTTTACCTCTATTCATTAAACCCATAGATGGTAGTAGAAGTGTTGACACCTATCTTATAAAGGACCAAAAAGATTTGACTGATTATCATTTTGAAAATGAAAAACTAATGTTCTTGGAATATCTTGACCATGATGTTTATAATGAGTTTACATGTGACCTTTACTACGGAAAAGATAACATGCTAAAATGCGTAGTGCCCCGTAAAAGAATTGAAGTAAGAGATGGGGAAGTATATAAAGCCTTGACCGTAAAGAACCTCTTGGTTGATTATATCAAGAAGAACTTAGCAAAAGTTGAAGGAGCCGTAGGCTGTTTAACAGCTCAGTTTTTTGTTCATGGTACAGAAGATAAAATAAGAGCAATTGAAATCAACCCCCGGTTTGGTGGTGGTTACCCCCTATCCTACTTGGCCGGTGCCAATTATCCAAAATGGGTTTTAGAGGAATTTATATTAGGCAAGCAAATAGAAGAAAATTTTGACTGTTGGGAAAAAGACCTTCTCATGATTAGATATGATGATGAAATTTTAGTCCATGGATATAAAGGTTAATGAAAATTCGGTCATCGTTTTTGATTTGGACGATACACTCTATAATGAAGTAGATTATTTAAGATCGGCTTATTGTGCCATCGCCAAAGAATTAAATCCTAACCAATGGGAACACCTTTTTGTTAAAATGTTTTCGATGTACCGTAATAAGGAAAATGTATTTGAGTATTTAACAACTACTTTTTCCGTTGAAAAAAAGACATTAATAACCTCTTATCGAAATCATACACCATCAATAAGCCCGTTTCAGGGCGTTATTCCTTTATTAGAGACCATTAAAGAAAATAAAGGGAAACTTGCTATAATTACCGATGGCCGAAGTAAAACACAAAGAGCAAAACTCAATGCATTACGTATTGAACATTATTTTGATAAAATTGTTATTTCTGAAGAGCTGGGTACGGAGAAACCAAATGAAAATAACTACTTAGCCATAGAGAACAGTTTTAAAGACCATACATACTGTTATGTGGCAGATAATGTAAGAAAAGATTTTATCGCTCCCAATCAACTAAATTGGAATACTATTGGCTTAATTGATAATGGCCTCAATATTCATAGTGATTCATTTCTTTACTTTACCAAAGAGAACTTACCACAGAGCTTTGTTAAAAGTTTAGGGGATATTAAAATATATTAGAATAGCGCTCGTTTTTTTGATAATACTTAGTGAAGTTGTAAATTTATATTAAAAATTTTACAGTTAAATCCTTTATCTAAAATGGATTTAAATAGTAATTGAATAAACTGATTTTTAATTAATTCTTAATCAAATGGCCTTAACCAATGGTGTTTTATTAAGTGCTGATATCAGAAGTTTCCATTATGGGTAATATTTGTTTGTCATCAAAATCAAACCTATACCAAAACCCATGAAGTAGGCACGATTGTCTCTTCTGATATTTAGTCAAAATAAATGATTGAAATCATAACGGAAAGAAGTGATTGGAACGACATTTTAAAAACTGTTGACCACTGTGACTTCTACCATACCTACCACTACCACTATCTCTCCAAGGGGGAGGACGAAACGCCTATACTTATCCATTATGAAGAAGAGGGCGCTAGCATCATTCTACCTTTAATGATTAGGGATATTGAAGGCACGAGCTATAAAGATGTAACTTCTGTTTATGGCTATGCCGGACCTCTGTGTAGCACAAAAAAACTCAATTTTGAAAACACCAACTTTAAAAGTGAACTTCAAAAGTTATTTATAGAGCAAAAAATTGTTTCCGTTTTTTCCAGGCTTCACCCCTATATTGAGCATCAAGAAGAGATTCTTGCCGATATTGGCGAAATTTCAAGCCCTGGCGAAGTAGTTTATATAGACCTCACATTACCTCTTGACCTACAAAGGCAACAATATAGTAGTCGTTTAAAAACATATATAAACAAATCTAGAAAGGTTTGCTCGGTAAGAAAAGGGACGTCTGAACAAGACATCCGCGCTTTTATTGATATTTACTATGAAAATATGCGTAGAGTTCATGCAGATGACAGCTATTTTTTTAATGACCGGTACTTCTATCAATTTATGCTCAGTTCCTTTTTTAAAACAGAACTTTTATTATGCGTAATAAATGAAACAGATGAAATTATAGGTGGGGCAATGTTCATTAAAATGGATGATATTGTCCAATATCATTTGTCAGGCTACAAAGAAAAATATTTGAATCTAAATGCCATAAAGCTTATAATTGATACAATGCGTATTGATGCCTCCGAAGAAGGTTATAAGTACTTTAATCTAGGTGGCGGCAAAGGGGTTAAGAATGATTCCCTGTATGCCTTTAAATCTACTTTTTCAAAAAATCACAGACCTGCCAAGTTTTGGAAGTACATTGTAAATCCTAAAGTTTATAAAGATCTGGTAGAAAAGCGTGGAGAGCAGCTAAGTGAAAAAACCAATGACGGAGAGAGCAACTTTTTTCCTGCATACCGCCAAATACCCAAATCACATTAATACTAACCTGTTTTGGTAAAGAACAACCCATTCCTATCGGACACCTATACTTCTATTTGGGCAAAACATTTTGACCAAGGAGAAGAGCCTATAAGGTTTGATTTCCTTAAAGACGTTGGCTTTTACAAACATGCTAGCTTGCCCTTATACACTAATTACGGAAAAACCCTTACCAAGGGTATGGACTACAACATTACGCCTGAGCTTGCCAGAGATTATAAAAAAAAGGTATTTCTTATTTATGATGTGCCCGCATATTTCAATAGAGATACTACTATTGCTTCTGACCACCCATTAAAAATTCATTATTCCAAGCAATACCCTGGTTTTGCCATTGAATTAGGTAAATATAATAACTTAAATGAGTACATGCTCTCAACGTTTAGCAAGAGTAGTAGGTACAAATTGAATAAGTATAAAAAACGGTTTGAAGCTTGTTTTGATGTTTCGTACAAAGTGTACTGTGGTGAGATTACAAAAGTTCAATATGATTTTATTTTTGAATCATTTAAAAACTTGCTCATCAAGCGTTTTGATGATAAACAGATTACCAATAACAATCTCAATCCTGAAGAATGGGAATTTTATTATGATGTTGCCTACCCCTTAATACTGGAAAAAAAAGCCTCCCTTTTCGTTATTTATGACGGCGACAATCCAATTGGAGTAACGCTTAACTACCACTCGGACGCCGTTCTTTTTGATGCTATTACTGTTTTTGATATCGATTACGGTAAATTTCACTTAGGCTCTGTTACTATTATGAAATTAATAGAATACTGCATTTCCGAAAAAATTGAAATCTTTGATTTTTCTAAAGGGTATTTTGATTACAAAACCCGGTGGTCCAACAAAACCTATGATTTTAATTATCATATTTTATACGATTCCGCTTCTTTAACAGCCAAAACTTTGGCATTTGCAATCAAGTCTTTCTTTGATTTTAAACAGAAATTACGGGATAAAAACGTTAACGAAAGATTACATAAGTTAACCTATAAACTTAAAAATAGGAAAACAGAGGTTGTTACTTCAGAAGCCCGGTACAAGTTTGAAGATATTTCTTCCGAGCCTTTACCAGCAGGGCTGACAGAAATAGATTTAAACTTATCTGAAAACCATAAAATAAAAACACAAGCATTTGAGTTCTTATATCTTAATAATGAATGTTTTAAAAACCTCAAGGCTTTTGCCAATACTGCTGGCCAATACTATTTTATTGGAAATGCCAAACAGGTGAAAGTGTCTCCTATGTAATTCTATTTCAAATCATTATCAAACTAAAATTTAAATAACAGTGCTTTTTAATTCTCTTGATTTTTTGATTTTTCTTCCAGTAGTGTTTATACTCTACTGGTTTGTATTTAAGAAAAGCCTGAAGATTCAAAATTTATTGGTTATTGTTGCTAGTTATGTTTTTTATGGCTGGTGGGACTGGCGCTTCCTTGTTCTTATCTTTTTCAGCACAGTTCTAGATTTCTTTGTTGGTCAACAAATTTTTAAAAATCAAGATAACAAACAGAAAGCTAGATATTGGCTATGGGTAAGTGTAGGCTTCAATTTGGGACTTCTAGGTTTCTTTAAGTATTTCAATTTTTTTGTTGACTCATTTATCGAATCCGTAAATGCGCTTGGTTATAATATTAAGAGCGTCTGGACACTCCGCATTATTCTACCGGTAGGTATTTCTTTCTACACATTTCAAACCATGTCCTATTCATTTGACATTTATTATAAAAAACTAAAACCTACTAAAAATTTTATTTCGTTTGCTGCTTTCGTTGCATTTTTCCCACAGTTGGTAGCAGGTCCTATTGAACGCGCATCCAACTTATTAGATCAAATTAATACTAGGCGGATTTTTAGATATGAGCAAGCAACTAGTGGTCTAAAGCTAATTCTCTGGGGCTTTTTCAAGAAACTGGTTATCGCAGATTCTTTAGCTCCCATAGTAGATGATATTTTCACCAATTACGCAGACTACCCTGCCTCTACCCTAATTTTAGGAGTATCCCTGTTTAGTTTTCAAGTATATGGAGATTTTAGCGGATATACGGATATTGCCATAGGAACGGCTAAGCTGTTTGGGGTGGAACTGATGTCCAACTTTAAATTTCCCAACTTCTCGCGAAACATTGCGGAATATTGGCAGAGATGGCACATTTCCCTAAGTACTTGGTTTAGACACTACCTGTACATACCTATGGGCGGCTCAAGGGTAAGTAAACTAAAATCATTGCGGAATATTGCTGTTATTTTCCTAGTTAGTGGTCTATGGCACGGAGCCAATTGGACATTCGTCTTTTGGGGCGCAATTCACGCGCTTCTTTATATTCCAGTGTTTCTAATGGGCAGAAATAGGGTCTACGCCGATAATGTAATTGCGGAAAAAACATGGTTTCCCAGCATCACCGAAATACTACAGGTGCTCCTAACATTCTTTCTTGTTACTTTTTCAAGAATATTCTTTAGGTCTCCTTCACTTTCCTCATCATTTGATTTCATCAAGCAAATAGGAAATAATTTTAGCTACGAACCTTATATGCACCCTATGGGGTATAGAATGTTCGACTTTTATTTGCTAGTGGCATTATTCACCGTCTATGAATATCTAATTAGAAAAGATGAGCGAAATCCGTTTAAATTTGGATCGCCACTAGTCCGGTTTCTTTTATATACGTTAGTTATTTTAAGTATCTTATTATTCTATGACGATGGTGTAAACCGCTCATTTATTTACTTTCAATTTTAATCTGGATGAGAAAATTTATTCTAAAATCGGTCTTATACATACTCTTAATCCTTCTTTTACTAGAAGTAATCGTTAGAGTGTTTCATTTGTATACAGAAGACCCGCCAAGGTTTATTGATAAATATGGCGTTGAAAAACGTGTACCTGACCACGATGGCTATGCTGTTACGGGTAATAGAAATCAAAACTTTTCCAAATTTCACATCAACAAAGCCGGCTTTAATTCGTTTAGAGAGTTTAATCCGTCCGCAGATAAATTTGAAATGGCCTTAATTGGGGATTCCTTCATTGAAGGGTTTCATCAAGATTTTTCAAATTCCATTGGTAAGCAAATTGAAAACAAGGTAAAAGATGTTGAAGTATATGAATATGGGTATGCCGGATATGACTTTGCCAACCAGATGCATTTAGTTTATGCCTACCACAAAGACTTTCAGCTAATAGATAAAATCGTGTTATACCTAAATTACGAGAATGATTTGGGACGTGCGGAATATGAGCCGAATAAAGGACGGATAAAAATGTTGTCTTCCACTGTTTTTAAAATAAGGGATAATATAAAACTGTTGGCTTATGGGAGTAAAATAGGTATTGTAGAACCTCTAAAGAAACTTGCGCAAGGCGGTGTAGCTTTTAATGAGACAGATAAGGCGTATAAAACAAACGAGTTAAAGGATAGTGAAGCGGAAAAGCTCAAAATTGACAAACAACGAATTGCTAATTTTAAAAATTTGATTGAGTTATACGGGTTTGATAAAAGCAAAACAAGCCTACTCCTAGATAGTAGAAAAACAAGCGATCGGTTCTTAGATTTTTGTAGGAACAATGGAATTAAGTATATAGATTTCGCTCCTAAATTTGAGAACTCCAAAAAACCAACTACGCTTATATACGACCATCATTGGAACGCATATGGCCGATCACTTATAGCAAAAGAATTAGCGGATTATTTAAAAGAGCAAAAAAAATAGTATAACGGTCAATCAAAATATCGATTTTTGTATTGGTGACCTTAACCACTATATGAATTCAACAAATTTTTTTTTCGATGCTTACACCAAGGAAGAACTTCCTACCCACTATAGGCAATTGCACAATAGATACACCAATGAACTTTTATTTAGCAATACTAACGATAAGGAATTTCAACTACTACATTCAACTTTCGTAGTACACGACGTACCCGGCTATTTTAAGCTAACAACAAGAAACCTTCCTGAAAACGTGGGATTCCACACAATAAAACAATATCCCGGATTTCTCATTGATTTTAAAAATGTTCCTTCATTAAATGATTATCTAAATGACCGTTTCGGTAAGTCTAGTCGCTATAAACTACGCCGAGAACAAAAAAAATTGGAACAATGTTTTGACATTAGATATGAAATGTATTTTGGGGCAATTGATAAGGACGTGTACGATTTTATTATGGACGAATTCTACCGTTTACTAGCGTTACGTTCACTGGAGAAAGGAATAAAAGACAATATAAACCTGACTACACAAAAATTTTACAGGGAAAATGTCTACCAAATGATTATTGATAAGAAAGCTTCCTTCTATATTATTTACAACGGAAATATGCCTATTGATATTTGTTTGAACTTCCACATGAAAAATGTTATTTTTCAATATATCCGAACGTATGATATTGATTATTCCAAATTCAATACTGGTTATACTGATTTAATGAAGCAAATAGAATGGTGTATTGCCAACCAAATAAAACTCATTACCTTCTCTAAAGGCGATTTTTATTGGAAAAGGCGCTGGTGTAATACAGTTTACAATTACGATTATCATATTTTTTTCAAAAAGAAGGATTTAGGCGCCAGAATAAAGGCGAAACTTTATTATTTATCCAAAGCATTGAAACAGTATGCACGTGAAAAGGGGGTTATTGAAAAATATAACGCTAATAGGACCAAATACGCTAATTCAAAGAAAACCTCACCTCTTTCAGATACCTTGAAATTTAACCGAATACCATTTGAAACGGAATTTTCAAATATTGAATTGATAGATTACCGAATTAAGAAATTCGATTTTTTACGTCGAAGTATTTATGATTTTCTTTATGAAAGTGATGAAAAACAGGCTGATATTGCCATTTACTCAATTTTAGACCAACCGGAGTCTTACTTATTTATAGGAAAAAAGAGTAAAGCTTTGCTTTCTAGTACTTCCTTTACTACATCTTTTTAGAACTAAATCCGTTAAACGGTCATCAATTTTAACATGGTATTACTGTTTATCGATTATTTTCTTAATTTTTTCTTAAAAAACGTCCGTAAACTGCACTTCGTCGTATATATTCGCAGTTAAACCCCGTAAAGAGAACATCGTGGCGCAGTCAAAAAGTAAGTCCCTAAAATTGAATTTGAAATTATGGTTCGCAGAACTAAAAGAAGATATAATTCTTTCTATTTATCATCGCTCACCAATCATATTTCTTCTATTTATCCGTTAGTCTTCTTAATTAAAAGTTTTTTTAATTTTATCTAATCAGTCCCATTGATAAACCTGAAGCGTAGAATTGCGCGGTTTCCTAATCGAAAAATTCTTTTTACAGATTTTTTTGACACCTTAGTTCACCGCAATGTCCACCCTAACTACGCTATGCGATTGTGGGGGAAGTTCATGGTTAGAGAGCTTGGAATGAGTTTCTCTTCCGAAAGACTTTTTACCATAAGGAATGAGTCTTTAACCTATCTTGGAAAAAAGCAACAACGGCCTACTTTAGAAGTAAAGTACAAAGACGTTATTAAAGAGGTTTACAATAGGTTGGTCAATACGGAAAATCTGCATGACGTTCCTTTTGACAGATTTAAAAAACTCTTTGAAAAAGCTGACTATATTGCCGAAATTTCTGTTCAATTCAAGAATGATGAATTAATAGACATTCTTTCTGATTACAAAGACAAAGGATATCAAATTTACTTATTATCAGATTTTTACCTTTCTAAAAACGTAATCGTAAAAATTTTAGAACACCATAAAATGGCGCATCTCTTTACTGATGTTTTCATTTCAAGTACGGTTGGGCAGAGTAAGGCCAAAGGAGGCTTATACCGTTATGTTCTTGATAAAACAAATACAGACCCAAAGTCTGTATTAATGATCGGAGATAACAAGAAAAGTGATGATACCAATGCTTCCAAGTATGCTATTGAATCTTATCACCTTAAGCATTTTTCTCATAAATTCAGAAACAAAAAAAATCTTTTGGGTTCTGATAAAAACGATTTTAAAAAAGTTTGCCACACCATAAAAACCAGGTGTTTAGAGAGCGAATATCAGTTTAGTGAATACATACTACACTTTTACTTTTTCACTGAACGATTGTATATAAGTGCCAAAAGAAATGGCACTAAAGATCTTTTCTTTTTAGCTAGAGAGGGCCATTTTTTAAAGCAATTATTTGATTGCTATCAAGAAATGAACTTGTTCAAAAGCGAAGAAAAAATAAACACACATTATTTAAAAGCCTCCAGACAGTCTGCTACGCAATTAGCTTTACGTCCTCTACCTAAAGAAGGCTTTGAAAAGTTACTGAGAAAATTTGGAGACATGTCTTTGCAGCATTTTCTAGATTGGTTTCCGTTTTCTGATGATACCAAGATTACGATTACCAGTGATATTCCATTCCCTAAAGATGAGATTATCCCAGATTTCTTTAAGTCTGAGACTATGGATTACCTTCGGAATAACTTAATTTTTCAAGACGCTTACGCTAAGAATCGAGAGACTCAGAAGGGCGCATTTTTAGAATATTTGAATTCTTTTGGGGCCAATTACCAAGAAAATGGTCTTGCTCTAGTAGATGTTGGCTGGGGTGGTACTATGCAGGAAAGTATTTATAAGTTTTTCAAAAAGAAAATTCCTGTTACCGGTTATTACCTAGGCCTCAAGGAAATCTATAATATTGAAAAAGATACCAAAAGATATGGTCTCAATTTTTCGATTTATCCTAACCACGACTTTTCTGATGATATTCTAATGGCCAACGGACAACTTTATGAACAGCTATTAGCAGCTCCTCATGGCAGCACGTTATCGTATAAATTTGCGCAAGAAGGCGAATCGCCAACTGTTGAATATCATGAACCTAATGAAAAAATGGTTTACGACAAATACATTGGCTCTATTCAGGAATATATGTTCACCGAATTCAAAACTCTTTTTGCAGAATTACGAGCTATAGATTATTCTCAAGAAGTAGTACAAGAATATCTTACAGATATGGCTCTAAGAACAGGCATATTTACCACTAGAAAAAAACTTAATTTTATCCGGCAAATTACAAAAGGGTTTTACCAAAATGTTGGGGAAAACAAAGTTGGATTGGAGTATAACCCCAATAGTATTAGTATTTCCAAAGTTGGTCTCATAAAAACCTTTATTAAATCTCCCGAGAAAGTTTTTCGGTATTTAGTTAAAATAAAGCCATTCTTATTCTACAAGGGCTTCTATTGGCTTTCCTGGCCAGTAAACCTATCCTATTACTATATTAGGCTTAACTTTTGGGCAAAAAGAAAGTGGCTTAAAAAAGGTTTGCTCTCTTAATTTCATTAGTATTTAGTGATTACAAACTCTGAACGCCTGTTTACTTGGTGTTTTTCTTCGCCACAATAGACAGTGTCATCACATTCATTTAGTAAATTAGTCTCTCCATACGCCTCAGTATCAAGACGATTGATGTCTACTCCTTTTTTTATAAGATATGCTTTGGTTCTATCTACCCTCCGCTGAGACAACCAATTGTTGTATTTAGAGGTTCCTCTGGAATCTGTGTGTGAACTGATTTTCAATTCTAACTCAGGATGTTTTTGTAAAACAACGGCCAATCCGTCTAGAACCTTTTTCGATTTTGAATTTAAATAAGAAGAATTAAGGTCAAAATAAGCCAGGCCTAAATCATCAATTTCCTTTTTAATATCTAGCTTTCGCTGTTCCTCCTCGTCTACCTTAGCTTTCTCTATGGATGCCAAACGGGCTTGCTCCCTCTCCTTGGCTAATCTCGCAGCTAAAGCGGCCTGTTCCTTCTCTATTTGGGCTGCAGCTATTGAATCCTGTTCTTTTTGACGTTTTTCAGCCATCTCCTCAATCAATGCCAATTTTTTCTCTCCCTTTTTCGATAGTCCTTTTTCTATACCGAATTGATACACTATACCTGCTGCATGTTGCAAATGATTGGTGGCATCATCATTGTTTGCAGCCCATTTACCAGATGAACTAAAATCCATCCCAATTCTATCTGAAAACCAAGTTCTAAAACCAACTACAGCATTGTAAGTAGCTCTGGATTGATTATTTGCATCAGTATAACCCGCACCCACACCCAAATAGGGATCAAACCAAGCAGTTTCCCCAATTAGTTTATTTAAATCATAAGTCAACCTTGCGTCTAAACCGTAATACTGGGTTTCTTCAAGATTAGTAACACCATCTATAAATTTTCCAACCTTATATTTGTTGTAACTAGCTATGGCCTCTATACCAATACCACTTTTAAAATAACGGCCAATACTCACCCTAGACGGATAAGATAGCGCATTCCACTGTTTACCAAAAGAAAACAATTCATCGAATACATCACCGGAATCGTCTACGATATTGTATCCAACACCAAACATCCATGAGCTTTTAACGATGCTGTCTTTTTCGGAAAGCTGTAACTCTTCTTGAGCTTGTAAAAGATTAAATGAAGTACATAGCAACAGTACCATATAATAGGTAAAAGATTTCATAGCAATTAGATTTGGGTGTTCTAACCACAAAGTAATGACTATCAATCCAATACCCCCAAAGTACACTTTGAACGGTAACAATAATCGATAGTCCGTTAATTTTATGCTATCCTTAACAGTCCTATTTTAAGGTAATTTCTTTTTGGGTAAGTGGTAATTTATATACAGAAAATGGAGTGATAATAGATGTAGAGGTCTTATCATGCCCTTTATCTATGACTCCAACGACAAGATTACTTTCTGTCTCTTTCTCTATGAACAACTTGGGTTCAAAGAAATTTTGACGTTTTCCCGCGCAGTAAATGATAAGTAATTCTTTGCTAAAATCTATTTGAGGAACGGGCAAACCTGGTTTTCTTGTTCTATTTAAATTAGAATAAAATTTTTGCAGGGTCTTCATATCCGTAACCACTATTAATTCCTCTTCATCAGAACCACTATAATTATCGCTTTCTATAAGTTCCAATTGGTCTGCAAATTTAGATTTCCTGTCTTTAGAAACACCTTTTTCCTGCCCTTTACAGGATGAAAAAAGTAAAACTAAAATCAAGAGAATAGATTTCATATTAACTATAAGATTTATCAAACCTAGCTTTATAGGCTTTTTCATAAAGTGCCTCATAGAGCGGAAGAACTTTCATAATATCAAAACGTTCTGCCGATATTACAGCATTTTTCTTGAATTTCTCCAATGTACCGTCATCCTCTAAAATGCGAACCGCATTCTTAGCCATATCCTTAACATCACCTACATCACTTAAAAAACCTGTAATACCGTGTTCATTCACCTCTGGTATTCCACCTGCATTACTTGAAATTACAGGTACTTTATTGATCATTGCCTCTAGAGCGGCCAGACCAAAACTTTCTGACTCAGATGGGAGTAAGAACAGGTCTGAAAAACAAAGGATTCTATCTATTTCATTACTGTTTCCTAAAAATATCACCTTATCCGAAATACCTTTTTCCTCACATAACCTTTCGGCATTTTCTTTTTCAGGCCCCTCGCCCACCATGACCAATTTAGCAGGAAGCTCTTTTTGAATACGATCAAAAATTTCGATTACATCCGGAATACGTTTTACCTTTCTAAAATTACTTATATGCGTAACTATCTTTTCATTATCCTCTGCCATTAATGACCGTTGGCAGTCCGTAAATGAAGTGCTATAATTAGATTTATCTATAAAGTTAGGTACAACCTCAATTTCCTTTTTAATATCGAAAACCTCCATAGTATGTTGTTTAAGATTTTCTGAAACCGAAGTAACCACGTCCGATTGGTTGATGCTAAAAGTAACTGCCGGCTTATAAAAAGGGTGTTTTCCCACTAAAGTGATATCAGTACCGTGCAATGTTGTAATCATTGGCACATAAATACCTTCTTCCTCTAACATCTTTTTAGCCATATAACCAGCATATGCGTGTGGTATGGCATAATGAACATGAAGCAAATCTATGTCATACAGTTTAATAGTATCTACCAACTTACTGGATAAAGCCAATTCATAGGGCTGATATTTAAACAATGGATATTCCGGTACATGAACTTCATGGAAATAAATTTTATTTCCCAACAACTCTAAGCGGACCGGTTGTTTATAGGTTACAAAATGTACTTCGTGACCTCTGTTGGCCAAAGCTATACCAAGTTCTGTGGCTACTACACCGCTTCCACCAAAGGTGGGGTAACAAACAATTGCTATTTTCATTAATCAAATTTAGCTAAATCTATAAAGTAAGTCGGTAAAACCTCTTTTTAATTTCAAAACAGGTTCTAGATAATCATATATAATTGATATTACTCTCTAGCGTACCAAATGCTCAATTAGAAAGTAGAACTTAATTTAGGATAGCATCGTAGATAACTTGCTGGATTCGGGTTCGCAAACCAGATTTAATTAAAAGGGTGTTAGAAGATGATGGATAAGTTCTATTGGATAAAAATACATAGACAATCTCTTCTTCTGGATCAGCCCAGGTATAAGTACCTGTAAAACCACTATGCCCAAAACTTTTTCGTGAAACACATCCACAGGTTGGACCACTATCCTTTAATTGCGGTTTATCAAAACCGACACCGCGTCTCACTTTCTTATCACAAAAATAACAGGTATTGAATTTTTTAACGGTCCGTGTATCTAAAAATCGTGTTCCGCCGTAAAACCCGTTCTGCAAGTACATTTGCATAATCTTAGCCACATCACCGGCATTACTAAAAAGTCCGGCATGACCACCAACACCACCCTGCATTGCGGCACCCATATCATGAACGTAGCCCTGAACGGTTTCGTAGCGATAGTATTTATCTTCTTCCGATGGTACAATTCTGTTCTTTGGAAACTTTTCTAACGGGTTGTAACTGGTATTTGTTGCGCCAATTGGTTGGTAGAGAAATTTATCAACTTGTTCGTCTATACGTTTTTTCCCAACCTTTTCTATATATTTCTTCATTACATAGTATCCCACATCGCTATACCTGTAGCGATTGGATTTTAAATCTTGACGGCCAATTCTGTTATAGATTGAATCGTTGTATGCATCGGCTAAATAGAGCTTATCCGTAACCTTGTAAGAGAATCCATCAGTGGGTTCTGTCCTGTAAAATTCCTTTGATGGCTTTCTGTTCTTATCCAGCGTATCAACATAAAAAGCGATCCATGCAGGAAGTCTTCCATAATGGGATAAAGCCTTTAGAACGGTAACGTTCTTTAACTCTGTATCCGCATATTCAGGAATTAACTCTTGGAAGGTGTTGTTCAGTTTAATATCCCCTTCCTCCTCCATTTTCATTATCATAGGCAGGGTACCCAATATTTTGGTAATGGAGGCTAAATCATAAATAGATGTGGTGGTTATGCTATCTTTTGAGTCGTAAGTTGGTTTTCCAAAACCTTTATTATAGATAACTTTTCCCCTTCTGGCAATTAAAACTTGCGCTCCAGGAAACATAAGAGAATCTAATCCATGTTGAACCAAAGTATCCACCTCCGCTAATTTCGCGGCATTAAACCCAACTCTTTCCGGGAAACTATATCCTAACCGAAGTAATGTTTTTAATTTGATCTGTGTATTAACAGGAAAATCTTTGTGTGCAGTTACAGGAAGTCTACCTTCTGCAGGAATGGCTCCAAAAATTAACTGTGCAGCTTTACGCTGTGCTAACTCACTGTTTTGATACGCAACCAGAACGCCATCTATACTTTTAAATGAAGGTACATCCAAAAGCGCATAAGGCTTAGCAAAAACAGAAAGTATAACGTTTGATGTTCTTTCATCTGCTATATCCTGTAGCCACTGTAACTCTTTCTTTGAAAAATTGTAGGCTTTCCACGGACTCTCATTACTTTTATGGTGCCCTATGATGACTAGGTTATAGTCTTTAAGTTTATCTTTTAATGTAGTAATATCGCTCCCGTTTACTTGTGTTACCGAAGCATATTTATTCAACTCCTCAACAAATGGGTCACTATCGGCATCACCAAATTTTACGTAGGCAATTTTCTTATTTTCTATCCTTTTGATACCCATCAGGTAGAAATTGTTCTTAACAACGGTTAATGCATTTTCAATAGCTTCTTCGTAAACCAAATCATCAGTTCTAGAATTCAAGTCTTCATATAAATTCTCTAAATCTATTGGCTTGTATGTATGAAGACCCGCCTTATACTTGGCCATTAGAATTTTCTTTACAGAATTCGCCAGTCTTTCTTCGGAAATCTTTCCCTTATTAAAAGCTTTTGTCAATTTTTCCTTAGCCTTTTCGACCTCGGTAGGCATCAATAAAATATCATTACCTGCCATAAAGGCTGCCACTTCAGCATCCCCGTCTTTTCCATGGTTGGTTACTCCTTTCATATTCAAAGCATCAGTAAACACCAATCCTTCAAAGCACATCTGTTCTTTTAATAAACCAGATATAATTTGTTCGGATAATGA
>ENA-ORXM01003090-ORXM01003090.1-marine-metagenome-genome-assembly--contig:-NODE-3090-length-17404-cov-9.819646_pt1 | contig 17404 bp, 14 predicted proteins | sample MGYA00237867_ERZ511480 | MGnify/ENA primary metagenome ERZ511480 (study PRJEB26309, sample SAMN06266103) | marine metagenome | isolation source: Algal blade | place: United Kingdom:Sidmouth, United...
TCTGGAGACGCAGCGAATCCACCAGTTGACATGCCTGCAGGCTAATCGCCGACATCGAAGAGCAACGCCAACGAAACGCGCTGTTCACACCGAACCCCCTGGGTCTGACCCGAAAGCAACGTGTCCGGCGTACACGTGAGGTCGCAGTTCTTGCGAGGATCGCCGACCATTGCACCGTCGACAGGATTGCGAGCGCAGCGAGTGATCCGGGCTACTCAGGCAGGGAGCGTTGCAATACAGTGCGCGGTATGAGCGAGCGCGGTGTTGCTGAACTGGTCGTAGCGGCTGCAAACGCCGATGATGGCGCTCGGTTCGACCTGTTGCACGAACTCCGTGAGCACGCTGATCTCGAAGAATCCGATGGCGAAGTTGCGTTCGATGCCGCTCGCCTGCTGGCTGGCTCGGGCGACCCGAGTGATCTGCCCACAGTCGCGCGACTTTCTCTGAAAGCTCATCAGGCTGGCATCGACGGGGCCGGGCTGATCCATGCCGAGGCCAGCGACAAGATCGCGCTCTACACCGGACGACCGCAGCTCTATGGCACCGTCATGCTCGAGCACCAGGGTGACATCGTGCAGCCGCCCGTCGACAAACGCGTGAGCGACGACGAACGGGCTGATCTGGGGGTGCCGTCGCTGGACGAACTGCAACGAAGAATGACTACGTTGTCGCGCCAGCTGGCCGTTGATCGAGCATCCCAGCCCGGATGGCTTCCCGATGGCCAGCGTTTCTGTCGGGTGTGGACCGACCCCGAGCCCGCTGAACTACGAGCCCGAATAGCTGCGGAGGGCACGACGGCTTGGGCAGATGGCGACGTGATCACGTTTGTCACCGAGTCAAACTCTGCGGTGACGGTCGCGCCCGTTTTCGCGATCGAGTCGTGGCCTGCGGGCGACGATCTACAGGTGCTGAGTCTGCGCGTCGAGCGTCTCGACGAGGCGGTGATCACCTATACCTTCAACCGCACCGACGGCATGCCTTCGATGAACTTCGAGCGCGGTTCGCACGACGGACGATTCCGCGGCAGCAATGCGCCGCCCGAACTGGCGTCGAACGATCCGCTGCTGGGCACAAGCGTCGAGCACGCGGTCGAGTCCGACGCGCTCGGCGAATCACGACCAGTGACGGTCTATCGACCGCCCGGACACGAAGCGGGCGACGACACGCCGGTTATCTACGCGACCGATGGCAACATGCTCGCTCCGTACGCTCGTCGCCTCGATGCCGCGGTCGAAGCCGGCATCTGTCCGCCGGTCGTGATCGTGGCAGCCCACTCGGCTTCGTTCGACCCCATCCGTGGAAATCTTCGCGCCGCAGAGTACCTACCCGGCTTCGACGATCAGCTCTACGAAGCCCACCAACAGTTCTTCATCGACGAATTGCCCGCCTGGGCCGAAGCCGAACTCGGCGTGCCCACCGAACCGCTCCGTCGTGGCGTGTGGGGATGCAGCGACGGCGGTGGTCACGCCGCCATGGTGGCCCGCCTCTTCCCGCATCGATTCGGTCACGCGTTTGTGTACAGCACGGGCATGCCACCCGACATGGCCTATGAGTGGACCGAAGACCACCCGTTCCTACATCTGTGCGCCGGCACGCTCGAGGGGCCCTTTCACCAGGCGACCGAGGCCTGGGCGGGATACCTCATGCTGGTCGATGCGCCCTACCACTTCACCGAACGGGTAGCAGGCCACGACCTGATCCAGTGGGCCGAAGAACTACCCCGAGCCATACACCGCGCCTGGGGGTAGCCCGGCTTACGTGCGTTGAAAGCCGCCTTCTAGGTAGGCCGTCTCGGCGTGCTCGCTGGTGTCGAGGCCGAGTTGCTCGGCTTCTTCGCTGACTCGCAATCCAATGGTGGCATCGAGCACCTTGGCGATGATGAACGTCATCACGAACGAATAGGCCAGCACCACCACGATCGAGATGAACTGGTTCCACAGCAGCGTGCCCCCAGCTTCGAGTTCGAACGATTCGGCGCCACCGAATGCGTCGTTACTGGCCAGAACACCGATGAGAAGACCACCAATGATGCCGCCGACCATGTGAATGCCGACCACGTCGAGCGAGTCGTCGTAGCCCAGCTTCTCTTTCAGCTGAATGGCGAAGAAGCAGATAACACCGGCAGACAAGCCGAAGATGATCGATGACATGGTGCCAACGAAAGTGGCTGCGGGGGTGATGGCCACCAGGCCAGCAACAACACCGGAACACATACCCAGGGTGGTGGCCTTGCCGTTGCGCATGACTTCGACGATCATCCAACCCATCATTCCGGCGGCACCAGCCAGGAACGTGTTGGCCAAGGCCTGGGGCGCGAAGGTCTGGGCGCCCGAGTTGAATCCGAACCAGCCGAACCAGAGCAAGCCGGTTCCGAGCAGCACGAAGGGCAGGTTGTGGGGAGGCCACGCTTGCTTTGGCCAGTTGCGCCGCTTGCCGAGCACGATTGTCATCGCCAGCGCCGCAGCACCGGCATTGATGTGGATGGCCGTGCCGCCAGCGGTGTCGTACGCAGGAAGGGCATGGGCCCAGCCGCCGTAGATCCAGAAGCCAACGGGTGAGTAGACCAGGATCGACCACACCGGCACAAAGATCATCCAGGCAGAGAATTTCATTCGGTCCGCAACCGCGCCAGAGATCAGCGCTGGCGTGATGACGGCGAAGGTCAACAAGAATGCCCACGTGGCCATGTCGCGGGGCTCTGCCCCATCGGGCTGTTGCATCCAGACTTCGCCGAACTCGAAGAAGCCCAGCCACTGGCGGTCACCGTCGCCGTTGGCGATGCTCATGCCAACGACCGCCCAGATGATGGGGATGATGCCCAGGCAGTAGAAGTTCATGTTCAACATGTTGAGCACGTTCTTCGAACGGACCATACCGCCGTAGAACAGTGCAAGACCAGGAACCATCAGCAACACCAATGCTGCCGATGCCATAATCCACGCGGTATCACCCGACATATTGCCTCCCAGAGCAGTTCGCGCACCCGGCTGCGGGTGTGAGGCTCTCTGTCTAGAGGCTCCTCACCACCTGGTCGGCATCTGCGAGCGATTGTTCATATTGCCGAAACAATGAAGACGCATTGCGGAAACAACTGACTACAGAGAGCCCGTCTCGAGACGCCGAAAGAAGAGTGAGCGAGGGAGCGCCTCGGCTCCAGTGGCCGCAGCTGCTGCCAGCTGTTCCTCGTTGACATGGCTACCGAAGGCGATCACTCGAGCGTCGATGGTCGCCAATATCGACGGGTCGTCGAGGCGGCCGAGGTCCACTATCACCAGCGTGTCCTGCGTCGCCATTTCGACCACCTTGTCGGTGGACCGAACAAATTTGGCATCGGGTAGCGCGGCGCTGATCTTGGACCGGTCCATCAGATCAGTTGAGAGAACAACGATCGGGTTCGATGCAGGCGTGCTGTCTTCGCTCATGCTGCAGAGCCTATTGGCCGCCAGCCTCACGGCGCCGACGCAGATGGATGTGCGCCTTTGCTGCGCCCCACACCAGGCCTGGCTCGTGCAAGGTTGGATCCACGTCCGCAAATGAAGCAGGTGTAAGGTCGAACACGTCGCCGGGAAAGTTCGTCACCGCGAAGTCATCTCGTTGCACCGGTTCGGCCCCGACGGCTTGCAGGATCTCGGTCGGCGCGCCCACCACCGAGCGCCGCAGGATCTCCAGCGGCCCCACCTGTTGCACGGCAATGTCCGCCGCAAGCAGCGCCCGTAGCTGGGCGGCAGTATCTGCTGCCGCTGCCCGGAGCGCATCGGCGCGGCCGTGATCTGCGGTGGCGCCCGGCACACGCTTCTCGACCAATTCCACGAACCACGACTCGGCAACCAGCTCGAAAGCCTCGGCCAGCGCCGTGCTGTATGCAGTAAAGGTCGTCTCATCGTCGCCAAGAGAGGGACTGTTGGCAGACATCGCTAGCAGTCTGGCGCGGCAAAGACCCGATTCACTCCTGCACAGGTATCCAATCGGCGGTAGGTTTGGCGCATGGGAGACGACCATCATCACGACCACATGGTGCACAACCATCGCGATGTCCAGGGCGGCACTGCCCGGGCTGCCGTGTTCGGTGTCAGTGATGGCTTGGTCTCCAACGTTGCCCTGATCGTCGGAGTTGCTGCGGCCGATACCGGCGGATCGTCGGTCCTCATTGCCGGTGTTGCCGGCTTGCTCGCCGGCGCAGCATCGATGGCCGCGGGCGAGTATGTGTCGGTCAAGGCGCAGAGCGAACTGATCGAGTTCGAACTCGATCGTGAGCGCGAGTCCATTGCCGAGAAACCACAGCTCGAAACACGAGAGCTGGCGGCGATCTACACCAGCCGAGGCATCGACAAGAAGCAGGCCATGCAGATGGCCGAGGCGGTCCACGAAGACCCCGAAGTCGCTCTCGAAGTGCACGCTCGTGAAGAACTCGGGGTCGATCCCGCCGAAACCGGCCAGCCTGTCGCTGCGGCAGTCAGCAGCTTCATTGCGTTCTCGATCGGCGCCTTCATTCCTTTGCTGCCATGGCTGTTCGCCGATGGCACCGGGGCACTGGTTGCTTCCATCGTGCTCGGTTTGGTCGCTGCGGCGGGCGTCGGTCTCGCGCTGTCGTTCTTCACCGGCAAGTCGAAGATTCGCACCGTGGCACGCCAGGTCGGCTTGGGTGCAGCGGCGCTGGTGTTGACATGGCTGATCGGCACGCTGCTGGGCGCATCTGTCAGCTAGGAGATTGCTGTAGGAAGCCGTAGCGTTTCAGCCATGACACCTGGGGCTGCAAAGGCACGCATTTCCGTGAGCGGGCATCCGTTCGACGAGACACTTTCCTTTTTCACCGACGAGCTCGGCTTCCGGCTCGATCGCATCAGCCCTGCCGACAACCCGACCATGGCCGTCGTGTCGCATGGCGGCCTCAGCCTGTGTCTGGATCCCGCGATCAGCACGTCGACCTCACCGTCGCAGGTGGTGCGGATCGAGTCCGGTGCAGCGCCACGGCTGACCGCACCCAACGGCGTCGAAATCGAATTCGTCGACCCGGCGGTCACCACGGTCGTCGTGCCCGAACTGGCGCCCGAGCTCGTGTTCTCGCTAGCAGGCGACGACGCGAACTGGGTGATAGGGCGGGCGGGCATGCGCTACCGCGATCTCATCCCTTCCCGTCTCGGCGGTCGCTTCATCGCATCACACATCGAGGTGTGCGACGGCGGTCCTGTTCCTGATCTCGTGCACCATCACGCCATTCGCTTTCAGATGATCTTCTGTCATCGCGGCTGGGTCGACGTGGTGTACGAAGACCAGGGAGAACCGTTTCGGCTCGAAGCCGGCGATTGCGTGCTACAACCACCGCACATCCGACACCGTGTGCTGGAAAGTTCGGCGGGTGCGCAGGTGGTCGAGATTGGTTGCCCGGCTGAGCACGACACCTTCTTCGACTACGAACTCGACTTGCCGACCAGCACCATCGACCCCGACCGGGACTTCGGTGGTCAGACCTTCGTGCGTCATCAGGCCGCGCAGGTCCCATGGGGGCCAGCAGCACATCCGTGCTTCGAAGTGCAGCACACCGCAATCGAGCAGGCCACCAAGGGTTTGGCCAGCGTCCGCATCCTTCGCAACGCAGGCGAAACCGCAACCGCTTCCACCAGTCACGACAGTGAGTTCTGGTTTCTGTTCGTGCTCGAGGGCGCCACCCACTTTGTCGTCGACGGCTCCGAGCCCACAGCAATGGCTGTTGGCGACAGCGTCGCCATTCCCTCAGGCGTCACGTGGAGGCTGCACGATGCTTCGGCCGATCTCACCTTGCTCGAGGTCGTCGTCGCCTGACCCCGTTGCTCAGCACCTAGGCACAGGTACTTGGTAGGCCTGGTTGGATCACGTTGAAATATGGGCTGCGGGGTCGACGATTTGGAAGACACCACCCAGGGCTTGCAGCTGTTCGGTGCGCACTGCGAACCACGCCCACTTGCCGCGTTTTTCGCGTTCGAGCAGGCCGGCTTCGACCAGCACTTTGAGATGGTGACTGACCGTTGGTTGAGAGCGACCAAGCGCGGCGGGCAGATCACATGCGCATGCTTCGCCGCCCCGCGCAATCAAGTTCATGAGCCGCAACCGAACCGGGTCCGCCAGCGCCTTGAGCATGACCACGATCTCTTCGGCCTCGGCTTCGCTCAGCGACGGATCATCGAGGCCGGGACAGCACAGCGGTCGCAACGCAGATTCTTGAACGGTTGCATCCAGCACGTGAGCCACCCTCCCAGTCTGCCACAGAAATTACGTATTGACATCTGTCGATATGTGGCTAACATATTGACCATGATCAATATGACGGACACCCCGACCACACAGCGACTCCAGTTGGCGCTGAATGTGACCAACCTCGAAGACTCCATTGCGTTCTATACCAAGCTCTTCGGCACCGAACCTGCTCGCCTTCGCCCCGGCTACGCCAACTTCGCCATCGCAAATCCTCCGTTGAAGCTGGTGCTGTTCGAAGGTGGCCAAGACGGCACCATCAACCATCTCGGCGTCGAAGTCTCCACCTCCGAAGAAGTGATCGCCGCAGAACAACGCCTGATTCAAGCGGGCCTCGAGACAACCGGTATCGACGACACGGTGTGCTGTTATGCCGAGAAGACCGAGACCTGGCTGCAAGGTCCCGACGCCATCCGGTGGGAGTTCTACGTTCGGACCGGCGACAGCGAACAGATGGAGAACGAAGTCATCTCCGGCGATGGCTTGACCATGTGTTGTGCGCCCGAAGCGTCCGCCGCTCCCGAAGTGCCCGCAGCTGGCGCCACCAAGAGCTGCTGCTAGCGCGTCCGCAAGTACCCTCCACGCGTGTCTGCAGTAGATCCACGAAAGCTGGTTGCCGAGTTCCTCGGCACCGGCTTGCTCGTTGCCGGTGTTGTCGGCTCCGGCATCATGGCCGAACGGCTCAGCGACGACGTCGCTGTGCAGCTACTCGCGAATGCCTTCGCCACTGCTGGCGTTCTTCTGGCATTGATCCTGGCCATGCAACCCGTGTCGGGTGCCCACTTCAACCCGGTCGTGACCATGGCCGAACGAGTCCGTGGCACGGTCACCACCGGCGAACTTGTCGGCTACACAATCGCCCAGATCACCGGCGGTATCGCCGGGGTCATGGCGGCCAACGTCATGTTCGACCTGGCAGCGATCAACATCTCGGACAAGGACCGATCAGGCTTCAACCTGATGTTCAGCGAAGGCATAGCCACGATCGGGCTACTGCTGGTCATCTATGGGGTGGTCACCGCTGGACGACCCTCACTCGCTGCCGCCACCGTCGCCGGCTACATCGGTGGAGCCTACTTCTTCACCTCATCGACCAGCTTTGCGAACCCGGCGGTGACCATTGCTCGGACCATGTCAGACAGCTTCGCCGGCATCGATCCTGGCAATGCGGTTGGCTTCGTCGCCTCTCAGTTGGTCGCAGCCGCCATCGGCATTCCACTACTGCGTTGGCTCTTCGCCAACAATCCCGACCACGCGTAGTCAGTGTCTAGAGGTTCAGCGGATAGCTGACTACTTTCGACTCGAGAGCAAGCTGCACCGTGGCCCAACGGCCCGTCGGTGTCAACCCACCCTGCGGGTTTGTTTGCGAACAAGAGCGGGAACGTGAGCCTGAGGCTTCTGACCCTGTCGCTATCCGTGCGGCCTCCCAGCACTACCCGAGACCGACCAGGACGCTAGCTGCTGGTGCGGTCTTTGATGGCGGCACCCATGCGATCGAGTTCGGCTCGCACATGCGCGATGGCGTCGAGTTCGGACAGCGATGTGGTGCGGTCGCGGTGTAGCGATCGCAGCTCTTCGCCGCGCTCGATACGGTCGGCCAGTCCCTCGACCAGGCCGATCGTGAACGGCGTGCGAGGGGTGACGGCCTGCTGCATGAGTGTCCAGGCATGTTCATGCTCGCCGCGATGCAGCGCCAGGGCAGCAAACCCGATCATGGCGTCGTTGCTCATGCGATAGAGCCGACCATGAAGGGACTCTGCCGCGTAGGCAAAGACCAATTCGGTGGCCTCGTTCGCCCGGTCGAGATCGATGAGCGCAACCGCCCGCAGGATGGGCGACGAGTCCCAGCGTGAATCGGCCCAGTTGTGCGAGTCGAGCGTCGCCAGGGCTTCCGACGGCCGGTCACGCAGCAGTTGCACGGTTGCCAATGACAGGCCGGCAAAGATGGTGTTCACGGTGCGATGGGGGGCGTCGCGTACCAGATCGAAACCGCTGCGAAAACAGCGGTACGCCTCGTCGAGATCCTGGGCGTACAGGGCGTGGGCTCCGCGCGCCCACATGGTCGCTATGGCCGTGTCGTGACCCAACTCGTGTTCAGCTACCAACTGTTCTGCAGCGTTGAACATGGGCACTGATGCCTCGGGTGTCACCCGCGCCGCCAAGTAGCCCATCAGCGCCAGCCCGTTGGCACGAAGCTCGATGACCGGGCTCTCACAAGTCTGGGCGAGCAGGTTCTTCACCTCGTCGAAATTGTCGAGCTGAGCTTCGAACGCCGAGAGTCCGTAACGCAACCGATGCGCTTCGACGAGCTCAGGATCGATATTCGAAAGGACTTGCTGCACCCATCGCTTCCCCTCGACGGTGGGCACGGCGTCTTCCCACAGCCCCAAGCAACCAATGGCCAGCTTGGCCGTGTCGAGCCACAGCTCTCGATCCGATCCCCATTCGAGTGCTCCTGCGATATTGGACCATTCGGGAGCCAGTCGGACGGCCCGATCGAGATCGGAGGCTTCGACGAACTGGTCGACCGAAACCAGATCGCGGTAGTGCTCGAAGTGGCGTTGGCCGACAGCTTTTTCGAGACCGAGTTCCTCGAGCCGCAACATGGCGTAGGCCCGAATCGTTTCCAACAGACGAAACCGCCCGCCCAAAGCTCCTTCGGCGACGATCAGCGACTTTTGGCTGAGTGAATGCAACAGGTCGGCGACATCGAGTGGATCCAGCTCCGGCACCAGTGCCGATGCGGCGCGCAAGTCGAACGATCCGTTGAAAATTCCGCAGCGGGTGAAGAAGTCCTGTTCGTGTTCTGACAGCAGCCCGAAGCTCCAGTCGATGGCTTCGCGCAGCGTGCGGGTGCCGTCGCCGCGACCCGATGACAGCATGCGGAACCGGTCGTGCATGCCGTCGAGCAAATGACTGAGGCCAAGAACGCCAGCTCGAGCAGCAGCCAGTTCGAGTGCCAATGGAATGCCATCGAGATGCTCACAGATCTGGGCGATCTTGACGATCTCGGCTGTCGAAGGGTCGAACTCGGGCGCATGATCACGGATTCGTTGCACGAACAGGTCGACCGCGGCGCCGTCGGCGCCGGTGTCGAGCGGTCCGAGTCTGACCAGACATTCACCGGCGATTCCCAGCCGCTCGCGGCTGGTGGCGAGTAGCCGAAGCCCCGGCGCTTCGAGGCTCAGCAGCTTCACGAACGCTGCGGCGTAGTCCACCATGTGCTCACAATTGTCCAGGATCAGCAGTGCGTGTCGATCCGCGAAATGCTCGGCGATCTCTTGGAGCGCGTCGTCTCGGGTCAGCTTGATCCGGCAACTGCGAGCGATCGTTGCACCCGCTGAAGCGCCGCCGGTGACCGGCGCCAGATCCACGAAGTAACAGCCATCGGGGTGATTACGCATGGCTTGATGGGCGACTTCGATCGCCAAGCGGGTCTTGCCCGCCCCACCTGTGCCGACAATAACCACCGGATGGCGGTCATCGAGGCCGGCCAGGGTCTGGGTGATGGCTGCGGAGCGGCCAACGAGTGTGCCGGTCAGCGGCGGCAGCGTCGACAACGACGCGTCGACCGTGCGTAGCGGCGCAAACCGCTGCTGGCCCAGCTGGAAGAGTTCAATGGCCTCGGCCACATCACGCACACGCTGGCGACCAAGCGCCGTGATCGTGACGCCATCCAATCCGGCAACAGCAGCTGCGCTCAATACCGTCTGGCCTGGCCTGGCCATCTCCTCGAGGCGAGCAGCAGTGTTGAGCGTCGGGCCGAAGTATTCGCCGTCGCGATGCAGCGCTTGTCCAAAGGTGACACCGATGCGAACGGTCAGCGCCGGGCCATTGCCCCAATCGGCATTGGCCAGCTCTTGATGCACCATCCTGCACGCAGCAACGGCGTCATGACGATCTTCGAAGGCCGCCCGAAATGAGTCACCGGCCCAGCCAAAGACCTCGCCGTTGTTGTCCTTGAGCGCCGTACGAACGGCAGCGTCGTGGATCAGGAAGCTGCGCCCGGTGGCTTCTGGGTCGGCTGCCCACAGCTTGGTAGACCCGACAACGTCGGTGAAGACAAACGCGGTCGGCGGGGTCAGCCGACCTGAGCGGCCCTGAGTCACCCACCCAGTATCGCCGGTCTCGGGCAAACGTGCGAACCGTCGCTACTCAGACCAGGATCTCGGCGAGCTCTGCGACCATGCCGGTATAGAACGGACCGAACTCGGCATAGACCGAAGATGCCTCGTCGAAGCGCATGGTGTACACGACTTCTTTCAGGTCATCGGGGTGCACGCCGAACAAGGTCACGCCCCATTCGTAGTCATCGAGGCCAGTCGAACCGGTGATCAGCTGCACGATGCGGCCGGCGAATTTGCGACCAGACGTGCCATGTTCGTACATGAGCTCTTTGCGTCGGTCATATTCGAGGGTGAACCAATTGACGTCGCCGACCCGCTTCTTGGACATGGGATAGAAGCACCAGGCGTGCTTGCCCTCGGGCGGCAGCTCCGGATACAGACGCATGTTCTGCATCTCTTCGGGTATGCCTTTCGAGTATTCGCTCAGCTCGGTGAGCGACACATAACTGTCGACCAACTCGAGACCAGATGCGACCAAGTCGGTCTGCAGTTCGCGCAGCGACCACAGGTTGGGGCCGATGCCCATGACGGCGACGTCGGCTTTGTGGCCCAGCATGGCAACCGACACGACCTGGTCATCGCGACCACGCGCTGCCTTGACTGCCGCCACCGCAGCAGCGCTGTCGACGGCAGGCGAGGTCTTGAAGAACAGGTGCAGTACGCCCTGTCCAGTTGCGGGGCGAATGTCGTTCATGGTCATAAAACCGGTTCTCCTTCGGCCGCCGAATCAGCAGCAGGTGCGTCTGGTGGTCGGATGGTGGCATACACGTTCAGAGTGCCGTTTCGAGCGAAGCCGGCCAGCTGCATACCCGCCGCGTCGGCCGCCGAGACCGCCAGCGCCGACGGCGCACTCACGGCAACGACGGCGACAAATCCCGCCGCCCAGGCTTTTTGCACCATCTCAAATGACGCTCGCCCGCTGACAAACAGACCCAGGCCGGTCGCAGGCAAGTCGCCATCGAGCAGCATGCGGCCCACGACCTTGTCGACGGCGTTGTGGCGACCAATGTCTTCGCGGACTTCGAGCAACGTGCCGTCGGCATCGAAGGACGCCGCCGCATGCAGGCCACCCGTTCGGTCGAATACAGGCTGATGGCCGGCCACTGCGCCGACGACGCGCAGCAGCACCTCTTCGCGAATGGCTGGCGCCGCGGCAACAGGTGAGATGCGCTCGACCAGCTCGCCGATTGCTTCGGTGCCGCACAGCCCGCACGATGAGCTGATGACGCCGAGACGAGGTACAGCTTCGGGCGCACCCGGAGCCAGCACCGACACCACATTGAATTCGGTATCCACGGCTGTGCCGGTCGCGCAGTAGCGGATGTCGACGACTGGCGCGCCGCCGAGTGCACCATCGGCGTGCAGTAGACCAACGGCCAACTCGAAATCGTGGCCCGGTGTGCGCATGGTGGTGGCGACGTCGACCTCGTTGATGCGCACCGTCAACGGTTCTTCGACCACTAGTTCTTCAGGGCGACGGCGCAACGTCTCACCATCGAAATGATGTGCCATCACTGTCTGTGTGCGACCACGACCCACGCCTAGACGCTATCCCCACCCCAACCAGATCACCTGTGCCGCCCCGGGGTCTGTTCAGATAACAAATGACAGGCCCTATCGTTGAGCAATGGCCGCGCACGATCACTCGCATACCGTCAGCCATGGCGGGCATAGTCATGATCACAGCCAGATCAGCAATACTCGTCTCGGTTACGCAGCCGGTGTCAACGTCGCGTTCGCCATCGTGCAGGTCATTGTTGGTTTGGCGCTCGGATCGGTGGTCGTGCTGGCCGATGCGCTGCACCAGGTCGTCGATGCCGTCGGCCTGCTCACCGCCCTCGTTGCGCTGGTATTGCTACGTCGCCCCGCAACGACATCGATGAGCTACGGCTGGGGCAAGATCGACGCACTCGGCGGGTACACGTCGGGTCTGTTACTGCTTGGTTCGATCGTTTGGATCGCCTACGAATCTGTCGGGCGGCTCTTCGACCCGGTCGACGTCGATGGCGGCGGAGTCGTACTGATCGGCATTGCCGGCGTCGTGGTCAACGGCGCCAGTGTGCTGATTCTGGGCGAAGGCGATCACCTGTCTCTCAAGGCCGCTCGCCTTCACCTGATTGTGGACCTGGCCGGTTCGGTCGTGGTCGTCATGGCTGGGCTCGTTCTGCAAGGCACCAGCTACGCCTGGATCGATCCCGCAGCGTCGCTGCTCATCAACGTGCTGGTGTTGCACGGCACCTACAACGTGCTGCGGACCGCCGGCGGTGAGTTACTCGACCGGGCACCCCTGAACGCAGACATCGACCAGATCGACGAGTTCCTGCGATCGACCCAAGGGTTCAACGACGTGCACCATATTCACACCCGCTCGCTGGGCCCAGGCTCGGCGACCATGACTGCACACGTGGTCATCGACGAAGCCCTCGACCTGCACGACGCCCAAGAAACCATGCATGCAGTACAGGACGACCTTGCCGAGAGGTTCGGCATAGCGCACTCGACAATCCAACTCGAGTGCCACACCTGCCAAGACGTCGCCCACTAGCGGCACCACAATAGTTTCCGCATTCGGGCCAGCGGCCGATCTGGCTAGCGGCAATTGTCCATGCGCCAGGCGCATGGACAATTGCCGGACGCGACGAAGGGGCGCCATCGGCGCCCCTTCGTTCAGAATGTCTTGACGGTTGGACTTGCTAGAAGTCCATGTCTGGCATACCGCCAGCGCCGTCTTCTTCGGGCAGATCGCTGATGACCACCTCGGTCGTCAGGAACAGTGCGGCGATGGAACCAGCGTTCTGCAGTGCAGAGCGCGTCACCTTGGCAGCATCGATCACGCCGAGCTTGACCAGGTCTTCGTACTCGCCGGTAGCAGCGTTCAGGCCGTTGCTGCCTTTCAGGTTGCGCACCTTGTCGACAACCACGCCACCGTCCATGCCGGCGTTGATGGCAATCTGGTGGAGAGGGCCTTCGAGCGCCTTGGCAACGATGCGAGCACCGGTTGCGGTGTCACGATCTTCGATCGACTCGATGAGCTTCTCGACGGCCTTTTGGGCCCGAAGCAGCGTGACGCCACCGCCGGCAACAACGCCCTCTTCGATGGCAGCCTTGGTGGTCGAAACAGCATCTTCGATGCGGTGCTTCTTTTCCTTGAGCTCGACCTCGGTAGCGGCGCCGACCTTGAGGACAGCAACGCCGCCGCTCAGCTTGGCCAGACGCTCTTGCAGCTTCTCGCTGTCGTAATCGCTGTCGGTGTTTTCGATTTCGCTCTTGATCTGGGCAATACGACCAGCGACGTCGGACTTCTTGCCGGCGCCCTCGATGATGAGGGTTTCGTCCTTGGTGATGACGACCTTGCGAGCCTGACCGAGCATGTCGAGCCCGACGTTCTCGAGCTTGAGGCCGACTTCTTCGGTGATGACCTGGCCACCGGTCAGGATGGCCATGTCCTGCAGCATTGCCTTGCGGCGGTCGCCAAAGCCGGGGGCCTTGACGGCCACCGAGTTGAACGTGCCACGGATTTTGTTCACCACGAGCGTTGCGAGTGCTTCGCCCTCGACGTCTTCGCTGATGATCACCAGTCCCTTACCCGACTGCATGACTTGTTCGAGCACGGGGACAATGTCGCGCACGGCACCGATCTTGGAGCCCACGAGCAGCAAGTAGGGATCGTCCATGACGGCTTCCATACGCTCGGGGTCGGTCACCATGTAGGGCGACAGGAAGCCCTTGTCGAAGCGCATGCCCTCGACCAGGTCCATATCCATACCAAAGGTCTGGCTTTCTTCGACGGTGATCACACCGTCTTTGCCGACCTTGTCGATGGCGGCAGCAATGGCGTCGCCGATCTCGGTGTCAGCGGCTGAAATCGACGCAACCTGTGCAATCTGTTCTTTGTCGTTGACAGGCTTGGCGCTCTTCTTGATCGAGGCAACTGCAGCTTCGACGCCAGCCTCGATACCACGCTTGACCGACATGGGATTTGCACCCGCGGTCACGTTCTTGAGGCCTTCACGAACCATCGACCAGGCAAGAACCGTGGCGGTAGTGGTGCCGTCGCCTGCTACATCGTCGGTCTTCTTTGCGACCTCTTTGACCAGCTCGGCGCCAATGCGCTCGAGTGGATCTTCAAGATCTATTTCCTTTGCGATCGACACACCGTCGTTGGTGATCGTGGGTGCGCCCCACTTCTTGTCGAGAACGACGTTGCGACCTTTGGGTCCGAGCGTGACTCGGACTGCATCAGCGAGCGTGTTCATCCCTTTTTCGAGCGAACGACGAGCTTGATCGTCAAATGTAATGGACTTAGCCATGGTGCGGGGCCCTCCCTAGGCAGCTAGCACTCTCAATACGAGAGTGCTAACTCTAGAGGCGCAAGAGTAGTTTCGCACGTCCCGTTGCCAACGTTTTGTCCAGGATTTCCGGCCGATTCAGCGGGGGCGAGCCCCTATCGTTCAGTCCTCGCGTCGCATTCGCCTTGCGGTACCCATAAGCAGGAGGCCGCCGGCGATCAGCGCAAGCGCCACTTGCAGAGTCTGGGCTGCTTCAATGCCCGTAAGTGCCAGCGGTGGAGACTCTACGATGCCAAGGACTTCGTCGGGCTCATTATCTGGTTCAGGGATGGGATCAGGTTCAGCTGGCGGAGTGAATGTGCGAGGAGTCGGCACCTGCGGAGGCACAACAACAGTGATTTCGTCGTCAGTCACTTCGTCAGTTTGCTGCGACATAGCACTGGCTATGTTGACGATCGACTCGGCCTCGACGTCTTCGGCCGTCACCACATAGGTGCCGACAAGAACGCATGTCTCGCCCGGCCGGGTCACGCCTCGACACACGATCGAACGCGGTGTGATCATCTCATCAATGACCTCGACATTGGTCAAATTGACCGCACCAGTATTGGTAGCCGTGACGGTGTAAGTCAACGTGTCGCCTTCGCTCACGTCACCCGAACCATCCTCGTCGGCATTCTCCGGAGCCGGCTTCGAGATCGTCAATTGCGACTCGGGCACTGGTTCGCCAGGAGGAATGGTCACCGTGGCATCGTCGGTGTCCTCATGCTCGCCGGCGCTATCAGTCCACGTGACCGTTGCCGTGTTGTCGACACCGAATGCACTAGCTGTTGTGCCACAACTGCGGAAGAAGTCACCCTGCTTGTAGCGGTTGATCGACGCGAAAGCCATCTCCCATTGATCGTCGACACCTTGCGTTGGCCCACCGGTGGCACCGAAGCCGTCCTCGAACGAGTCAGAGCACGAGAGGTGCAGGTTGAAGCCAGCATTGTCGATGCCGTCGACCAGGGGCGGGTCAAAGAAGAAGTCGCTCTTCGCACCGCCGGTGTAGGTAGCAACTACTGCGCCAGTGTCGTCGTAGAGGGTGACTGTTCCTTCGGCTGCTCCCTCGAGCACGTAGCCGTTGACGAAGACGAACCGTAATTCAGATCCGCCATCGGCACCGAAGCTCGGGGTCGTAGCCAAGTATGGCGAAGCGGTGTAGTCGACCGTGATTGTCACGCTGTCGCCTCCGGCGAGGTCGACAGTGCAGTCAATCTCTTGGCCGACACTTGCCGAACAATCACCAGCCGTCGTGCTGACGCCGGTAACGACGAGAGAGCTGTTCACGGTGTCAGTAACGTTTGCTGCAGTAGCTGGGACCGGACCATCGTTCGTCACCTCGAGGGTGAAGGTCCCGCCGCTGCCTTGAGCTACCGAGTCAGCAGTGAACGTCTTGACTATCGACAGGACAACATCGGACAAGATCTCGATGTCGTCCTTACCTTGGTCAGTGATGTCGTCTTGTGGATCCTGCGGATCACCCTGAGGCCCTTCAGCCGTCACCGTAGCCACGTTGACCAGCTGGCCCGACGGCACGGACACATCGACTGTGAACATGACAAGGATCGTGGCCGACTCGTCCACGCCGAGGCTTCCGACGAGCCATTCGACCGTTTGAGGATCGGCGTCGGTGTCTGCGTCAGCACCGTCGGTAGAAGACAACCCAATCACCGTCAGACGACTGTCCACGATGTCCTCGACGAGAACGTCAATCAGTGGCACATCGCCGGTGTTGGTGACAATAAGTGTGAAGGAGCTACCGGCGCTGCCGGCAACAACTTGCTCGGGATCATCGCCCGCAAAGTCCTTCACGAGCGTGACCTCAGGATTCTGTTCAACGGGCGTTTCGACCGTGTCGTCGTCCTGTGGCGTTTGATCAGAGTCGGCGGCGCCCGTGTTGACGATCTCACCAGCCGTCGCGTCATCTGGCTGCACAACATAGGTAACCGTAAGGACGCAGGTGGCATCTGGCGCTAGCGGACTGTCGCACGTCGCATTCGTTCCATCACCGGTGAAGTCACCAGTCACATCATCAGAGACGACAACATTGGTGAGAGCAGCCGTGCCCTCGTTCGTCGCAGTGATCGTGTACGTCAGCGTGTCGCCAAGGCTCACGTAGCCGGAGTTGTCTGCATCGTCGTTGTTGGTGAAGACCTTGGACACGGTGAGCGTCGGGCTGGGCACGGCAACATCGTTGGTGTCATCAACCGGATCAGTCTGATCACTGTCAGCAACCACAACATTGGTGATCGTCGTACCCAAATCACCGGACTCGATCACATAAGACAGCGTGCCCGACTCAATCGCGGCCGGAGCCAACGTGGTCACACCATCGCCAGCGAGATCAGACAGGGTCACAGGACCCAACAGATCATCAACCACACTCACACCCGTCAGCGTGGCGGTGCCGATGTTTTCAACCGTGTACGTGTAAGTGACGGTGTCACCGACCGAGAGATCGCCCGAACCGTCAGCGTCAACAAACGTCGTCGTCGAATCATTGGTCTTGGTGACATCCAAACCAGGAGCCGGAACCGGCACATCATTCGTGTCCGTGTCCTCTTCAGTCTGATCACTGTCAGCAACCACAACATTGGTGATCGTCGTACCCAAATCGCCGGACTCGATCACATAAGACAGGGTGCCCGACTCAATCGCGGCCGGAGCCAACGTGGTCACACCATCGCCAGCGAGATCAGACAGGGTCACAGGACCCAA
>ENA-ORXM01003093-ORXM01003093.1-marine-metagenome-genome-assembly--contig:-NODE-3093-length-17400-cov-4.071523_pt1 | contig 17400 bp, 9 predicted proteins | sample MGYA00237867_ERZ511480 | MGnify/ENA primary metagenome ERZ511480 (study PRJEB26309, sample SAMN06266103) | marine metagenome | isolation source: Algal blade | place: United Kingdom:Sidmouth, United...
CCTTGTGCTTGTATAATATATTAAGTCTTTCTTTTCCTAGAACAGAAAAGATGGATATGGTTATGATGAATTTGGATATTAAAGGGATTTCAGCTTCAGCTGGCAGTGCATGTGCTTCAGGTGTGGAAAATGAATCTCATGTGCTTGAGGGTATCGGACACGATCCTAAACGAAAAACAGTGCGCTTTTCTTTTTCTCATTTTAATACATTTGATGAAGTTGATTATACAGTTGATTGTCTAAAAACGCTTTGTTCAGAAAAAATGGTAAATGAACAAGCATGAAAAATACATGCGACATTGTTTTACGTTAGCAGAAACTTCTAAGAATAAAGTAAAGTCTAATCCTAAAGTTGGGTCTGTCCTAGTATATAACGATAAGGTTATTGGACATGGATGTTATGCGTACTTTGGTGGTGACCATGCTGAAAGAAATGCCATTTCAAATGTCAAAGCTGAAAATAGGCATCTAATTAAAGACGCTACCCTTTATGTAAGTTTAGAACCTTGTTGTGTCTATGGCAAAACGCCACCTTGCTCAGAAATGATTGTAAAGTCAGGAATTAAAAATGTTGTTATATCTACGACAGATCCTAATCCTAGCATCAATGGAAATTCAAGAAAATTTTTAGAATCACATGGCATAAAGATTACATCAGGCATTTTAGAAAAAGAAGGCTTAGACTTGATCAGGCCATTTAAAGCCAATCTAGATCAGATTCCATATGTCATTTTAAAATTTGCACAATCGGCAGATGGTTATTTTGGTAAGAGAGGAAAGCAAGTTTGGTTGTCCAATGAATTTTCTAAAACGCTTGTCCATAAATGGAGAGCAGAAGTTGATGGTATATTAGTGGGTTTTCACACAGCGAATATCGATAACCCCAGCTTAACAACCAGATTGGTTCCGGGTAAAAATCCATTAAGGTTTGTTTTGGACAAAGAGCTCAATAGCAACAGAGAAATTAATCTATGGTGCGACGGTTTTCCTACAGTTTTTATAAGTGGAGTTAATCAATCATTAGATGATGATCTTAAGCAAAACTTATGTATTGTCTATGAAATGGACAAACTCTTAGATGTATTAAGAGAGATATATAAACTGGGGATTTGTACATTGATGATTGAAGGCGGGGCAAATACCCTAAAATGGTTTATAGAACAACAGTTATGGCATGAAGCAAGGATAATTAGCAGTTCTAAAGTCTTATATTCTGGGATAAGAGCACCATATGTAAAAGGCTATAAATTTCAACGTCAATATCTGCTATCTGATACAATTGACTATATCTATCCGTCAGAAGCATTATAATGTGTTAAATTAATTTTAATTAACGCTCCCTTAGGGTTCTCTCCATTGTATTTGTAGTTACATTACTGTTTCTTTGATGTTATTATATTATAATCTTTTAGATATAAGTAAATAATGAAATTTATCCAATTAGTTTTCTTGTTTTTAGTCAGTAGCGCCTTAGCGGTGGGTCTTACTGCTCAGCAGAAAATCAACTGGTTAAGTTGGGAAGAAGCTTTAATCCAACAAAAAAACACTAAAAAGAAGATTGTTGTTGATGTGGTTACTGAATGGTGTACCTGGTGCAAAAAAATGGATTCCTCTACTTATTTGGAGCCTCATGTTATAAACTTTATTAATGAGAATTATGTAGCTATTAAGTTTGATGCAGAGCAAAAAGAAGATATCATTTTTAATAATAAAATTTATAAACTAGTTACGGGTTTTGGTAAAAGAAAATACCATGAGCTGGCTTTTGAAATAATGAATGGCAAGATTAGCTATCCTACTTTAGTTTTCTTAGATGAAGACTTAGAAGTTATTCAGCCCATCCCAGGATACAAGGATGCGCAAACTATAGAAATGATTTTAAACTACTTTGCTTATAATCATTACAAAGATGTGCCTTGGAAAAAATTTACTCAGACATTTAGTTCGCCCAATTATCAAAGCAGAACATCTCCTAAATCTGTGCAACCTCCGGTGCAGACTGTTAAGAATAGGAATTAAAAAAAAGCGTTTAAACTAAAATGTTCAAACGCTTTTTATAATTTGTTTTTTTTATCTAAAAGAACTTTCTTCTTCTCGTTTTTACGCCTAAGGCTCTCAAACCAAATCCTAATAAGGCATTCCCGACTTCCTTACCTATTTTGCCTGTAATGACACTTTTTTCTTTAGATGCTTTTGCCTCTTCTTTGGCTTGTGCTTTCTCAAACTTCTCTTGCTCCTTTTGAATCTTTTCTTGTTCTTTTAACTCTTCAGCTTGTTCAGCTTTGGCAGCGTAAGCATTCATCTTAGCACCTAATAATTCTGCGGCACTTTCTGGGTCTACATCTTTTTCATATTTAGAATATAGATTTGAAAATCCAATGATTTCATCAACTTCTGCGGCTGTTAATACATCCATTCTAGATTGTGGGGCTCGCAAATAAGTATGCACTAAAGGAGTAGGAATTCCTTTTTCAGATAAAGTCGTTACAAGCGCTTCTCCAATTCCTAAACTGGTAATCAATTCCTCAACATCGTAATGATCAGTCATAGGATAATTTTGTGCAGCAGCCTTAATCGCCTTTCTGTCTTTAGCAGTAAAGGCTCTCAATGCATGTTGTACTTTCAAACCCAATTGACCTAAAACATTGTCATCAATATCAGCAGGATTCTGTGTAACAAAGAAGATTCCAACACCTTTAGATCTTATCAATCTTACCATTACTTCCAATTGCTCTACCAATACTTTTGGTGTGTCCGAATCAAAAATTAAATGCGCTTCATCAATAAACATGACGAATTTAGGTTTTTCCAAATCACCTTCCTCTGGTAATGTTTCATAGATCTCTGCTAACAGCTGCATCATGAAAGTTGCAAAGAATTTAGGTTTACTTTGAATATCCATAACCCTTAAGATGTTTACCATTCCTTTGCCATATCGATCTGTTTTCATGAGGTCTTTGACATCAAAAGATGTCTCACCGAAAAAACGTGAAGCGCCTTGTTCTTCCAAAGCGGCTATTTGTCTCAACATAACGCCGACTGATGCAGATGATATTTTACCAAACTCCGCTTCCAAAGTAGCATTGCCTTCATCTGACATAGCATACTTTAAAGTTTCCTTGACATCATTCAGGTCAACCAATTTTAAATCATTGTCATTACAGTATTTAAAAATGACAGAAAAGATACCTGTCTGTGTATCATTTAAGCCTAAGACTTTTGAAAAAAGAATCGGTCCAAATTCATGCACGGTGGCACGCATTCTGACTCCTTTCTCTTCTGATATGGTCATTAACTCAACGGGTGCAGATTCGGCGTTCCAATCAAAACCAATTTTATCATGCCTTTCTTTTATGAAATCCTTCATCTCACCTTTGGCCGCGATACCACTTAAATCTCCTTTGATATCTATGAGCATACAAGGCACACCATTAAAAGATAATTGTTCTGCCATGGCTTGCATGGTCTTTGTTTTACCAGTACCAGTTGCACCTGCGATCAAACCATGACGATTAAACATTTTCAAAGGCAAGTTAACGATGGTATTTGTTTGTGCTTCATTTTGATACATGGCTGCACCTAATTTTACTGAAGCTCCTTCAAACGTATAACCTTCTGTGATTTCAGATATAAAATTTTCTTTTGTTGACATAAGAATTCTCTTTTAAATTTTCGCAATAATTTTTTATGTTGATTCAATTGTGATTGAATTTCCATTTTTTAATATTATAATTAGACTCCAATTTTTCCTCTTCTTCAATGTCTTTGTAGACGTCTGAAAAGAAGTCCAAACCTGTCTCTCTTTCTAGTTCCTCTATTGAGACGGCAAAACTTTGTAAAGGGTCATTAAAATTTTGATGGGGAATGATAAAACCAATCGATTTTTTCTCGTTTCCTTCATAATCAAGGATGGCTTTATAGAATGCATCAGGAACGGCAACTTTAGTTTTTCCAATCCTTTCTGGACTGTCATCATAAAATAAAGGACCTGTTGTAATGTAGATCTCCTTGTTATCAAATGCCCAATCTCGAACAGATTGTTCTAGATCGTTCCATATCCCTGCATTCAGTTCTTTAGTTTGAGGAGACATATTGCTCATGAAGAAAGTTTCTTTCATGGCTGTCTTATTAAAAGCCATATCTCCTGCAGGTGCCATGTGACCACGCGTGTATCCTGAGTGGCTGTAATCCTTGTGTACTGCTGATTTGGTTTTAACCAATGGATCCGCATTAAATCTCCTTTGGCGATCGACGTTGGGTGCAGCTAAAGAATTTCTTGTGAGCTTATAGGTTACCCAGTCCGCTTGCTCTGTGTCCTCATTATAACACAAGGAATAATATTTATGATCAACAATTTGACCATCGGAGCCTTTTGCGTAAATAATCTTCTTATTGTTATTTGTGGGTTCAAAATCATTTTGCTCCACAGAGCTTTTCTTAGTGCTATTAGTTTTTCCTTTAGATTCTGAGTTAATCGCACTTTCAAATTTTATAAAAGCTAGAATTAAAATAGCAATAAGCGCTAGGCTTACAAATACAGCTCTTCCCAGAAATCCAGCTGCTCTTTCAGATTTTATATGATTCTTTCTCAGTTTAGCCACAGTTTTCGATTTATATTAGAGGATGAAATGTCAAATTCAATGACATATTCGAAATTTTGTAATATATAGTTTATGCGCTTAATCTTTGTAATTGTGACCCTAATTTTAACAGACCATTTAATGGGGCAGAGGGGAATTAATGCAAATTTTGGCACAAAAAGCCTCTCTATGGGGGGTATCAGCGCTACTTTGGTTGAAAATGATGCCATTTTTAACAATTTTGCCAATATTGTTGATTCTGAACATTTTGGCGTTATAGTTAGCTCAGAAAGACGTTTTTCATTGAATGAGCTGACTAGCACATCGTTTGGATTGCATTTACCCACCCAAAAAATAGGTCATTTCGGTGTAAATCTGAGCAGTTATGGCTTTGAAAGCTACCGAGAGCAAAAAATGAGCCTATTATATGCACGTAAATTACACAAACGTATTGCCATATCAGCCAATTTAGACTACAACCTACTAAGAATAAGCGAACATGGGAGTACTCAATTTATAAGCTTTGGCATTGGTTTTTCAGGCCATATATCTTCAAAACTTAAGTATGGCCTCTATATTTTCACTCCAGAAAAAATAGAAATTGAAAACAACACAGAAGTGCCGGGATATTTGAAATTTGGTCTTTCGAATATATTTTCTGATAAACTTACAGGATACGCAGAAATTGAAAAGGTCATTGATGAGACGATTAATGTTAAAATAGGTGTAGATTTTAGCTTGTTACCTCAATTTAAGATTTACACAGGGTTTAATACAAATCCTGGTCAAATTAGCTTAGGGATTTCCTATTTGATGAAAAATCAACTAAGAATCGACGGTGGATTCATTTATGATACCCTATTAGGTGTTACTCCAGGTGTTTCAATATTGTATTCTAAAAATTAAGAGATCAAAACTGGACATTTTCATCACTTTGATCGTTTAATATATTACGCTTATTTAAAGGATATGTTTCCTTGAATTTCAAGCTTATACTGCAAATCCATATTTCCCACGACAATATTCTGTTTTCTAGTAGATATTGCCTCTATTGTCAATAAATATTACGATATCTAAGCCTAAAATATGATTGAATCAATATATTAGAGTATAAAATAATTGCCACGCATGATCAAAACCAGAGCTTCTTTATTTTTCCTTTTTTGTTGCTTTTCTTTTCTTCTAAATTCACAAGTAGAAATTGTAGAACAAATAGGCCAAAATGACAATTCTAAGAAGAAAATTCAAATTGATGAAAAGAATTTATTTAAGGATATTGCTTTAAAAAGTGATAAACTGCTATTGCCTTTTCTAAATGGACAGCATCCGTTCTCAATCAATGAATTTTCAATTTATGGGAAAGAACCCAGTCCACATGATGATATAAAAACCTATAGAATAGTTTCAACTTCGGATAAAACACTTTCTGGAAGAATAGTGACGGGACCTATTGGAATTCATATAACTTATTTGTGGAAGAATAAACTTATTCGGATATATCCAGACAACACCAAATCTGAAAGATCATATTTTCAAGAAATAGGTGTAGGTACAAAAGAAGAGGATAGACATGTCTGTGGAGTGCATGGAGATATTCATGATTCAGGGAATGAAACAATTATTTCAATAGACGAAGAAACTAAGAAACATTTCAAAGCTTTTGGGGCAACCCGACGCGTTTATAGAGCGGCAATAGTTTGTACGGGTGAGTATTTTCAGGCCAATGGAAATACAGGCTCAGCTGTTAGAAATTTAGCTATCGCTAACCTATCTGACATCAGTGCCATTTTTGAAAAGGACATGAATGTGGAAATGGTTATGGCCACTGGTTCACCTGTGGTCAGTTATTCTGATCCAAGTTCTGATATATTTGACCCGGGAGGCGCAGGAAGAACAACACAGGCTGGTCTAGCAGTGGAGGCAAATTTTTCCAATTCAAACAGATATGATGTGGGTCATGTATTTCATAATCATAGCAGTGGAGATGGATGGGACACTGGTGGTGTAGCTGGTCTTGGAGCTGTTTGCCAAGATTTTGGAAGTCCAATTAGAAAAGCACAAGGATGGAGTGGCTCATTTAACAACACAAATACGAGTTGGATTCAGTTGGCAGCCCATGAATTTGGACATATGTATGATGCTCCGCACACATTTAACGGAACGGGTGGATCGTGTACTGATAATATTTCTCTAGGAACATCTTATGAAATAGGAAGTGGTACAACAATAATGTCTTATCAAGGTATATGCGCATCAGAACAAAACATTTCTGGATCTGGAGATGCTGATAGCTATTTTCATGCAAATAGTTTACAGCGTATGACAGATTATCTTTCATCTGACGGAGGTTGTAATGAGAATGCTTGGGAAGAAAATGTAAATACGCCGCCTGAAGTTAATGCCAATCCATGCAACGCCACTTTGGTCATTCCTAAAAGGACAGCGTTTTATTTAAAGGGTGAAGCTACGGATGCTGATGGAGATCCATTGACCTATGTGTGGGAGCAATATAATGTTTCTCAACAATCTACTCAGGGCTTGATTGGCTTATCTGCCGGTAACAATAGGTTTGCACCATTATTCAGATCATATCCACCATCTAGTAATCCAGAAAGATATTTTCCAAGTCTTCCTGAACAATTGGATGGTATATTTAATCAAGATTTTGAGGTGTTGCCTCGCGTACCAAGAGGCATTAGATTTAGATTAGTAGTTAGAGACAACAATCCAAATGGAGGTGCAGTAGAATGGCAACAAATAAATGTAACAGTTGCAAATGAAGGGCCAGTTGAACTTACCTCACCAAATGGAGGATTTGGATCTGATCCAATTATGGCGGGAACAACTATTCCATTTACATGGGAAACCAATGGTGCAGAAATTATTTGCGATGAGGTAGATATCAAAGTTTCAAATGACGGTGGGTTAAGTTTTCCTTTTACAATTAAAAAGAATGTGAACTTTGCATCTGGATCAACAGATGTTACTATACCTGCAGGGTTTTCGGCGACAGAAAATGCGCGTTTTATGATTGTCTGTGCTCAAACAGAATGCATGGCTTTTTATGATATTTCTGATAGCGATATTGAGATTATTTCTGATTGTGAATCTCCAAGCTCGGCATTGTGTGATGCATCTTCGGAAGAATACAATATCGGGGATCCAGATTTAGATTTAGACTTGAATGTAATCTCAGGAGTTGTCACTTCTAACATACAGCAAGAGCAGCAATTAACAGCTCCTCAGATGAGCCCAGCCATTTTAAATCAAAATGGAGATTGTATAGAATATACACCACTTGTAAATCCTTTTGACACAGTAGGCTTCCAAGTATCTCGATCTGGTAATTATACTTTCAGTTATGAAGATAAGGATGGAGCCACAAGACTTTATTCAATTTATGAGTCAAATGGATTTAATCAAACTGATCCGTGTAATTCTTTTGTGACCACAAGTGGAACATTAGATGGTACATTATCAACTAGTGGATCCCAATCTTTGTCAGGATTTTTTGAGACATGCACAAGATATGTCATTGCGGCACATGTTACTTCCACTAATTTTAAAGATTTTAACATTACAAATATTGCTGGGCCTGGCCAAGTTTTTATTAGCAATAGCAATCCAGATTATGAATCTGTTTTTGTTTGTGTTAATACATTTGATAATACTGTTGTGGCTGTAAATACCGATGCTGATTTTAGAACATTGGATCCAGGCTTTTATGAGGTACATTCTGCTAATTATAAAGCAGGCGGTGCAACGCCTCCTGCAATAGTAGATCCCAATACATGGATAGGTCAAGACTATGATGATATTTTGTCTTCGGACAATTGTTTTCAAACCAGTCTTAACATCAAAGAGTTATCTGTTGTGTCCAATTGTTTTGTCAACAATGTTACAGCAAGTAATATTACGCCATGTAATTCTACTACAAATACATTTGATGCTACAATTAGCTTTACAGTAGATATGGGGCCAAACATTGGTGATGTAATTGTTAATGGTCAAACTTTTGCAATTACGGGTCCAAGTATGACAGTTACTTTAACAGGAATACAAGCAACAGGTGAGCCCTTAGATTTATTATTTCAATTTACTGAAGATCAATCTTGTGCACGTTTAGTAGAAGATGTTTTGATCGCACCAGTAAATTGTTGTGAAATTGATATTCCGTTTCCAGCTACCATCGATGCTTGCTCGGATGATGAGGCAGGCGTTGTTTTAGATGCAGGAACTGATGGTGTGTCATACACATGGTTAAGAGATGGAAGTGTGCTTATGGGAGAAACGGGTAGCACCTTAGACGTAGAAGAGGCAGGTATTTATACCGTAATTGTAGATAATGGCACTTGTACTAAAGAGCAAGTTTCAGATGTGAGATTGTTGACATCACCAATGGTAAGAATAAATCAAATGACCTTGGAAGGATGTGTGGGTAATCCTGAACCTATCCAAGCTGTTTATAATGTAAACAATACTAAACTAATAGTTTGGTATAAGGATGATGTTCAAATTGCGGAAGATCAGAATATTATTCAAGCCACAGAAGGTGGAGAATATATCGTAGAAATTACTGCTAATAACGGTTGTGTGGCATCAGATACTATTGTGGGTGTTTTTGCTGAAAGCCCAATAGTGGATTTAGGAGATGATCAGATTCTTTGTCCAGGCGAACCTTATACTTTAATGGCTAGTAATAATCCGCTTAATGAATACGAATGGACTTTGGATGGGAATCCACTAAGTGAGACCTCCGGAACATACAATATTACAGATGATGAAGGTGGAGAATATATAGTGATTGCTTCAAACAGTCTAGGTTGTTCTACCAGTGACACTGTAAATATCAATTTCAGTTTAATTCCACCTATTGATCTGGGTGATGATGTTACCAGATGTGCAGATGATCTCGTTACTTTAAATACAAATGCTCCAGGATTTACAACTGAGTGGCTTCTGGATAATTCGGTTATTACTAATGCAACAGAGAGCACATTTGTGCCGCGAGAATCAGGTACTTATACTGCCAATGTTTCAGCAGGTGCTTCTTGCGTGATTTCTGATGAGGTGGTTATAAATTATTTACCTATTCCAGATTTTGATTTAGGAGAAGATAGAAGTGCTTGTGCTGGAACAAATGTCACTTTAGATGCAGGAGATCCTAATGGCAATACTTTCGTCTGGTCTACGACAACTTCAAGTGGAGTATTGTCTGAAGATAGCACCTACGATGTATTTTTCGATGCTGCATTTACAGTAGAAGTTACAAATGATTCCAATGGTTGTGTTGTAAGAGATACCGTTAGAATTACATTTGTCCCCTTACCTCAAAATATTGAATTAGGTCCTGATGTAGATGCTTGTGATGGTCAGGTTGTTACTATAGGAGCAGATACAGGAGGTTTTCCTGTAACATGGCTACAAGATGGTAATGTTATTGATGGTGAAAATTCTGCCAATTTAGAGGTGACAGAAAACGGTGAATATACCATGCTAATTGAAGCGGGTGTTGGATGTAATTTTGAGGATAACATCACAGTAAGGTTTTCGGAAAGTCCTACTGTGGAGCTAGGAGATGAACGTTCAGCTTGTCCAGGAGATATGGTGACACTCATGGGTGGTGCTACAAATGAAATACATGTTTGGAGTTCAGAAAGTGGAGGTATATTATCAGAAACATCAAATACTCTTACTGTAACTACAGGCGGTACTTATTATGTAGAAGTGACCAATGCGGGAAGTTGCTTTACACGTGATACAGTAGTTGTTAGTTTTGAACCTCTTCCGGAATTAGATCTTGGAGAAGATCAGGAATTATGTTCTGGTTTAACTTTTGATATTTTAGCAAATAATGCAGGATTTGACATTGAATGGTTTTTTAATGATGACTTACAATCTGGACAAGTAAGCTCTACGTTTAGTGCTAGTCAATCTGGAGAATACATCGCTAAAGTTTCTTCAAGTGATGATTGTTCAGTTTCTGATACTATAAGAATTAATTTCAACGATGCACCTGTAGTATCTATCTCAGATGAAAATCCTTGTGAGAATCAACAATTAATTTTAGTCGCTGGACAACCTGGTGAATATGATTACCAGTGGTACATAGGCAATATGCAATTGGTACAAGAAACAACAGAAAGTTTAGAAGTAACTACTGATGGTTTATATATTATTGAAGCCACTAATCAAGCGGGATGTGTAACAAGGGATTCTTCTAATGTTAGTTTCATTGTTGCACCAACGATACGTTTAGATGAGACATTAGAAATTTGTGATGGTAGTACTGGAACTATTGAAACAGAAACAAATGCTCAGGCCATCACATGGTTTTTAAATGGAATGGAATTAATGAATGTAACAGATGTCAATCTGGATTTCACAGAGGCAGGTGAGTATGTAGGAGTTGTTGGACTAGGCGGCATGTGCGAACAAAGAGACACTATTAACGTGAGCCTCATAGCTGCACCAGAATTTTCAATTAATGGAGAAAGAGAAATTTGTGGGAATGATCCTGTTGAGATTTCAGTAGATTTAGAAAGTGGCGAAAGTGTAGAATGGCTTCAAAATGGAAGTAATGTTACTGGCACATTGCCTAATACTCTAGAAATTGATCAATCAGCTTTATATACAGCAATAGTTATAAATTCCACAGGTTGTGAAACAGAAGATACGCTTACTGTTAACTTCACTACCCTACCAGATTTAGACTTGGGTGATGCACAAGAACTTTGTGATGGCGAAACTTATCAAATAAATGCAAACACAAATGGTCTTGATATCGAATGGTTTAATGGTATGGATTTAATCAATGGAGAAACTGAAAGCAGCATCACCGTGAGTGAGTCTGGTATATATCGAGCTATTGTTTCTGCAAGACCAGGTTGCGAAGTTGAGAGTGAAGTTGTTATTAATTTTAATGAGGCACCGATCATCTCTATTGAAGATAAATCTCCTTGCGAAAATGAGCAGTTGATTTTGGAAGCGGGCGAGGCTGGACTTTATGATTACCAGTGGTATAATGATAACATGATTCTATTAGTAGAAACTTCAGAAAGTTTAGAAGTAACGGAAGATGGTTTATATATTATTGAAGCTTCTAATGCGGCAGGTTGTATTTCAAGAGATAGTTCAAATGTGACATTCCTTTCTGCATCAAATATATCGATGGAAGAAAGTCTTGAATTTTGTGCAGGGCTTTCTGGTGTGATTGAGACGGAAACTAATGCTAGTGCAATCACGTGGTTTCAAGATGACATTGAATTGCAAGGCATTACTGACGTGAACTTAACTGTTGATACGGGTGGTGAATATATCGGCTTTGTTGGATTTGGAGGACTTTGTGAAGTGAGTGATACTATTCAGGTAAATGTTATAGACGCTCCAGAATTTACGATTGAAGGATTAAACGTTATTTGTGACGGAGAAACGACAACCCTAACTGTTGACTTGGAAAATGATGAATCAATTTCTTGGTTCCAAGATGGACAAATTATTGTGCAGCAAAATGATGCTTCTTTAGAAATCGATGAAGGTGGAGATTATACAGCGGAAGTGTCAAATACGACGGGCTGTACAATTGATGATATGGTTACTGTAACTCTAAATACATTACCAGAAAATACACTAATCGATGTGCCAGATTTATGTGAAGGAGAAGACTTTACTATGATCGCTGAAACTGATGGAGATAGCTTTGAATGGCAAGATCTTACGGGTACTATCAGTGGGGCCAATGACTTAAGTTTAGAGATATTAGAATCAGGTACTTACGCATTTGTCTCATCGAATGCAGGTTGTGAAACAAGCACTGAATTTGAAGTCATATTCAATGAAGTGCCAATGGCAGATTTGGGTGGTGACCAATCAGCTTGTTTGGGTTTCCCTGTTGAATTTAATGTTCCTGATGAAAATGGCAATGATTATGAATGGACCTTAGACGGCAATACTATTTCTGGAGAAACCAGCTCAAGTTTAACAATAGAAGATGTAGATGGAATTTATGGTGTCAACATTACAAATGAATTTGGTTGTGAAGCTTCAAGTGTAGCGGATGTAAGTTTTAATCAACCACCATCGCTCATGGTTAATGAAGCTACCGCATCATATTGTGAAGGTAGTTCTGCAACCATAGGAATTACAACATCAGCTAATATAGTGAGATGGTTGCTTGATAATAATTTGCAAGATGAAAACGTAAATGAACTCACGGTCAATACAGCTGGTACATACGTCGTGGAAGTTGAATCTGATGATGGATGCGTTATTTCTGAAACTATAACTGTCACAGAAAATGCTCTACCGTCAATTGCGATTGAAGATCAATCTTTGTGTCCAGGAGAAACTGTTGACGTTAGTGTAGCATCAGGTTTTGATTCTTATGAATGGACGGGTGTCAATTCAACAACTAACTCTGCAACTATAGAATTCGTCTCTTTTGGACAAATTACGACAGAACAGTTTTCATTGACGGTAATAGATGATGCAAGTTGTTCGGCGATAACAGACTTTTCGGTGACTTACTTTCCGCCTATTTCAGCTCAAACTATAGATAATCAAATAAGTATTTGTTTAGGAGAATCTGTAGAATTACAAACACAAGGTGGATTGTATTATGAATGGAATGATCCTAATGGTAGTTTAAGTGCAACGGATATTGCAAGTCCAATTGCAACGCCATCAACGACTACCACTTATACTGTCGAGGTGTCTGATGATTGCCCCAATAATATAGAAACGCTCACAATAGATGTGACAGTTAATCCAGCCCCAGATGCAAATGCGGGCTTAGATACATGTGCTATATTGAATGTGCCTTTGGAGTTACAAGCAACTGGAGGAGAAATTTATTCTTGGAATAATAGTGATCTTATAGAGGGTTCATCTAATGTATCCAATCCTTTAGTAGTTATAGAAAACGATACAACGTTTACGGTAACAGTTACGGATGCCAATGGATGTTCTGCCACAGATGATATATTTGTTTGTGTTATACTCAATCCTGGTGAAGTATTAGAAGCGGTTACGCTGATCACACCAAATGGGGATGGTGCCAATGATGAGCTTATTTTCAGAGGGCTAGAAGCATTTCCAGATAACCAACTGACTATTTTCAACAGATGGGGAGGTGTCATTTATAAACGGAAAGGATATCAAACAGATGACCAACGGTGGGCTGGTCTCAGGGATGGTATAAATTTACCAGCTGATACTTACTACTATATATTAGAATTTCAAGGACAGAAGATTAAAAGAAGCATAACTATATTAAGAGACTAATCATGAAAAAATTAATATTTACATTAATACTTTTTGCGGTTGCTTTTAATATAAAAGCACAGCAAATGGCATACACATCACCATTGCAAGATCTTCAACACATTTGGAATCCTGCGTTTACTGCTTATTCGACCAATTTAGAATTTACCGGTTTTTACCGAAAACAATGGATTGGATTTAATAATGCACCTAATACTGCAGCAGCAACCATTCAGTACCCTTTTGTGGACATGAATATGAGTGCAGGTGTTGCAATAATTTCTGATAAAACTGGTCCAGTCTCAAAATTGGGTATCCAATTAAGTTATTCATACAAGCTGAAGGAAATATTCAGTAGAGATGATCAATTGTCTTTGGGTATTAATGGATTTTTTCATCAATACAGATTTGATCCATCTCAAGAGATTCTTAACCAACCGGATGATATTTTGGTTATGCAAATGATGAATGCTGAAAGTAAATTTGTTCCTTCAATGGGATTTGGGTTTGCTTATTTCAGCAGTACAGAAGAATATGATGGTGACAATATTTTTTATGTTGGAGCGTCTACTTTACAATTGCTTAAAAGCACGGTCGCTCTATCGACGGCTACAGCACCTCGTGAAAGACATTACTTTATAAATTTAGGCTCTAAATTCTACGGATATGAAACGATGATAGAACCCTCAATTCAAATAAACTATTTGGATCCTGAACTCATAGATATCGTATTGGGCGTAAGATATGAACTTGAAGAAACATTCTGGGCAGGTTTAAATTATTCTAGTTTGAATGAATTGTCACTTAATGGAGGTGTGATTCTCAATGATGTCGGTGATAAGTACTCATCGCTTAGAATTGGTGTTATGGCTAATATAAATGCTGGTGCAATATCTAATGCTGGTCCAGGTCTGGAGTTTTATATAGCCTATAGATTTGACATGGATTAAAGATTTGTAGTTGAAATCGGTCATTTTGTATAAGACTGATTTCAACTCATCACAATTAACAAGCTTATAACAGTATCACTTTATTATCTTTATGCAAAATTAGAACTTGTGACGATACTGATATTTTTTCTTATTTCCTATATTTTATTAAGCATCAGTCTTTATCTGCTTTTCCCTAAGGCTAATGTTGATGCCATTAAAGGCCTTATTCCAGGCGTAAATTTTATTGAATGGGCCAAATTAATAGGTAGACCAGCATGGTGGCCTATTTTACTTTTAGTGCCTATTGTTAACATTTTTATATTTGCAGGAATGGCTGTAAATATGGTAAGATCATTTAAACAGTACAAATTAGTACACAGTGCTGCTGCAGTATTTTACGCTCCTGCTGCATTTGCATGGCTGGCTAAGAATGATACAGCATATTATGATGGACCTAATTATTTAAAAGAAAAAGAATATTTGACAAGCATTAGAGATGCTCAGAAGTCTGGAGAAAAAGCGAAAGTTGAGAGATTAATGAAGAAGAGTCCTTATAAAAAATCTTTTGGTAGAGAATGGACTGAATCAATTTTCTTTGCTGTATTTGCAGCTGCTTTTATCAGAATGTTTTTAGTTGAAGCATTTGTTATTCCAACTCCTTCTATGGAAGGTTCACTTATGGTAGGTGATTTCTTATTTGTCTCCAAAGCCAATTATGGTATGAGAATGCCAATGACAATAGCTATGATACCTCTATTGCACAATAGAATTCCTGTAGTGGGAGGAGAATCATATCTTAAGAAACCAAGCTTAAAATACAAAAGACTACCCGCGCTTGAAAAAATTGAAAGAAATAAACCTATTGTTTTTAATTGGCCAGTTGGAGATAGTGTATACATTACTAAGCAACGATCTTATACATTGGGTCAAGCCAGAAGAAATAAAGCTTATTTAAGTTATGATAGAGACTTAGAGAAGAAGGTAAGAAAGAAAGATTTTGTAGTGAGGCCAGTTGATAAAAAAGATCACTATATTAAAAGATGTGTAGGAGCACCCGGTGATACACTTCAAATAATAAATCGCCAAATCTACATAGACGGTAAAGAAGCTAAGAATCCTGAGAACATGCAGTTTCTATATAAGATTACTTGGCCAAAAAATGGAGTCAATTCAAAGAAATTAAAAGAATGGGGAATTGGAGATACTGATTCAGATTTTGCTGGTCCTCAATCTAATCCGTATGGTTACTACCTTACAAATGAACAAGCCGATAGAGTCAGATCACTAGGTAATGGTGTATCCATAGAATTTTGGAAACATGATATAGAGCCCGTAAAAAGCTTTCCTCATGATCCTAAAATTTCTAAAGGATGGTCAGTTGATAATTACGGACCTATTTGGATACCAGCAAAAGATGCAACGGTTAAGATATCTGCTAATAATATTGCGCTTTACAGACGGATCATCTCGGTCTATGAGCATAATAAATTAGAAGAGAAAAATGGGCAAATTGTTATTAATGGAAAAGTAGCCACAGAATATACTTTCAAGCAAGATTATTATTGGGCAATGGGTGATAATAGACACAATAGTGAAGATTCAAGAGTTTGGGGTTTTGTGCCGTTTGACCATATTGTAGGAAAGCCTTTGTTCATTTGGTTTTCCACTAAGAATGCTAGAATATTTGATGGAATTAGATTTAATAGAATATTTAAATCAGCAAATGTTGAATAAGACATTAATATTTTTCTTTTTTATTTTTGGAGTTGCAGCAAATGCACAACTACCAAACTCTAACATGTACCTTTTTACTTTGACAAAAGGTGGAGGAAAGTACACTTTGAAATCACCACAATTCTTAACTGCATTTAATATAAATGGTTACAATAATCAGCCAGCATTTTTGAGCGATGATGAAATTTACTTTACCACTAATTACTACGAAGAAGATCAAACTGAGATCGCAAAATTTGACATTTTTGAAGAATCGCTGACTAGAATTACCTATACAGACGAAAGTGAATACTCTCCGCTTCCAGTCCCTCATAAAGATGAATTTTCATGTGTGAGAGCTGAGACTGACGGAAAAACACAAACTTTAAGTGTTTACCCTCTAGACGGTATTGGTTATGCCAAAAGATTTATGAATAATACCAATAATATTGGTTATCACAATTGGATAGATGACAAAACTGTGGCTTTGTTTTTGGTGGGTCCTCCTGACCATAGCTTAGCTATTGCAGATGCAAAAAGTGAAAGAAGAAAAATAATATTAGATAAGATTGGTCGTTCATTAAAAGTAGACAGAAATGAGCAGTTATACTTTGTCCACAAGATGAGTGATAAAGATTGGTATATAAAATCTTATGATCGCAACACAAGTAAAAGTAAAGTAATTGTCAAAACGCTACAAGGATCTGAGGATTTTGAATTAATGAACGATGGAAGTATAATTATGGCAAGTGGCAGTGTAGTATATCATTACAACCCGAAAAATAATACTGATTGGAAACCTATTTTAGACCTCACTGATTACGGTATTGAAAACATTTCAAGGATTGCTGCTAGAAAAAATAGACTTGTAATTGTTGATCAAAAATTGTAATTAAAGTTTTATGGTCTTTGTC
>ENA-ORXM01003094-ORXM01003094.1-marine-metagenome-genome-assembly--contig:-NODE-3094-length-17399-cov-3.491918_pt1 | contig 17399 bp, 11 predicted proteins | sample MGYA00237867_ERZ511480 | MGnify/ENA primary metagenome ERZ511480 (study PRJEB26309, sample SAMN06266103) | marine metagenome | isolation source: Algal blade | place: United Kingdom:Sidmouth, United...
CCTTCCATAACTTTCCGCAGTTAGTCTACCTTGCGAGAAACTGGTACGGCCAAACTCCCCTCCCCAAACTACTAACGTATCCTCTAGAAGTCCGCGTTGTTTTAAATCCGTAATTAAACCAGCTGTTGCTTGATCCGTACTCAATGCCTGTCTTTTTATACCATTGGGAAGACCACCATGTTGATCCCACCCCATATGATACAACTGAATGAATTTTACATCCTTCTCAGCAAGTCGTCTTGCCTGAATACAATTTGCGGCATAGGTGCCCGGAATTTTAGCATCCTCACCATATAATTCATAAACATGGTCCGGCTCATTGGAAGTGTCTACAGCATCCGGAACCGAATTCTGCATACGGTACGCCATTTCATATTGATTTATTTTAGATTGAATTTCCGGATCTTTCCAGATATCATACTGTTGGTTATTCAATTCGGAAATATAGTCCAATGCACGCCTACGGTCATGATCATGAACCCCATGCGGATTGTTCAAATACAACACCGGATCTTTCCCAGAACGAAACTGAACTCCTTGGTGATGAGAAGGCAAAAATCCATTGCCCCATGCCGCCGAGCTTAAGGGTTGGGCACCTCCTCCTTTGGAAAGCATAACCACAAAATTGGGTAAATCCTTATTATCACTCCCCAAACCATAACTTAACCACGACCCAATGGAAGGCCTTCCGCTTAACTGGGACCCCGTTTGCATAAACATAACTGCCGGCTCATGGTTAATGGCTTCGGTATACATTGATTTTATTATACATAGGTCATCTACAACACCAGCAGTATGGGGAAAAAGTTCACTCACCCAGGCTCCGGATTGACCATGTTGCTTAAAATCGAAAATGGACTGCACCAAGGGAAAAGTGCTTTGTGAAGTTACCATTCCAGAATTACGTTGTGTTCCCCTAACCGAATCAGGTATTTCCTGACCATGCCATTTGGCCAAGGAAGGTTTATAATCGAACGTTTCTATTTGAGACGGACCACCACTTTGAAATAAATAAATAATGCGCTTTGCCTTGGCAGGAAAATGGGTTCCGCCCAATGCACCTCCATGGGCATTTACCAGCGAAGGCCTTTTGGAAACCAACAAATCGTTGGCAAAGGATTCCGTCGGTCCTAAAAGACTGGATAGAGCAATAGACCCAAACCCCAAGGATGCCTTCTTTAAAAACCCCCTACGGGTATCTTCAAACTTTTTTTGTTCATGAATATCTCTCATAATCTTCTTCTTATCGTATGGTGAATCCTTCGGTAGTATTCATAATTCCGTTAATAACCGTTGCCAATGCCGCTACTTTAACAGGATCGGAGGTGTTTTTAATTTTGGTTTCGCCCATATTCAAATAGGCGACCGCATCTTCTTTATTGTTCAAAAAGCGCTCTAACTCTTCGTCAAGAAATTTCTTTAAAATCGATAATTCTTCTTTTGAGGTCTTTCTTCCTGTACTCAGCTGAAATGCCTTCTTTAACTGTAGTTCTTTATTTTCTTCAACCTCATCAATCAAACTTTCGGCAAGGACATATGAAGCTTCTATATATTGGGGATCGTTCAAAAGCACTAATGCTTGTAATGGCGTACTGGTCTCCCTTCTTTTAACCGTACAAACACTACGGTCTCCGCCATCAAAAATCTGCATAGACGGTGGTGCCGAGGTTCGCTTCCAAATCGTATAAAGACTTCTTCGGTACAAACCCTCCCCTGGCTGCTGTTTGTATTTGTAACGCCAAGGTTTGTTACTAATTTCGTCCCAAAGCCCTTCTGGCTGATATGGGTAAACACTTGTTCCTCCAATTTTTGAAACTAAAAGCCCACTGATAGCCAATGCATTGTCCCTTACCATTTCCGCAGTCATACGCATACTAGGTCCTCGGGCCAATAGAATATTGTCCGTATCGATCTCCAACAATTCCGGGGTAAGTTCCGAGCTTTGTTGATAGGAGGAAGACATAACGATTAACTTTTGTATTTTCTTGATATCCCAACCCGAATCCATAAACTCTACGGCAAGCCAATCCAATAGCTCAGGATGCGAGGGCAAACTACCCTGGTTGCCAAAATCATCAGAAGTGGCCACCAACCCTTGTCCAAAATGCATTTGCCATAAGCGGTTCACAAAAACTCTGGCTGTTAACGGATTGTTCTTATCGAACAACCATTTGGTCAACCCTAATCTATTTCTTGGCAAATCTTCACTAAAAGGCATTACCGCTTCGGGCACGTCTGGTTGCACTTCTTCCGTAGGAGCATCGTACATCCCACGATCAAGAATATAAGTAGGTCTGGGCTTTGGCAAATCTCCCAAAACCATAATCTCTTTTATAGGTTCCAGTTCATTAAGCTGTTTTTGTCTTTGTTCCTTCAGCTTAATCCTTGTCCTTTCCGTTTCCTTGTCAATACTCAGATAATAGAAATCCGTAATTAATTCCTTTTCACCACTTTTTACTCTATCCATTACCATTTTTGGAGCTATGCTGTAGAGCACTTCCAAACCCGATAGTTGCCGGTTATAAATCCTGAGATTATCCACACCGCCGTCTTTAAAAGATTTAAACTTGCCACTTACCCCTACAGTGAAACCGTTAAATGCGTAGTTATGCGCATTTTTCTTGAACAGTATAGATTTATACAGGTTGTCTATTTCAATTTCTACCGGCACCTCTTTTCCGTTTACGTAAATATGGACCCCATCCGCTTTGCCCAACCCATCATAGGACACGGTTACGGAGCTCCATTCTTTCTCAGGTATAGATTCCTCCGTTTTTACTTGAATGGCATTGGATGGCCAAGAACGCGCAATTATAAACTTAAGCCTGTTATCCTCCAGATGCATGGAATACCCTTTTAATCCTTGCCTAACTTCTTCGGAATGCGTAAAAATTGCGGCCTCTTCATAGTTTCTGTCCGGCTTAACAGCTATGGAAACGGTGAAAGGATCGGATTGATCAAACCATCCTACTTTTCCGGGCATCCTCATAGTGGTATAATCACCAAGAAACACAGCTTTTCCGTTTATCCCATTCTCAATTACAGGCTCTTTAATGGTTACCGACTGTCCTTCACCCCCACTATTTTCAGTACTGAACGATTTATTATCCTCTGATGAAAACGAATCAAAATTTAAACTTGCCTGCAATCCTTTTTTCAAGCTTTTTTGCAACACTGTCTCCAGAACCAATGCTTTTTTAGACCAAGTGCGCACCTCCTCCGGTGTTTCCTTTTCAACAGATATCAATTGTTTTTGTGTTAGATCGATATCCCTATCAATAAACTCCAACACCTCTTTTTGCTCGTCATTGGTCAATAAAAGTGAAGGTCCAGGTACTTGACCCGGCCCATACACCGGTGTCCCAATCTCATTTGTACTATTGAAAAATGCAAAAAGCTCATAATGGTCTTTTTGGCTGATCGGATCATACTTATGATCATGGCATCTAGCACATTCTACACTTAACCCTAAAAATGCTTTTCCAACAGACAGGGTACGGTCCGCCACATACTCTACCCGGTACTCCTCAAAAACAATTCCCGCTTCAGAGTTCTTTTTATGTAGCCGATTAAAGGCCGTTGCTAAAATACTTTCCTGCGATGGGTTTTCTATAAGGTCTCCCGCCAACTGCCATGTTACAAATTGGTCGTACGACATATTTTCATTAAACGCCTTTATGACCCAATCCCGATACGGACTAAAATCGCGATGTTTATCATCCAAATACCCATCACTATCCGCATAACGAGCAACGTCCATCCACTCGGCAGCCATACGCTCTCCATAGGCAGGTGAAGCCAAAAGGCGATCTACCACTTTTTCATAAGCATCCGGCGATGTGTCATTTACAAAATCCTGAATTTGCAACAAGGTTGGTGGCAATCCTATTAAGTTGAAACTGAGGCGGCGAATGAGATGTTCCTTTGAAGCTCTTTGTGAAGGACTTAAGCCTTTACCTTCCAATTTGGCCAAAACAAATTGGTCAATAGTATTATTTGGCCATTCCTTATTCACTATGTTCGGAACGCCTTCTTTTTGCGGTTTTATAAAAGACCAATGCGGCTTGTACTCCGCTCCTTGCTCAATCCACTTTGTGATGGTGGCTATTTCATTTTTGCTAAGTGTAATATTAAACTCTGGCGGCGGCATTGTGATGTCCGGATGAGTAGATAAAATACGCGAAACAACTTCGCTCTTTTCCGGTTTATTAGGAACAATAGGATGCTTTCCCGAACCCTCTAAAGCCTCATATGCACTTTCTGCAATATCTAAACGAAGGCCCGCTTTTTGATTTGCCATATCCGGTCCGTGACAAGCAAAACACTTATCGGACAAAATGGGTTTAACATGGTAATTGAAATCTATTTTCTCTGGCAATTCAGCCATTGCCTCTTCAATTTCGTCAGGTGCATTCCATCCACAACTGTGTAATAACGTGATGCAGAGTACAGAAAAAAATCTCGATAAGAATCGCATTGGTTTTGGAATTTTCTTCAATATACGACCGCATTTTAACTGTTAATGAGTTAAAAAACAGTTTCATTAACTGTTAATAATTTTAATTATCTTTAAAAAATTCCTTCTTTGAGGCTATGAATACCAAGGATTACCATACGTATGTCAATAAAATAATTTCCAGCAAATCTTTTGGCAATTCAACCACTTATGCCAATTTGCTCAGGTACCTCGTTCAATGCACTATAGAGGAAGACGTGCCAAAAGAAACCACAATTGCCACAGAAATATTTGGGAAAAAGGAATTTGACCCTTCTCAGAGTACACTCATTAGGGTTTACATTTATAATCTTAGAAAAAAACTGAGAACATACTACCAAAAGGAAGGGATAGAAGACCAGATTATCCTACGCATTCCAAAGGGGAGTTACAAAGTAGAGTTTGATAGTAGAAAAAAAGAGCCCATACCATCAAAAAAAATCATAACCAAAAAACAGCTTCTATTTTTAGTCTCATCAGTTCTCCTTTTATCAATTATCGGAAATTGGTTTCTCTGGACAATTAATAGGCAGCCAAACCCCTTTTCCGAATCTATCCTATGGACTGAAATTTTTAATTCAAAAAAACCAATGATATTGGTATTGGGGGACCTCTTTATTTATCGTGAAATTAATACCACTACCCATAAAGAAAAGGTTATCCGTAACCCCTTCATTAATTCAGAAAATCAACTCTACGACTCCCTTCCTTCCTCGTTGAAAAATGAGTATGAACCTATGGAGTATAGTTTTCTAATTAGAAATAGTACCGAATGGGTAAAGGACGTAAGTAAAGTTTTGACTTCAAAAGATAAAGACTTTAACGTGCGTACAGTTTTACGTTTTAGCCCTAAAGAACTTCCTGAAAACGACTTTATGGTTGTTGGAATGGCGAAGACCTTAGGTATTTTCAAAGATTACATCAACAAGACCAGCATAAACTACAATGAGGATACAGATAATTTTAATTTCAAGAACACCTCAACCTTTTTTAAACCCAGTGGAGATGCCGAAACCTACCATAAGGATTACGCTTTAATTATAAAGGCGCCGGGACCAAACAACAATTCCATATATGTTTTTGCGGGTTTGTGGGATACCGGTGCATCACAGAGCCTGAAGAACTTTACCAACCCTATATTGGTCCAGCAATTGGAAAACCGAATGAAAGCCGACTTAGGAAAAATACCTGCTTATTTTGAGGTCTTTATGGAAGTAAACGGTATTGACAGAATGGAACTGAGTTCAAAGATTCTTCACGTGAAAGAATTGGAATTGGATTAAATACCTTTTAAACCATAAGCCGCATCGTTCCAACGCAGTTCTTGTTTAAAGCGGTACAGGTCAGTTTTTTCATCAATCAGCAGAAATTCCAAATCCATGATTTCTGCAAAATCCTCCAATGATTCTGCGGAAATATTCTGACTGTAACAAGTATGATGTGCTCCACCACCATAAATCCAAGCTGCAGCAGCCGTTTGAAGATCGGGTTTTGCCTCCCATAAAACTCTAGCCACGGGAAGGTTAGGCATATTTTCTTCTATTTCTATCGCTTCCACTTTATTGACCAACATCCTAAACCGATTACCCATATCTACGATGGATGCATTCAAAGCCTTACCGGCACTCGCATTAAATACCAAACGAACAGGGTCTTCTTTACCGCCAATACCTAATGGATGAATTTCACACGAAACATCTCCTTTGGCAATAGACGGACAAATTTCCAACATATGAGAACCAAGAACAGCTGTATTTGCCGGGTCAAAGTGATAGGTATAATCTTCCATAAAACTATTACCACCTTCTAGACCTGCCCCCATAACTTTCATGGTACGCACAAGTGCTGCCGTCTTCCAGTCACCTTCGCCACCAAAGCCATAACCACTTGCCATAAGCCGTTGAGTAGCAATACCCGGTAATTGCTTCATACCATGTAAATCCTCAAAAGTATCGGTAAAAGCGGTATAACCACCTTCCTCAAGAAAAGCCCGCATGCCCAACTCTATCCGCGCAGCATCCCTTAAAGAATTGCGCATACTTCCATCAGATTTAATTTTAGCTGCCATAGTATATGAATCCTCATATTCTTGCATCAAAGCATTTATCTCAACAGCGGAAACCTCATCGATATATTTTACCAAATCGCCTACGCCATATCCATTAACCTCGTAGCCGAACTTCATTTGAGCAGAAACCTTGTTACCTTCCGTGACCGCTACTTGACGCATATTATCACCAAAACGGGCTACTTTCATTTTTTTAGAATCAGCAACTGCAGAGACCACACGACACCAGTTGACTACCTGCTGAATAACAGTTTCATTTTGCCAATGACCTACAACCACCTTTCGATTCAACCGCATTCTGGAAGCCAAAAAACCAAATTCCCTACCACCATGTGCGGATTGATTCAGGTTCATGAAATCCATATCAATCGCATTCCAAGGAATGTCCCGATTGTATTGGGTATGCAGATGCAAAAATGGTTTCTGAAGAGCCTGTAGGCCTGCAATCCACATTTTGGCAGGAGAGAAGGTATGCATCCATAATATAAGACCAACACAAGCATCAGTATTATTCGCCTCTTTACATAAAGTACTTATTTCTCCTGAAGTTTTTACTACAGGTTTAAAAATTACTTTAACAGGAATAGTTTTATTCGCATCGTAATGTTTAGCGATTTCCTCTGAATGTTCCGCTACTTGAGTTAAAGTCTCTGGCCCATAAAGGTGTTGGCTTCCCGTTACAAACCAAACTTCATTATTACTTAAATCGATCATCATTTTTACAATAAATTAGTCCTTATGAAAAATACACGTACATACCTATAACAATAGAACATATTACAAAACCTACGGGTTTTGCAAACTTCCATGGCGTAATATCTACCTGCTCAGTATATACTTCAACATATTCCGTCTCTCTTGGAAAGAATTTACCAATAATTAACATCAGCAGTATTACTAGAACAAACAAGATACCCATGACATGTAAGAAGCTAACATTTGGCTTAATGATATATAGTGTGACTAAATACGTGACTACGGCAAAAACGATTCCAATATTTGCGGCAATACCAGGGATTTTTTTAGTTAAGTAACCTACTAAGATTATTGCTAAAATAGGCACGCTATAAGACCCATTTAATTCCTGTAGATAATTAAATATACCTCCTTCCACCCCAAACAATAGCGGCGCTATTATCATGGAAATGATTGCAAGGAAAACACCAAATATCTTACCAGCCTTTACTACCTGCTTTTCCGTGGCTTTTTTATTAATGTATTCCTTATAAAAGTCAAGTCCAAAAAGGGTAACCGAACTATTTAAAGCACTATTAAAAGAACTTAATATGGCTCCAAAAAGCACTGCTGCAAAAAAACCGATAAAGGCCGCAGGCAATACCTTTTTGACCACCATAGGGTAAGCCTGGTCCGGATTGGTCAATTCACCGTTAAATATTTGAAATGCAATTATTCCCGGCAATACTACAATTATAGGACCCAATATCTTTACAAAAGCCGCGAGACTTAATCCTATCTGACCTTCACGTAGATTCTTGGCACCAAGTGCTCGCTGAATGATAGCCTGATTCGTTCCCCAGTAGTAAAAGTTAACGATAACCATACCAGTAAAAAGCGTCCAAAAAGGTACTGAAGAATCAGGTCCTCCTAAAATTTTAAATTTCTCTGGAAAGTTAGTAGTCAAAACATCCATACCATTTAGGAGGTTTCCATCCCCAACGTATAACAACCCAAATATAGGTATGAGCGAACCTCCAATAATCAAACCTATTGCATTAATCGAATCGGACACTGCAACTGCCTTTAGTCCTCCAAAAATTGCGTAGATACTTCCTATAATACCAATACCCCAAACGGTGACCCATAGTGCAGCTTCTTCGTTCATACCCATCGCCTCTGGCAAATCGAACATAGTATTGATTGCCAAAGCACCTGAATAAAGAACTGTAGGCAACATTGAAATTGCATATCCTCCTAAAAATAAAAGAGACACTAAAGTCTTTGTAGATTTTCCGTAGCGTTTTTCAAGAAATTGAGGAATAGTAGCAATACCTCCTTTCAAATATCTAGGCAACAATACCAATGCAGTAAAAACCATGGCTATTGCAGCCAATACTTCGTAAGCCATAATGAGTATGCCCTCGCTATAAGCGATACCGTTCATACCTACAATTTGCTCTGTTGACAGATTTGTTAAAAGCAATGATCCTGCAATTACTGGTCCGGTAAGGCTACGACCACCTAAAAAATAACCATCCGAAGAGGTTTCATCCGTTTTTCTAGTTGATAAATATGCTATGATTGCTACTAGTAATGTAAACCCGATGAACGTTGCTATTCCCATAAAATATTTTTCAAATAAAACTTAGCACCCTTGTCCGTAATAAGCATCTTTACCATGCTTACGTTCAAAATGCTTCTTTTTCAAAGCCTCTTTTAACGTAACTGCGTTAGGATTTATCTGCAAGGTTAGATGTGCCATTTTAGCTATTTCTTCACATACAGCACTATTATATACTGCTTTGGCAGCGGTTGCACCCCAAGTAAAAGGAGCATGGCTACCGACCAGTATCATACCTATTTCGTTATAATCCAACCCTCTGTCTTTCAAACAATCAATTATCTGATACCCGGTCATGTGCTCATAATCTCCTTCTATGTACTCGTCTTTCATTGGGGGAGCACATGGAATATCAGCAATCAAATGATCGGCATGAGTCGTTCCGAAGATAGGAATATCCTTAATAGCTTGTGCCCAAGCCGTACCATAAGTTGAGTGCGTATGAACTACTCCGCCTATTTTATCCCATTCTTTATAAAGAACGGCATGTGTTTTTGTGTCAGATGAGGGTCTCATCTTACCTTCTACAATCTTTGCATCAAAATCACAAATGACAATATCCTCAACCTTTAATGTATTATAAGGTACGCCACTGGGCTTTATTGCAAAAACCCCGTTATCTCTATCTACAGCACTTGCGTTACCAAATGTAAACAATACCAGACCTAGTTCCGGAAGCTGCATGTTTGCCTCAAAGGCCTCTTCTTTTAATGATGTATACTTACCCATTATTTCTGGTTTCGTTCATGATATGTTTCTCCATCGTATCGCCTAGCCTACTGTAGTTTTTATATACCTTTTCATAGGCTATTGCATCGATTTTGTTCGGTTGATAAATAGTCTCAAAAGGACTACCCATCTTCTCCATAGCTTCGGGAACATTGGTGTAGACCTCCGCAGCTACAGCACCAAAAACTGCCGCACCTAATGCACAGGCCTGTTCTGACGCCACTACTTTAATAGGCATATTAAGTACATTGGCCATCATTTGCATTATAAATGGTGATTTCTTGGCCACTCCCCCCAAAGCTATAACCCCTTTAATTGGTATACCTTCGGATAGGAACCTATCTACTATCTTTTTTGCCCCAAAACAGGAAGCTTCCACTAAAGCTCTAAATATTTTAGGCGATGTACTCCCTAAATTTATACCTGCAATTACTCCTTTCAAATTCTGATTGGCATCTGGTGTTCTTCTTCCATTCATCCAATCTAGCGCCAACTCTCCCGAAGCACCAATAGGCTCTTTGCTAGCGGCATTACTAAGTTCGGGAATCAGTTTTTTAAGTGCCTCTGCAATTAATTTTTCCTTGGTATTTTCATCAATTAAAGAAGACTTAGATATCAGTTCGTGAATTGGCCATGCCAAAACCCTGCTGTACCAAGCATAAATATCCCCAAAAGCAGACTGACCGGCTTCCAACCCTAACATATTAGGAATGACGGAACCATCTACTTGTCCGCATATACCTTTTACCAATTTTTCTTCCCCTTCCATAGGAGCTACTAGAACATCACAAGTAGAAGTCCCCATTATTTTTGTTAGATAGTATGGCTCAATCTTAGCCCCTACGGCGCCCATATGGGCATCAAAAGCCCCCACGGAAACTACTGTAGATTCAGGAAGCCCCAATCGCTCAGCCCATTCCGGACTTAAAGTACCCGCTGAGACATCTGAAGTATAGGTCTTATCAAAAAGACGTTCTCTTAGTCCGTCCAAAAGCGGATCTAATGCTACAAAAAAATCATTGGAAGGCAAACCACCAAAACTTTCGTGCCATAGCGCCTTATGTCCTGCAGCACATCGGCTACGTTTCATTTCACGAACATCGTTGCCCCCAGTTAATAAAAACGGAATCCAATCACAATGCTCTACCCAAGAATAGGCAGCTCTATACACCTTGTTATCTACTCTAGAAACATGAAGTATTTTACTCCAAAACCACTCTGAAGAATAAATTCCGCCTTCATATTGTGAATAATCGATATCCCATGTAGCACATAATTCATTAATTTCATTGGCTTCCCGGATGCCGGTATGGTCTTTCCAAAGCACGAACATTGCGTTCGGGTTCTCTTTGAAAGCATCCAAAAGTGCCAATGGAGTTCCATTAGCATCTACCGCAACGGGTGTACTTCCCGTAGTATCTACGCCTATGCTAACAATTTGTGCCACAACATCAGGACCTACTTCAGCAACAACGGACTTGACTGTAGATTCTATACCTTCTATATAGTCTAAAGGATGTTGGCGAAAACGATTTTCGGAAGGATCACAGTATTTGCCTTCTTTCCAACGCACATAATTATGTACCGCCGTGGAAAGCTCTTGACCTGTTTTTGTGTTGACCAAAACAGCTCGGACGGAATCCGAACCAAAATCCAAGCCTAGACTATAGGCGGTTTGTGACCTCATATGTAAAAACTTTAAATTTAAGGTAGCGTTTTAACAGAACCCTCTTGTAAAAGAAACTAATATAGAACTTTTTACAAGTGTTTCAAAAACACTTAATGCTTAAATTGTAAAGTTTTTTGTTTTATTGTATTTTTTCTCATTAAAACGGTATAAAAAGGCGCCCTTTTTAGATTCAGACATGTCTTTTTCATCCAATTTGATTAAAAAATCCATCGTAGCAAGTTTCTTTCTAAAATTACGCTTATCCATTTCCTCCTGAAAAATACCTTCATATAGCTTTTGTAGTTGGGGCAAGGTAAACTTATCAGGAAGAAGGTTAAAGACTATGGGGAAAGTACGTACTCTTCTCTGAAGCCTTCTTATGGCAGACTCTACCATTTCTTTGTGATCAAAAATCAAATCCGGTAGCTCATCTATAGGAAACCATTTGGCACGAAATTCCTCAATAAGTTCCTTATTGTACTTGTCTTTAAGTATCAATGCGCTATAAGTTGTAGACACTACACGTTCATATGGATCACGTTTGGCCTTACCAAAAGTACGGACCTGCTCCATATAAACATCTTCTAGACCTGATAGATCTTTCAAAACCCTATTCGCCGCGTCATCTAAATCCTCGTGATTTCCAACAAACCCGCCCATAAGAGACCACCTATCTTTTTCCGGCTCAAAACCTCTATGTACAAGCAAAACTTCTAACCTATTATCATTGAATCCAAAAATGATACAATCTACAGCAAGAGTAATTTGTTGTATATCCTTATATGTTCTATCCATCATAAATCTAGCTATCGTTAAAGGTTACGTCAAAAATACGTAAAGATTCCGGGTATAAGTGTATCCATAACATTTTCCGATATTTCTATTGACAATATCAACAATTGCCTTCTTTCATCGTCCTGAAACGACAAAAAATAGCACAAAATAGCACAAAACCATATTCTAAAATAGGAACATGATAACAATTTCACTGAATCGGTTTCGAAAACCTTAAAATGAACGGTTTTTCATTGATTTTTTACCAAAAGCGAACTGTAAACTCTGTCCATCTCCAAATTTTCGACATGAGTCCGTTTTTTCTCTATGAAACACCCTCTACCTATTTTAAGGAACTGTTTTTATGCGGTATATTGTGCCCCCATACCAAAGCATACATTTTAATCAAACCTAACCATATGATTACTGAAAGTAAAAAAATTCTAATTACCGGAGTTGCAGGCTTTTTAGGCTCCAATTTTTTAGTTAAAACTTTAAACGAGGGACACCGAATTGTTGGAATAGACAATTTATCAATGGGATCCCTTGACAATATTCAAGAGAGCCTTGACCACCAAAATTTTAAATTTATAAATGGTGATGTTTTAGATGAATCACTAATTGAACGACTAGATGATGACTTTGATGTTATCGTTCATTTAGCGGCCTTTAAAATACCAAGATACGGCAATGCAGTTGACACCTTAAAAATCAACTCCAAAGGAAGCGAAAACATGCTTGAACTTGCCAAAAAACTGAAATGCAAATTTGTCTTAGCATCAACTTCCGATGTATATGGCATGAGCCCGGATATTCCTTTTAAGGAGGACGGAAACTGTCTTATAGGTGATTCAAAAGTACCGCGTTGGGCGTATGCCGTTTCAAAATTGTTTGATGAACATTTAGCGTTAGCTTATATGGAAGATTTTGATTTTCCTGTGGTAATACTTAGGTTCTTTGGTTCTTACGGACCAAATCAAAATTTGTCTTGGTGGGGAGGCCCACAATCCGTGTTCATAGATTGTATATTGAACAACAAAGAAATTCCTATTCATGGCGATGGACAGCAAACTAGAACCTTTACTTTTGTTAACGATACTGTAGAGGGTATTTACGCTGCCACAACAAAACCTGAAGCAAACGGAGAAATCTTTAATATTGGAGCGAATGAAGAAATTACAATTCTTGAGCTTGCTACTTTACTTAAAGAAATCTCTGACGAACCTACAACTTCACAAGTAAAACTGATTCCTTATAACGAAATTTCTGCTGGAAGAAAATATCAAGACGTCATGAGACGCGTACCGGACAACACCAAAGCTGAACGTATTTTGGGTATAAAAGCACAAACTTCTCTTAAAGAAGGCCTGCGAATTACGTTTAATTGGCAGAAAAAGGTTTCTTTACAAAAAGTATAATTTATATGAAAATAGCCATAGTTGGAGGAGGTTTCATGGGTCTGGTTTTAGCTCAAAAAATTTCATCCACCACTAAAGCCACCGTTAAAGTATTGGAACAAGATTCCTTACCCGGCGGATTATCTACTTATCATAATTACGGAGCATTTACTTGGGATAAATTTTACCATGTTATAACACCTACCGATACAGACCTTATTGACTTTATTGATGAAATAGGTCTTGCTGATCAGTTACAATGGCGTCGGTCACTCACTGGATATTATGAAAACAAAAGATTCCATTCAATTAGTAGTTCAAAAGAATTTCTAATGTTTCCTCTTCTAGGACTTATTGATAAAATGAGACTTGGTTATACTATTTTTCGAGGGTCTAGGATAAACGATTGGAAATCTCTTGAGAAAATCCATGTTACTGATTGGCTCATTAAACTTGGCGGTAAACGAACTTATGAAAAATTCTGGGCTCCTATGCTCCAGGCAAAATTAGGTGAAAATCATAAAAAAGTTTCTGCAGTATTTATTTGGACCTATATTAAAAGATTGTTCAAGGCAAGAAGCTCAGCCGCACAAAAAGAACATATGGCTTATGTAAACGGAGGCTATAAGACCATTTTTGACCGTCTTGAACAGAATCTAAAAGAATCCGGTTCCGATGTGCTACTCAATACTGAGGTACAACACATTTCTCCTGCACCAGATGGTGGTATTAATATTACCCACAATGGCGCTACTGAAAATTTTGATAAGGTTATTTTCACCTCACCGCTTAATATATTGGAAAAAGTAACGGCTCCACAACTTTATGATATTTCAAAAAGTACCAAGCCTATTGACTACCTGGGGGTTATCTGTCTTATTTTAGTTACCAAAAAGACTCTTACACCTTTCTACGTGCTTAACATAGGTGACAATGACACACCATTTACGGGTGTTATAGGTATGAGCTCACTAGTTGACCTTGAGGAAACAGCAAATCAGCACGTTACTTATTTTCCAAAATACATTAGCCAAGATGATGAACTTTGGTCAAAATCTGATGATGAAATAACTGCTGCCTTTTTAAAAGGTGTTAAATATCTATATCCAGACTTTAAAGAGGCCGATATGGTTTCGTCTCACGTACATAGGGCATTTAAGGTTCAACCAATGCAAGTTTTAAATTATTCCGAAATCGTTCCAAAAGTAAACACACCTAACCCCGATTTCTACGTCCTTAATACTTCTCAGTTTGTAAGTGAGTCCGTGAATAATAATTCGGTCGTTACCCATGTTGAAAAGTTCGTTAAGGGTTTTAAGAGTGATTTACAAAAAAACACAACGGTCAACTAAGATGAGTAAACCCTATTTGAGTCTTTCACTAGATATGGACAACCAGTGGTCTTACATGAAGATACACGGTGAAGAAGGATGGGAAGATTACCCTTCTTATCTAGATATTTTTGTGCCACACGTCCTTCAAGTATTAAAAGAACTGGACCTAAAAATTACATTTTTCATTGTTGGACAAGATGCCGCATTCGAAAAAAACCACCAGTATCTAAGACAAATTGCAGACGCCGGTCACGATATTGCAAATCATTCCTTTAAACATGAAACATGGCTTCATCTTTATTCTAAAGAAGAAATGAAAGCCGAAATTGATTCTGCTCACGATATTATTCATGAAGTAACAGGTAAAGCCCCTACGGGTTTTAGAGGGCCCGGTTTCAGTTGGAGTGGAACCTTACTGGAAGTATTGGCGGAAAAAGGATATAAATACGATGCATCCACCTTACCAACGGTAATAGGCCCACTAGCAAGACTATATTACTTTAGTACATCTAACCTCACAAAAGAGGAAAAAGAAGACAGAAAAGAAATCTTTGGAAAATTTTCCGATGGATTTAAAAAATTGAAACCTTATTTCTGGAAAACCAATAAAAATCAAAAGTTGTTAGAATTACCAGTAACAACTATGCCTGTGTTTAGGATACCTTTTCACCTTAGTTATCTTATCTATATTAGTAACATCTCACCACTTTTGATGATGCTATATCTAAATATTGCCATATTTTTATGCAAGGTAACTAAGACAGAGCCTAGCTTTTTATTACATCCCTTAGATTTAATTGGAGGAGATCAAATAACCAGTTTAGCTTTTTTCCCAGGAATGAATGTTTCTAGTGAAAGAAAAGTATTCCTATTTAAAAAAGTGATGAGAAAATTGGGCAAACACTTTACTTTAACGGATATGAACGGTCATGTAGATGACATTTACGACAAGAAGGGCTTAAAAACCGTGCAAGTACCAAGTTAAATAATAATAAATTTTTTTCTCCCCCTTTTATTGTACATAGCAGAGCTTTAACGTATTGATGCTTCGCTTTGTCGGTATCTGTAGGTATCCGCTCGTTATTTTCATAATTTTGAAATTGTTTATCTAAATACAGGACAAAGAGTTTAAAAGCTTTCTTTCAAGCTCTTATGCCATAATTAAAATACCAATATGCCAACCCTATCCGACAAGATTGATTTAAAAAAGCCCCTTGTTTCTATTATTTTACCTGCATATAATGAGGAAGCGATACTTGAAAAAAATGTATCCCTTCTTTATAATTATTTAAACACATTAGATAACCTATATGACTGGGAAGTTTTAATCATAAATGACGGTAGTACGGATGGCACTATGGCAATTGCCGACTCACTGGCTGAGTTAAAGACAAATTTACATACTTATCATCATATAGTAAACAGAAACCTAGGTACGGCTTTAAGAACAGGTTTTAAACATAGTAAAGGGAAATATGTTGTTGTTTTAGATATTGATTTAAGCTATTCACCTGACCATATAGGAAATCTTTTGTCAGAAATAGTGACAACGGAAGCCGATGTGGTTATTGCTTCTCCCTATATGAAGGGGGGCAAAAACACAGCAGTGCCGCGTTTGAGATTAATATTGAGTAAAACTGTAAATTACATGATGCGTGTAGCATCACGTTTAAAAATCTATACTTTTACTGGAATGGTCAGGGCTTACAATGGTGATTTTATACGGTCGTTAAACACCAAATCAAGCACCTTTGACATAAATACCGAAATTATACTAAAAGCATATATTTTAAGAGCTAGGGTTATTGAGATACCAGCACATTTAGACTGGTCCGAACAACAAAAGCTTGGTAAAACACGTACATCAAGTCTCCGCATTGTTATGGGGATATTTAATGGTCTTGCTAATAGTTTTATATTTAGACCGTATATGTTCTTTTGGGTATTAGGGTCGATTACTTTTGTTCTGTCACTTTATATTATTGTTTGGATTTTCATCAACACCTATGGCGTATACCCAATGACGGGAGAACTAGCGCATGGTTTTGAAGATCGATTTTCTTTTGCAGTGTCCGAAGTATTCAGACAAAGGCCCTATTCGTTTATTGTTGGCGGTACAACTATGATTATATCTATTCAATTATTAGGTCTTGGCTTTATATCTTTACAGAAAAAACGATATTTTGATGAATTATTTCACCTAAATAGCGCAATACTAAGAAAAACACAAGGAAAATAGTTTTCACATTTCTATGTCTAAAAAAAATCCGATTATAAATATTATTAAACTATTACCATTATTGATAGTTTACATAATCGTAATTATCATATTTGCTTCCAATGGTTTTTTCGGCGATGAAGGCAGGCACTATAATTATGCTTTGAACCTAACCAATGGGTTTTATGAATTCTCAGATAATCCAAGTTTTAGAAATGGCCCAGGTTATCCTTTAATTTTAGCTCCATTTATTGCATTGAATGTTAGCTTAATAGTTCCAAAATTACTTAATGCTTTATTACTTTTTATAGCTATTGTCTATTTCAAAAAAACCTTGGACTTATTTACCGAAAATAAGTTTGCTATCATTTTCATATACATACTAGGCCTTTATCCGCCAATTATAAGATATTTAC
>ENA-ORXM01003095-ORXM01003095.1-marine-metagenome-genome-assembly--contig:-NODE-3095-length-17395-cov-4.549140_pt1 | contig 17395 bp, 14 predicted proteins | sample MGYA00237867_ERZ511480 | MGnify/ENA primary metagenome ERZ511480 (study PRJEB26309, sample SAMN06266103) | marine metagenome | isolation source: Algal blade | place: United Kingdom:Sidmouth, United...
TTTTGGTCCCGGTCTTTTTGCTTTTAGGAATTTATGGAGGCTTTATTCAGATGGGCATGGGGGTGTTTTTTATTGTTTCCATTGTCGTTTTAGGACGGTTTAATATGGTGGAGGGAAATGCTCTGAAAGCCTTTATCGTTCTCGTATATACCATAGTTGCGCTGGCGATTTTTTGGTATCATGGAATGGTGAATTGGAAGGCGGGACTTTCGATTGCAGCGGGACAAGGTATCGGCGCTTACCTAGCGGCTAGATTTGCCTCAGAAAACAAGCAAGCCAATGTCTGGGCCTATCGGATACTTTTGATTATTGTGGTTTTTGTGATTCTGCATTACTTTGGGGTGTTGGGATATTTGAGTTCTTTCGTGAGGTGATTTTTTGATTGAGTGGAATTCAAAAGTATAGCTTTGTAGAACCTGGGTGAAAAGATAAAATCTAAAAAACGATATTTCACACCAAAGTCTATAATTCCAGAAGGGTCATTTCCGTATACTTCACCTGAGGGTATCGGGTAATTCGCTTCCACACTCCATTTGTAATCTTGAGCGAACAGGCCCACACTTAAGAAGAATACTGAAATTGATAAAAAGTAGATTTTTTTCATACGAACGAATAATTAATGGTTTATAATTAGTTCGCAAATCTATAGGAAAATTCGGGCAAAAAAATAACGGCACTATTAAAGTGCCGTTAAATTAATTCTATGTTTTAAGATAATCTCTTGTTAAAAAAGAGCTTACAATCACTTATAAATCAAACCCAAGATTAACCCCTAACTTTTTAGCAATCAACTTATTAATACGTGTTTTCAATTCAGGTATACGTACACTTTCTAAAACGTTATTAGCAAAAGCATACATTAACAAAGCACGAGCTTCCTTTTTAGGAATACCACGAGATTGTAGGTAAAATAAAGCATCTTCATCTAACTGACCAATGGTACAACCGTGAGAACATTTTACATCATCCGCAAAAATCTCTAGCTGTGGTTTTGTGTTAATGGTGGCCTTATCGCTTACCAAAATATTATTATTCTGCTGGAAAGCATTAGTCTTTTGTGCAAGTTTTTCTACGATGATTTTACCATTAAAAACACCGGTAGAACTATCACCATAAATACCTTTATAATCTTGGTGACTTTCACAATTGGGTTCTATATGATGAACCAAGGTATGGTGATCCACATGTTGCTTATCTCCTAGAATGGTAACCCCTTTCATAGTAGAGTCAATATATTCTCCATTTTGAAAGAAGTTAAGATTATTACGAGTCAACTTTCCACCAAAAGAAAAGGTATGTATTTTAACTAAACTCTTATCTTTCTGATCAATATATGTATTGTCTATTAATGAAGCCGTGGCAGCATCATTCTGTATCTTATAGTAATCTACAATAGCACTTTTTGCTGCGAAAATTTCAGTCACGGCGTTAGTCAAAATCTCATTTGACGTCAAACTCTGGTGACGCTCTATAATCTGAACTTCTGCATTTTCCTCTACAATAACCAAATTCCGTGGTTGCAATAAAAGTGAAGCCTCATTACCTGTAGCGAAATGAATAATTTCAATTGGCTTTTTAGGCATTTTGTTTTTAGGAATATAAATATACGCTCCTTCTCTACTAAATGCCGTATTCAATGTGGTTAGAGACTCATCTTTAGAAGCAACTTTATTGAAATACACATCTATAACAGGCTTGTACATTGGTTTTGTAAGCGCTGCGCTCATCAAACAGATATCTACACCATCATGGGTAGTTTCCGAAAGATATGAGCTATAAATACCATCTACAAAAACAATTTTATACGAGTCTATTTCATGTAAAAAATACTTCTTTACATCTTTATACTCAAGAGTATTTTCTTCACGTGGAAAAATGCTGAAATCTATCTTTTGAAGGCTATTCAAAGAAGTATACTTCCATGCTTCTTCTTTTTTACTAGGAAAACCTTTCAGTTCAAAGTTCTTTATGGCCTCTGTTCGAACATCGTGCACGGAATGCTCAACATCAACGTTGTTCTCAAACGCCATAAATGAAGAAATCAATTTATCTTTTAAATCCATATTTTAATAAGTATTAAGTAATGAGTATTAAGTAATGAGTACTTTGTACCGATCACTTTTACTTTTTACTTCCTAAACTGCAGTTTCCTGCTTTAACCAATCGTATCCTTTTTCTTCTAGCTCTAAGGCCAATTCTTTTCCTCCCGACTTCACAATTTTACCATTGTGCAATACGTGAACAAAATCAGGAACGATATAATCCAACAAACGTTGGTAGTGTGTAATAACGATTACCGCGTTGTCTTTGCTTTTCAATTTATTAACCCCGTTTGCAACTATACGTAGGGCATCAATATCCAGACCAGAATCGGTCTCATCTAAGATGGCCAATTTAGGTTCTAACATTGCCATTTGGAAAATCTCGTTTCTTTTCTTTTCTCCACCGGAAAAACCTTGGTTTAAAGAACGAGACAAGAATTTGCGATCGATCTCTAATAACTCAGACTTTTCACGAATTAATTTCAACATGTCTTTAGCAGGCATATCTTCAAGACCCTTAGCCTTTCTAGATTCGTTAATAGCGGTTTTCATAAAGTTCGTTACCGATACTCCAGGAATCTCAACAGGGTACTGAAAAGATAAGAACACCCCTTTATGAGCACGTTCTTCAGGAGAAGCATCTTCTAAATCTTCCCCTTCTAAGGAAACACTACCTTCGGTTACTTCAAACTCTTCTTTACCGGCAATTACAGATGCCAAGGTACTTTTACCGGAACCGTTAGGACCCATTATTGCATGAACCTCACCGGCTTTTACCTCTAAGTTAATACCTCTTAATATTTCTTTGTCCTCTACACTAGCGTGTAAATTTTCTATTTTAAGCATTTTGCGAATCTTATTTATTAATCAAACTATAAACTGCATTTGGTAAGATTAACCTACCGAGCCTTCTAAACTAATTTCCAATAATTTTTGTGCTTCTACGGCAAATTCCATAGGTAGTTTATTCAGAACTTCTTTACTGAAACCGTTTACGATCAAGGCGATTGCCTTTTCTGTATCAATACCTCTTTGGTTACAATAAAAAATTTGGTCTTCACCAATTTTACTGGTGGTTGCCTCATGTTCTATTTGAGCACCTTTGTTCTTTACCTCAATATACGGAAAGGTATGTGCACCACATTCATTGCCCATTAATAGGGAATCACACTGCGAAAAGTTACGTGCATTCTCCGCACGACTATTCACCTGCACAAGACCTCTATAACTATTTTGTGATTTACCGGCCGAAATACCTTTGGATATGATAGTACTACGTGTATTTTTACCTAAATGCACCATTTTGGTACCTGTATCCGCTTGCTGATAGTTATTCGTTACAGCGATAGAATAAAACTCACCTATTGAATTATCTCCTTTTAAAATACAAGAAGGATACTTCCAAGTTACTGCAGATCCAGTTTCTACTTGTGTCCAAGAAATTTTTGCGTTTTTCTCGCACAAACCTCTTTTCGTAACGAAGTTATAAACCCCTCCTTTACCCTCTTTATTACCAGGAAACCAGTTTTGTACCGTTGAGTATTTTATTTCGGCATCATCTAAAGCAATCAACTCTACAACAGCTGCATGTAGTTGATTCTCATCTCTTGACGGTGCAGTACAACCTTCTAGATAACTCACATAGCTACCTTCATCGGCAATTACCAATGTTCTTTCAAACTGACCTGTACCTGCTTGGTTAATTCTAAAATAAGTAGAAAGCTCCATAGGGCAACGAACACCTTTTGGAATATAACAGAAACTACCATCAGAAAATACTGCTGAGTTTAAAGCTGCATAAAAATTATCTTTCTGAGGAACCACAGAACCCAAGTATTTTTTAACTAATTCCGGATGCTCTTTAATTGCTTCAGATATAGAGCAAAAAATGATTCCTTTTTCAGCTAATGTCTTTTTAAAAGTGGTTGCAACCGAAACCGAATCCATTACAATATCAACAGCAACGTTTTGTAACTTCTTCTGCTCATCTACAGAAATACCCAATTTCTTGTACATCTCTAATAACTCGGGATCTACATCATCCAATGATTTATTAGGGTCCGCTTTTTTCGGTGCCGAATAATAACTTATTGCCTGAAAATCAGGTTTCTCGTAATGAACATTTGCCCATTCTGGCTCTACCATCTCTTTCCAATGCTTAAAAGCCTCTAGACGCCAAAGTGTCATCCATTCCGGCTCTTCTTTCTTTTTAGAAATGGCGATGACGATTTCTTCACTTAATCCTATTGGAAAAGTCTCAGATTCAATATCCGTATAGAAACCGTACTCATACTCCTTGGTTTCGAGTTCCTTTTTTAGTTCTTCTTCTGTGTATGCCATTTTTTCCTTTTATACCAATTACACTAGGGCAATTGAATAATTAGTTGTTTTACTAGTTTTCGCTTATAACGAAAAACTCTCTCCACACCCACAGGTGCGTTGCGCATTTGGGTTATTAAAAACAAAACCCTTTCCATTAAGTCCGCCAGAGTATTCCAAAGTTGTTCCCACTAAATAAAGGAAACTCTTTTTATCTACAATAATACGCACATCGTTATCTTCAAAAACCTTATCGGTTTCATCCATTTTTTTATCAAAATCTAGCTCGTAAGATAGGCCGCTACAGCCACCACTCTTGACACCTACACGAACATAGTCCGTAGAAGCGTCGAAACCTCCCTCGGTCATTAAGTCAATCACTTTCTTTTTCGCTGTCTCAGATACTTGAATCATAAGCATTTGGATTTATTCTAAATAGTTTACAAATATATAGCATTAGTAGGGTTTTACCATAAGAACTAACATTATTATAACGTATATTGAAATAAGCGTTTTCTATGACCATACGGTATATTCTACTTCGTCAAAGCAATAGCATATAAACCAATAGCAATATGACTGTTTGAGTACTGTCCCTATGTGTTTTTAGAAATGATTTGTTTTAATGAAAGTGATAATTTTAAAAATTACTAAGTTGCAGCCATAGACCAAAATTTTAATAGTTTTGAAAATAAATCAAAGTTGATTTCTTATGAAGGTAACCGGTTTTTCTTTCGTTAAAAATGCCGTTTGTTTTGAATATCCCGTGATAGAATCCATTCAGTCTATTTTACCTCTCTGTAACGAGTTTGTAATTGCAATTGGCAAATGCGATGATGGCACATTAGAATTGATTCAGAGTATCGATGATAAAAAAATAAAAATTATTGAAACGGAATGGGACGATAATTTAAGAGAAGGAGGAAAAGTCTTAGCTGCTGAAACAAATAAAGCATTAGAACACATATCGGATGATACAGATTGGGCCTTTTACATTCAGGCTGATGAAGTTATTCATGAAAAAGATTTAGAAACTATTAAAAATGCTATGTTAACGTATAAGGATGACGAGCAAGTAGATGGGCTTCTATTCAAATATTTACATTTTTATGGTTCTTTTGATTATATAGGAGCCTCGTCAAATTGGTATTCGCACGAAATAAGGGTTATTAAAAATAACGCTAATATATATTCCTATAAGGATGCGCAAGGATTTAGAAAAAATGACAACGAAAAGCTTAACGTAAAATCTATAGATGCTTTTGTATACCATTATGGCTGGGTTAGAGAACCAGAGGCCATGCAAAGAAAACAATCAAATTTTGGTTCGCTCTATAGAGGTAAAGAGGAGCTAGAGAAAGCCAAAACAGTACCAAAAAAATATATCTACGAAGATAGCATACATAAAATAGCTCCTTTCAAAGGCAGTCATCCTAAAATTATCATACCACGGATAAAAAAGAAAAACTGGACATTTGACTACGAAATTTCTATGAGCCAAATAGACTTTAAAGATCGCTTTAAAAAAATCCTGAAGAATTATTTTGGTATAGACACCTATTATAAAAACTACAAGATCGTAAAGAAGTAACTAACACCAGAAGAAAGGTATTCCCTTATAAAAAAGGTCTTCAATATTAATTGTTATTATATCATAATTATCATTCTTACTTTTGCAAAATGCTAGAAGATAAAAATCAAGAACGTACGTCTTTGGAAAAATTAGGTGAGTTTGGACTCATAGACCATTTGACCAAAAATTTCGAAATAAAACATAAGTCTACCGTAAAAGGTATTGGAGACGATGCTGCGGTATTTGACCATTCGGACAAAACGGTTCTAACCACAGATTTACTAATAGAAGGAGTGCACTTTGACCTTAGCTATATGCCCCTAAAACATTTGGGTTACAAAGCAGTAATGGTCAACCTTTCCGATGTGTACGCCATGAATGCCACGGCTACCCAAATTACGGTGTCATTGGCCGTTTCAAATCGTTTTCCTTTAGAAGCGTTAGAAGAACTTTATGCAGGTATTGCACTTGCCGCAAAAGTTTTTAACGTTGATCTTATTGGCGGGGACACAACCTCTTCTACCTCCGGAATGCTAATTAGCATCACAGCAATAGGCGAGGCAAAGGAAAAGAAAATTACCTATAGAGATGGAGCTAAACCTAATGATCTTTTAGTTGTAAGTGGCGACCTAGGTGCTGCATACATGGGCTTGCAAGTTCTAGAACGTGAAAAAGAGGTTTTTAAAGTGAATCCCAATAACCAGCCCGACCTCTCGCCATACTCTTATATAGTTGAAAGACAATTGAAGCCCGAAGCGCGAAAAGACATCGTTGAACTGTTGAAAGACCTAGAGGTTCAACCTACAGCTATGATCGATATTAGCGACGGACTTTCTTCTGAAATTCTTCATCTCTGTAAAAACAGTAAGGTTGGTTGTAATCTATTTGAGGAGAAAATTCCCTTAGACCCGACTGTAATTTCTTCTTGTGAGGAGTTCAATGTAGACAGTACTATGGTAGCCCTTAGCGGTGGCGAGGATTATGAGTTACTTTTTACCATTTCCCAAAACGATTTCGATAAAATAAAAGGCAACCCCAGCTTAACCGTAATTGGTCATATGACCGATGAAAGCGAAGGCGCACATTTGGTTACAAGGGGAAATACCAAAATAGAATTGACCGCTCAAGGTTGGAATTCTTTCAAAAATAACGACTAAGGTTGTCATATGAGAAAACATAGAAGAACTAAAAAACTGATTTTAAGGCTTTCCGTATTTGCCGTAGTTTTTCTATTCTTTTATGCGTGTGCCTCGGTGCCCAAACTTTCCGATGAAACAAAAAGTATGATCAACCAGGTTATGCGAGAACCTATTCCTGAAATGATTACAGGCAGAACAGGCTACGCCATTTCTAACGGCTGGAAGATTTGGTACGAAAGTATTCCGCCAATGATTACTAAAAAAGGGACTATTATCTTAGTTATGGGAGCAGCAAATGATGCTTTGAGCTGGCCTCCTAGTTTTATTTCAAAATTTACGGATGCTGGCTATGAAGTTATACGTTATGACCATAGAGGTACAGGACTGACCGAACGTCTAAAAAAGACAGATAAAGAATATGCACTTGAGGATATGGCGGAAGATCCTATTGCTATTCTTGACAGTCTAAACATTAAAAAGGCACACATTATTGGAGTTTCCATGGGCGGTATGATTTCTCAGATCGCTACTATTACTAATGAAAATAGATTTGAAAGTCTTACTTCAATAATGTCTTCCGGAGATATTTTCGATACTTCCTTGCCAAACCCTTCACCGGATGTTTTACCGCAAATGATCAGTGCCGTATTAAAATATGGCATTTTTGGAGGCAAGAAAAGTCAAATTAAACTTCAATTTGTGCATAAGCGGATTCTAATGGGTGAGGCTACCGGAAATATAACTAGCAAACCTCTTGCTGAAGCCTCTCTGTACAATTTAAAAAAGAGAGATGGTTATCATTTCATTGCCGGAAGGCAACATCAAAAAGCAATGGAATCTGCAAAGGCAAGATATGACGCGCTTTCAAAACTAAAAGTACCTGTGCTTGTAATTCATGGCAAGCAAGACCCTGTCATTCCTTTTGAACATGGCATGAAAATGGCATCTGTAATCAAGAATGTAGATAGTTTGTGGGTAGATAACATGGGGCACGATCTACCCAATGCACAAATTGATGCTATTAGCACAAAAATACTAGATATTATAGATGGGAATAATTTGCAATAGACCGATACTATACTATTTGCAGGTGTTTTCCAGAAGTAAAAAACAAAAAATTCCCGAAAAAAAAGGACATACCTAACTTATACTGTTGTGGGGCGAACGACAGTGGAGAACGAGGCTGTTTCCTAAATTTCCGGAAATAAGTTTAAAATTCCAAGACCGTTAAGGGCTTAAAATTTCGGTGCCAAAGCATAGTTAGGCGGCATGCTCTGCTGCCCTATGTCTTTTCTGAAATATATTTTCTAGTGTTTTGTTAATATCCTGCAGTTCTGGAGTAAGCGTTGAAAGATTTCCACTAACATCTGTTGTCACTTGCTTTTGACAATGAATACATTTATACTCTTTGATGTGGTGGGTTACTTTTTTTGACACTGTGTAGTGATGTCCGAATAAACTGCAAAAAAATCTCTTCATGGTTGTAGGTTTAATACGCATCATCAGTCTTTGGGAAACTGCTTACTGCAAAAAATTTGGGTCTAATCTTAAGAATGTTTTTTAGGCATTCTTTTACTTGAACGCCATCCTATCTTTTTTTATTGGATGCCGTCCCGTCATTGTATCGTTTTTTCGATGAACTACATTTTATTCGATGAATAACACTTTAAAATCGGTCATTCTTGCATTTGTTATCATATGAATTTGCGGTATCTTTCCGTGATTTTATCAGTATAAAAACAATTTCGGGACATTTGGGGTGTAGTTTATCGATTTCGATGAACAACCTCTCATATTTTCGATGAAATACTAAATCCTATATAATAGGTAGTAATCATTTTCCACCAATAATTTCAATTCATGTTCATCCTAAATAAGGAAACCAGAGAAGTTTTAGTTACAGCATTCGCCCTGTTCTCATTATTCTTTGGTGCGGGCAATCTTATACTACCCCCATTGCTAGGTAATAAGTCCGGTGACTTATGGTGGCTTGTGGCACTGGGTTTCTGTTCCTCTGCTGTACTTATTCCCATTATGGGTATAATGGCCCATGCCAAGCTACAAGGAACAATATTTGATTTTGGAAAGAAAGTGTCTCCCACTTTTAGCCTTATCTACTCCTTACTCATTTACGCCATCTCCATCAGTCTGCCTTCTCCACGAACGGCAGCGGTTACACACGAAATGGCTATTCAGCCTTTTTTTGACTCGCCGCCTCTTTTAACCAGTATTATATATTTTGCGTTGGTCTTCGTATTTGTCATTAACCGGTCGCAGATTTTGAATATTCTTGGAAAACTTTTGACCCCCGCCATTATTCTTATTTTGTTCCTTATAATAGGTACGGCATTATTTTCTTATGATTTTACCTTTAGCGAAACCGCATTTCACAATCCATTGTCCGAAGGTATCCTTGAAGGCTATCAGACTTTTGATGCCATAGGTGCTGTTGTGGTAGGTGGAGTAATAATTATTTCGATTAACCTGAAGAAAAAGGAAGCTACCTACAAAGAAAAAAAGATTTTGATAAAACGTGCAGGTTGGTTGGCAGGCTTGAGCCTCTTTCTTATTTATGCAGGACTTATAGTTACCGGCGCAATTATGCACGGTGAATTTAGTGCAGATATTTCAAGAACAGCCTTACTTAGTGGTATTAGCACAAAAACCTTGGGAGGAACGGCCAATCTATTCTTAAGTATATTAGTAAGTCTAGCTTGCTTTACGACTGCTGTGGGTATAGTTACCGGAACGGCGGATTTTATAAAATATAGATTTCACGATTCCCAACCAGTATATTTGACAACAGCCATATTGGGTTGTATTCTAGGGATAGTGATGGGGCAATTTAATGTAGGGTATATTATTGCAGTAGCTTTGCCGGCGCTTATGTTTATTTATCCTATTACGATTGCACTTATTCTTTTAAATATAGTTCCAGATAAATTTGCTTCTGAGAAGGTGTTTAGAGCGGTGGTCATTACTACCATAATTTTTAGTGTCCCAGATTTTTTAGGAAGTATCGGTTTTACCGAGGCCTTATCTGAAGTTCAAGGCTATATTCCATTAAGCAGTTACAGCTTGGGGTGGGTATTACCGGCAGGGGTGGTTTTTGTAATCATGAATTTACTTCATAAAAAGCAATCCTAAAACTACCACTGCCAGTTATCCCTTTTCAAATTAAAATCAAAAAAACTATTCTACTATTTCCGGAGATAGTGCTTTGTAAACAAGTCCTGCCAATGCAGCACCAACAATTGGCGCTACCCAAAACAACCAAAGTTCGCCCAATGCCCAATCGCCAACAAATAAAGCCTGACTTGTACTACGAGCAGGGTTTACAGATGTATTGGTAACCGGTATACTGATTAAATGTATTAGAGTTAGACACAGACCAATGGCCAAACCGGCAAAACCTCCCGGAGCCTTTGTATATGTTGATCCAAGAATTACGAACAAAAAGATAAAGGTCATTACAACCTCACAGACCAAAGCTGCCATCATACTGTAACCGCCCGGCGAATGTTCTCCATATCCGTTGGCTGCAAATCCACCTAATTCAAATCCAGGTTGCCCAGAAGCAATGACATATAAAATACCTGCACCGGCTATACCGCCCAATACTTGAGCTATTATGTAAGGAACCAATTCCTTGCCATCAAAACGGCCGCCAACCCAAAGACCAATGGATACTGCCGGGTTCAAGTGACAACCTGAAATATGGCCTATGGCATAAGCCATGGTAACGACGGTTAGACCAAATGCAAGTGCTACACCTACAAAGCCAATACCTAGTTCAGGAAAACCTGCAGCCAGTACTGCACTTCCACATCCCCCTAGAACTAGCCAAAGGGTACCGATAAATTCTGCTACTAATTTCTTCATTTTGAAATATTTAGTTAATGGTTATAAAAAAATATGTCAGGAAGGTAGCAAAATTTTAAGGTTTATTTTGTAAGTAACCACTTACTTGTTCATTAATTCTTCTATTTCATCCACTTCAATGGGGATATTGGCCATTAAATTAAAGGGCTCACCCTTTTTTTGAATAACCACATCATCTTCTATACGTATACCCATTTTTTCTTCTGGAATATAGATTCCCGGTTCTACGGTAAAAACCATATTAGCCTTCATTGGTTTCTTTAATTCTCCGTAATCGTGAGTATTTAATCCAATATGGTGACTCGTACCATGCATAAAGTACTTTTTATAAGCTGGCCATTCTTTATTTTCGTTTTGAACATCGGCCTTATCCAATAGACCCAAACCTAAAAGTTCCGAAGTCATTAGCTTTCCACATTCTACATGATAGTCCGCCCAAATTGTTCCCGGTACTAGCATTTTAGTCGCTTCGTTTTTTACGCGAAGAACTGCTTCATAAACCTCCTTTTGCCGTGGTGTAAATTTTCCGTTTACGGGAATAGTCCTTGTTAGATCAGACGAGTAGTTCGCGTATTCCGCAGCGGTATCCATCAAAATTAAATCACCACTTTTACACTGCTGGTTGTTTTCTACATAATGCAGAACATTGGCATTATTACCGGACGCTATTATTGGTGAATATGCAAAACCTTTAGAGCGGTTACGAATAAATTCATGCAACAATTCTGCCTCTATTTCATATTCCCACACCCCGGGTTTAGTGAAACTCAGCACACGACGGAAACCTTTGTCCGTGATGTTACAGGCTTCCTGCATCAGTTCTATTTCCTCTGGTTCCTTAACTCCTCGTATTTTTTGCAAAATAGGATTGCTCTTAGCCACTTTATGTGCAGGGAATTTATGCTTACAATCAATAATAAAACGGTCCTCACGTGTTTGAGTTTCTACCGATTGCCTGTAATGTTCATTTGTATTAAAGTAAATGGTTTCGGCTTCCGTCATTAAATCAAAAAACACCTTGTCAAAGTCCTGTAGCCAGTAAATAGTTTCAATACCGGATACTTCAGTTGCTTTCTCTTTGGTAAGTTTCTCTCCTTCCCAAACAGCAATATGGTCATTGGTTTCCCTTACAAATAATACTTCGCGATGCTTTTCTGCTAACGCATCGGGAAATAATACCAAAATCGTTTCTTCTTGATCGGCACCACTTAAATAAAAGAGATCTCTATGTTGTTCAAAAGGCAATGTGCTGTCTGCCCCTATAGGATAAATATCATTAGAATTGAATACTGCAATGCTTTTTGGCTGCATTGCTGCCATAAATTTCTTTCTATTTTTTGTAAATAGACTGTTCTTGATTTGCTCGTACTTCATATCAATCTTGAATTTCATCAAAATTAGTGATTTACGACAATCCACAAATGGTAAGACCCCAAAGGTTTGTTAAAACCGTTGGGGTCCCTAATTAAAGTTGGTTATATTACTTGTAAAGTGTTAGCGCCTTTTTTAAATTGGCAACAAACAATATCTTGTTCAGTACAATATCCTGGTTTCTAAAGATGTGGTACAGTTTTTAATTTGAATAAATTAACAAAATATTAAGTTAAGGCGCAATATAATCTGTCATTATTACCTTTTTTGACGTCAACTGATGACATATCAACTACAAACCGTAGTATAATTGGTAATTTCCGCTCTACCACAATCTATATAAAGTGCCGTTTTACTAACTTTCGTGTTAAAGAAAACCGAATTTTCATGAAATTTATCAGTCTTCCTAGCCTTCTCCTTTTTTGTGCCATTAGTTTCGGTCAGATACAATCTACATCCGCAGAACGTATTCAAAACGCACTTCAGCTCAAACAGCAAATGACCTCCGAATCTTTAGTGAAGAATATAAAATTAAAAAATATTGGCCCATCAGTAATGAGCGGGAGAGTTGTAGATTTAGATGTAAATCCAAACAATCCCATAGAGTTTTATGTAGCCTATGCCAGTGGCGGATTATGGTATACCAACAACAATGGTACTTCATTCTCTCCAATTATGGACTCTTCGGAAACGCAAAACATTGGCGATATTGCGGTGCACTGGAAAACAAGAACGCTTTGGGTAGGTACAGGAGAGAATAATTCATCTAGATCGTCATATGCAGGCATTGGTATTTTAAAATCTACCGATCAGGGTAAAACTTGGCAGAATATGGGGTTGCAGGATTCACACCATATTGGTCGTATTCTTATAAACAATGATAATCCTAATGAATTGGCAATTGGTGTCACAGGACATCTATATTCTGCGAATACGGAACGGGGTGTCTACAGAACAATAGATGGCGGTAAAACTTGGAAACAAACTTTATTTATTAGTGACACTGCCGGAATAATTGATGTTTCTCAAGCACCTGGTAACTTTAAAATCCTTTATGCCACTGCATGGGAAAAAAACAGAAAAGCATGGGATTTTCTAGGTAACGGCAATGATTCTGGTATCTATAAGAGTATGGATGGAGGAAGTTCCTGGAAAAAAATATCCAATGATTCAAGTGGTTTCCCTACCGGTTATGGTGTAGGCAGAATTGGTTTAACGGTCTTTGATGAGAATACCGTTTACGCTCTTCTTGATAATCAAGACCACCGTGAAAAATCTGAAGATTCAGAAGAGAAGTCCAATGAATTGACCAAAGAAGATTTTAAATCAATGTCTGTAGCGGATTTTTTGAAACTTGATGATAAGAAGCTCAATGCTTTTCTTAAGACCAATAATTTTCAAGAAAAATATCGTGCAGAAAACATAAAGCAAATGATACGCAGTGGTGTGGCAAAACCCATTGATCTTACCAAATATCTAGAAAATGCAAATACCTCGTTATTCAACACGCCGGTTATTGGAGCCGAAGTTTACCGAAGTAACGATGGCGGCAAAACATGGCAAAAACAGAATGAAAATTATATAGACGGACTTTATTATAGTTATGGTTATTACTTTGGTGAAATACGCGTGGACCCTAGTGATGTAGATAAAATATATTTAGGCGGCGTGCCCATTATAAAATCTGCGGATGGAGGTAAAACATACGTATCTATTAATGGCAAAAATGTTCATGCCGATCATCATGCACTATGGATAAACCCAAAAAAACCAGGTCATTTAATTAATGGCAATGACGGTGGAATCAACATCTCCTATGACGATGGTACCCATTGGATTAAAAACAACTCGCCTACCGTTGGTCAGTTTTATGCCATAAATGTAGATAACCAAGAACCGTATCATGTATATGGAGGCTTACAGGACAATGGCGTTTGGGAAGGACCTCATAATGCCGAAGAAAATAGCAAATGGCATCAAACAGGAAACTACCCTTGGAAAATGCTTATGGGTGGTGACGGCATGCAAATTGAAATTGATAATCGCAATCATAATACGGTTTATACAGGATATCAATTTGGCAACTATTATCGTATTGATAAAAACACGGGGAAAAGACACTACATCCAACCCAAACACGAACTAGGAGAAGCTCCATATAGATTTAATTGGCAAACCCCAATTTTGCTTTCGTCACATAACCAAGACATTCTGTATTTAGGCGGTAATAAATTACACCGATCCATGAACCAAGGTGATGATTGGGAAGTCATTTCTCCGGACTTGACACATGGCGGACAAAAAGGCAACGTAGCTTACGGTACGCTTACAACCCTATCAGAATCTCCTTTTACCTTTGGTTTATTATATACAGGAAGTGATGATGGCCTTGTAAATATTAGCAAGGATGGCGGGGCTCATTGGGAAAATATTTCTAATAATATTGACTTGTCTCAATTTGCAGCCCTTAAAAAGGTTCAAAAAAAGGCGAATCTTTGGGTGAGCAGAATTGTAGCTTCCAAACACAAAAAAGAACGCGTTTATATTGCTCTAAACGGGTATCGTTGGGATGATTTTACACCCTATATTTTTAAAAGCGATGATTATGGTAAAACCTGGACCACTATATCTGCAGGCATTCCTGCATCGCCTGTTAATGTAATTATTGAGGACCCTGAAAACGAGAATCTTATTTTTGTTGGCACGGACAATGGCCTTTATACCTCTTTTGATCAAGGTGCTACTTGGGAAAGTTTTCAAAACGGAATGCCTAATGTGGCAGTTCACGATTTGGTTATTCAACCAGAAGCGAAACACCTTTTAATAGGCACCCATGGGCGCAGTATCTACAAAGCCGATATTTCAGCATTACAAAAAATGACATCAAAACTGCTTGCTAAAGCTATTCATATTTTTAAATTGGATGATATAAAACACTCCGAAAACTGGGGAAATCCTGCTAGTGCTTGGACAAAAGCCAATACACCTGGCCTTGATATCACTTTTTATAGTGCCCAACCAAATTCTTATGAGGCCGTCATTAAATCGGATGAAGGTATTATAGTAAGTGAAACCGAACTCAAAGCTGACAAAGGATTAAACGTACTTTCATACGATTTGTCCTTTACAGATAGTGGAAAAGCAGCTTATGAAAAAAAGAATAAAACTGATTTAAAATCAGCAAAAGACGGAAAGACTTATTTAACAAAAGGCACTTATACAGTTCACTTAAAAGGGAAAGGAAACCAATCTGAAGTATCTTTCACTATTGAATAATTAAGACAATATTAAACAAAAAGAGAGCCCCGATTTGGGGCTTTCTTTTTAAGTAGGTTTTTTTGATTTTCCGGTGGGGACCGGTATGTTTTTGTAAGCTCTGTAGGTTAAGTAGCGGACTTGGGGTTCGTTACTTGTTTCGGTTAAGTCCTAGAGTAGATTTGGGGTCGTTACTATCACTTAATTACACGGTAAACTTACGGCTGTTTAGTCTCTTACCTAAATTATTGTTGTGAACCAAAGCGAGTCTGTTGTGAAAAATATGAATGGTTCATTTTATCGATAAAATGCTATACAGAAATTAATTTGCTTGATTTCTTCTACGATATAGATTTACTATACAGTTCTTCTAAATCAATCTTAAATACAATTTTAACATTTGTAACGCGTTCAAATATTTCTAAACCATAAACCAACCACCATGAAAGTTATTTTTAGAAATGCTTTGTTCGCAGCATTATTAATAGCAGCTTCTTGCGGAAAAGATTCCGTAGAAAATTCTGTTGAACAAATAGAACAAGAGCAGCTGGAGCAAGAACAGGAAGAATTACAACAAGCTGAGCAAACACCTTTGGATGCCGATATGGTTTCTGCCAATGTTATCATTGAAGGCGGAACAAAAAATGACGGGATGCCTCCTGTGCCCAATGAAGCCATAGCGGTTGATTTGTCCGAAACATCCAAATCTGCTTTTTTAGGCGAAGGATTTAATATTTCTCTAAATTCAGAAGCCGAAATTGTGGGCGCTTATATTCAATTTAAAAACTCCGATGGAACACGTGCCGATGGTTATTATGATATAGACATTAATGAGAATGATATTAGCGGAAAGAAAATTAGCAAAGCTAAAAAGAAGTCTTTGTTTTCTAATACTTTCAAATCAGAGGTTGACAAAATAATTGATATAAGTTTCAATACGGAAATAGAACCAGGTACATTCTGTTATGAAATTTGTATCTATGATGCCGTAGGAAATATAAGTGCTCCTACTGAAGTTTGCCTAACAGTAGAAAGTTGGGGAGGTTCTAGTGAAGCTATTGGCGAATGGACTTTGGTAAAAGAAGAAATTAGTGAAGATGATGGCAGTGTTAGAACGGCTTTGCCAGAGGAGGAAAGCTGTGATCAAGTAGATTCTATATCATGTGACGATGGTAATACATTTCAAAGTTCTAGAAATTGTATAACCATAAACAAAGAAAACCTAACGATAAATGCAGATGGAACTTATGTCTATGAATATGATGATGATTATAAATATTTAATTTCCAATGATTCTGCAGCTAACTGTGAAGCTGTTTTTAGTGAAAACTCTTTGAATCTTATTAGCAAAGGTAAATGGGCAACGAGGACCGAAGATAACAGTTTGGTTTTTATAGAGTTTGAATATTCAGAGGGAGAGGAGGAATTGGAAATATATGAAGAAGGATATACCGATAGGCTTTTTGACGATGGAGCAATACTTAATGAAAATAGTCTTATTGGTAGCATGGATAAATATAAAATTTTCTTAGAAAAATAAAATCTACCAAAATTCATAAAAACAACCCTCTATATAGATTAGAGGGTTCTTTATTTGTAAAATTTGCCGAATTAACTTCTCTCGAGGATAAATGCCTAACAAGTATATAATAAAAAAAGAGCCCCGATTCGGGGCTCTTTTTTTAAGTAGGTTTTTTTGATTTTCCGGTGGGGACCGGTGTGTTTTTATAAGCTTCAGTAGGTTAAGTAGCGGACTTGGGGTTCGTTACTTGTTTCGGTTAAGTCCTAGAGTAGATTTGGGGTCGTTACTATCA
>ENA-ORXM01003098-ORXM01003098.1-marine-metagenome-genome-assembly--contig:-NODE-3098-length-17387-cov-5.586597_pt1 | contig 17387 bp, 13 predicted proteins | sample MGYA00237867_ERZ511480 | MGnify/ENA primary metagenome ERZ511480 (study PRJEB26309, sample SAMN06266103) | marine metagenome | isolation source: Algal blade | place: United Kingdom:Sidmouth, United...
TGCTTAGGTAAGTGGGTGCTTATCTTTCTAATGCTTCTGGGACGACTAGAAATTTTTACCATCTTAATACTTTTTACCCCATTTTTCTGGAGACAAAATTAAGTAAATTAGAATTTTTATTTGGGGCCATCACGATTCTGACTCTGGCGAAGAGCCTACGTCAGCACGTGACCATGCTATCTGCTCTATCCCATTTTTGCGAAAGGCAAAAATAGTGTGATGCCGTTTCCATCCCTTATCCTGCTCGCAATGCTGCGCCGTGCTTCGGCTTACGCCTCCGCGAATCTCCACTTGACACATATGTTTTCTTCGATACTTCGTACTCGGCAGTACTGTTTAAGTTTATCTCAGGTGGTTAAACGTGCTTGAGCAGTATTGGTGTCGCGTTTTTCTATCAGCTAAATTATACGCTTGTTTTATATGATACCTAAGGTTCTTTAGTGGCTTGTCCAAAGTCTAGTCGAGCTAGCTTATACTCGATAAAAATATTCTGCGCATCCGGTGGTAGATGTACAAATAAGAGGAGCTGAATAAGCTAGACCACATTTTGCAACCCGTTTTTTTTGAGCACAAGTTCCGAGTGGATTATTGCGTAAAGGAGTAAACCAAAAAAAAAGCAGCATCCCAAATAAAAGGGATGCTGCAAAGTATTAGTTTCTTCTTTTAACCAATTAAGCGCCTAAGTAGTGCTTAAGTAGTTTACTTCTCGATTTTGTTCTTAGTTTGTTTATCGCCTTATCTTTGATTTGTCTTACACGCTCACGCGTCAAGCCAAAACGTTCTCCAATGTCTTCTAAAGACATAGGATGCTCGACACCGATACCAAAGTACAACTTGATGACATCGCATTGTCTATCAGTTAGTGTACTTAGTGACCTGTCGATCTCTTTTCTTAATGACTCCCCATAGGCTAGTCGACTGTCTGTATTAGGAGTGCCTCCATTTTCTAAAACATCAAGAAGAGAATTATCTTCTCCGTCTACAAATGGTGCATCCATAGATACATGTCTAGCGGCAACGCCTAGAGTAGTTTCTACCTCTTCGGTAGTGATTTCGAGCATTTCTGCTAATTCCTCAGCAGAAGGTTCTCTTTCGAAAGCTTGCTCAAGCTCTGAAAATGCTTTGTTGATCTTATTCAAAGATCCCACCTTGTTCAATGGTAGTCTTACAATCCGTGACTGCTCGGCCAAAGCCTGCAGGATAGATTGACGTATCCACCATACCGCGTAAGAAATAAATTTAAAACCTCTTGTTTCATCAAATCGTTGTGCAGCTTTTATTAATCCTAGATTACCTTCATTGATCAAATCACTAAGTGAGAGACCTTGATTTTGGTACTGTTTTGCAACTGACACAACAAACCTCAAATTGGCTTTTGTTAACTTCTCGAGCGCTTCTTGATCACCTTCCTTTATCCTTTTGGCCAAATCTACTTCTTCCTCTGGAGTAAGCAAGTCGACCTTGCCTATTTCCTGGAGATACTTCTCTAAGGATTGACTTTCACGATTAGTAATGGATTTTGTGATCTTTAATTGTCTCATTAAAAAACTATTTTAATTGTTAAGAATAATCAAGCTCAGATTATCGCTAATCAGTTTGATACTTAATTGTTAAAGAATTGGAATTATAACTTTTCTATCAAGACAAGTGTAATCGTCTTATGGTGTGGTGATAATGTTCATTCGTACTTAAATTGTTTCTCTTGGTAGATGGTACAAATTTACGTGGAATTAACATGAGAATCAACACTTAGCTACGATAATAATCCCGTATTGGACTATTCCGGCTACCATATCGACTATTATGACGCTGAAATATACGATATATAAGTTTGAATGACAGATTATTATAATTCACATATGTATAACTGAAAATAATTTATTTTGTTTTATTGAATTTTAATACGTATGTTCCGCTTTAAATTAAGCAGCGAAAAGAAAACTACAAGCTCATAATGGCAAAAAAGAAAGAAGTTAAATTAGAAAAGATAGAATTAGAGTACATATTTAGAGCCTCTCCAGCGATTTTGTATCAATTTTTTACAACTCCATCCTGCCTCATTAGATGGTATTGTGATGAAGTTGACATAACTGGGGATAAATATACATACAGTTGGGACGGCTATCCAGAAGAAGCAACGTTATTAGAGGATGTTGAGAATGAGAGATTGCGCTTTAAGTGGGATGAAGGTACGGAAGGCGCATACTTCGAGATGAGAATGAGTAAGTCTCCTGTTACATCTGAAACCATTTTAGAAATTACTGATCATGCAGAAGCACATGAAGTAGCTGAACAAAAGCTAATGTGGGAGAGCCAGATCAAGCAACTGAGGCAGGAGACTGGCGGATAGTTTAAATATCCAATAGTCTGGATATTGAACTTGATTGTTTAAAATATATGTTCTTCGCCTGTAATTTCTTCTCCAATAGAAAGAATTAGCATCTTGAAAATCCACAGAACAACTAAACCAACAATCAATAACGTAATCATAGCAACATTTTAATGAATAATAAATATACCCTTTGTAGGGTTTGTTTTTAGCGTTGCTTATAGATGTTAATTTTTTTGATCTTAAGTTTTGTAATAGTATCAATATATGATAAATAGGGTTTAGAGTATATACCACCAAATAGGTATTTTAAGTATATAAATTTATTTTATGTGATGCTAGTTTGGGGGTTATTCAAAAGAAGATTAAGGAATGAACCAGAGCAAGATCGATAGTCTAAAGCAATTATAAGATGACCATTCTCTCGATATTGGATTCAGTCTCCACATTTACAAAATGCGACGGGTGTAACCCATAGAAAAGGTTATATGATTTTAAGTGTGGGATATTCAGAAGTAAGTTAAACTCTTCAACCATAAGGAAATAATCGAAACATAAAGGTTTGGATTACTCCATTATTTTAAATATTGCTATAAAAACAGAGTAATTCTTGTTGGCAATCTGTCATGATTTTTCCAAAAAATCACGCCAAATTGGATTTTATTTTGCCCAATTCCGTGGGTTGCCACCCACGGCTATTGATATTTAACCGCTCTGCGGTTATCTCTTACTTCTGAATATCCCTAAGTGCCGTAGGTACGACAGAAAGCGAACTCACCTAGCATCAACGGCTGTAACCATTGACGAACAGTAATGCTATCATTTGATAACATTTATTATACTGATTGGTGTACAATGTGCGGATGGTCATTCATTATTATTCTCTATAATAAGTCCCAAGCTTTTAGCTCTCTCTTCCCATTTTTGATGTGCTAACTTTTGCATATCTGAAATATTATCAAATTCGTCTATTATCTCGAGGCCCAGCAGTGTTTCGATTACATCTTCCATCGTGACAACTCCTTCCACGCCTCCATATTCATCTACTACGAGCGCTATATGCTCTCGAGCTTCGCTCAACTGAGAGAATAGTGCGGGTACAGGTACATCTTCATTAACCACTATTATGTCTCGTTTTAAAAATGATAGCGGCTTTTCACCATTACCTTTAAGAATATTATCAAGTAAATCGTCTTTTAAAACATAACCATTTACTTTGTCAATTTTTGTATCGTACAGAGGTATTCTAGAAAAGCGAATAGTTGGTTGTTTGTCATAGAAAGCTTGAAGGGTGGTGTTCATCTCAGCGGCAAGCATCACTGTTCTTGGCGTTGTGATACTTGATGTCTTAATTGTATCGAATCTTAAAAGATTATGGATAATTTTAGACTCACTATTTTTAAGTGTCCCATGTTTTAATCCAATCTGAGTCATAGCAGCAAAATCGGTACGACTAAGTACGCTTTTCTTCTTATCCTTTTTTAGCATTTTGGTGATGAGCTGGCTAACCCATACAAAAGGCGCTAGGATAAAAGATATTACTGTCAGCGATCTTACCGTAAATGGTGTAAGCGTTTTCCAATTGTTCGCTCCAATGGTCTTAGGAAAAATTTCAGATAAGAATAGTATAGCAATAGTCATAAGCCCAGCGATCAAAACCTCGCCGCTTATTGGTAATACTACACCCCCTACGATGATTTCTCCAGTTCCAAATAATTTACCAGCTTGGGCACCCACGCCTATTGCTCCAACGGTATGCGCCAACGTATTGAGTGTGAGAATAGCGGAAAGTGGTCTATCTATTTCATCCTTATACTCTTTTAGTTTTTCACCAACTGGATGATCTTGCTGTAATAATACTTGCGCATGCGAAGGAGTAATACTTAAGAGAACAGCTTCCCATATTGAACACAAGAAGGAAAAAACGATTGATAAACTAAAAAAAAGTACGAGTAATAGCATTGTGTGATTTTAATTACCTCTCAAAGATAGGAATAGATATGAATAGACATAAAAAAAGCGGGACATGCCCGCTTTTTTTAATTATAGAATCATAATAACTATTTAACTTTTATTTTCTGGAAAGGAATCAAAACCTCACCTTCGCTCATTTTATTTAATGCTCTAATAGAATTAATAGAAGTACCATATTTCATAGCAATATCATTGATAGTTTCGTCTTGAGAGACAGTATGATAAATGTGCTGATTTTGATAGCTATTCAATAAGGTCTCTGAAGAATCTGGTATTTTCATTGACGACCCAGCTTTTGGAGTAGACTCTTTAGGGTGTGAAGCTTCCATTTGTTTTGGTAGCGTTGCAATTTCTAATTTATCATCATTATTGGGTATAAGTAATCTCCAACCAGGCTTAAGATAATCATTGTTTAAGTTATTTAGCTTTTTTAGAGAAGCTACATCCACATTGTATTTCTTAGATATCGCATAGAATGTGTCGCCATCGGAAATATAATGGTATTGTCTCTTTGCCGGCGCTTCACCGATCACAGTGTTAACTTTAGCTCCTTTACTGACAAAGTCATTCGCGGGAATAATCGTAGTGGATTGAGTCAATGAAGTCGCTGCTTGAACACGTAAATTAGCACAAACACTGATTTCACTGGTGCTCAATCCATTCCATTGCATCAAATCTTCAATAGCTACATTGTACATGTTTGAAAGTTTGTATAGTGTTTCACCCTTCTTAACTAAGTGGTATCCAGTGCGAGGAGCAACAGTACAATCAAGATTCTTTGCTATGCGATTATTGTTTTCTGGGATGATTATCTTACTATCCTCAGGTTCTATACTAGGGTCGATTATTATAGGTGCTGCTTCTTTATAGATGACTTTAGGCCGCTTGTAAACTACTTTAGGTTTTGAGTCAATAATTTCAGCTTTTTGCACAGGTTCTATGATAACTACTTTATCAAGGTTAGCATTTTCTGTTTCTATCACTGTTCCAGTGGCAATTATGACTTTCTCTCCCTTTGAAATAAAATCGTCTTCTTGTGCTATAATATCCGCGACAATTGGAGCATTGCTGATAAGCTCAGTAGTAGCAGTGGTTGATTGATAATCACTATTTTGCATTATACCTTGTTCGTAGACAATTCCTCCGCACGATGTATTAGCAGGCAGACCTGTTTCCTTATTATAGTAGAAACCAGTATCCGCATTTCTATAGATATGATGACAAGTTTGGATGATATTTGCAGCTGGCTTTGCACCAGGCAAAGTAGCTACGGAGAGTTTTTCAGTTGAAACATCTTTTGTCCCTAGTACTTCTTCTACAACTTCAGGGCTGATAGTTACCACTTCTTTCTTAATAATCTTCTGCTCTTTTGATTCTCCAGATTTAGCAACTAAATCACTATCTGGTTGCCCGTCGAGTACAGTCGTTTTATTACAGAGTTGTTCTAGAAAAGTAGCTAAGGGCATATCATTTACTTCTTGTAGTTCTACCTCTCGAAGGTTTCTATTCAATTTTTTACTGATGGTATAATTTTTAATCACACCTAACTGAGGCACGACAATCAATTCATTTTCGTAGATATTTCTGCCTCTAGTAGATTTATAAAAATGATACTCACCAGGACAGTGCATATTGTCTGCGAAACTAAAATTAACCTTGGATTTTAATCCGTAAGTAAGCAGGTCTTCTTTTGAGTCAAATGATCCTTGATTGAAGTTGAAGCCAAAATCATTATTTGCGTAAGCAAGTTCATCTTCATTTGAGAAAAAATAACTAGCTGTAGTTACTGGATTGATTCGATATTTACCGTCAACCAATGTTACAATAAAGATATCTGAATTTTTGGCGTTTATCTCCTTGACAAACTGCTCATCCCATACCAATTCATGACAATTCTTAGTACCAATCGGCATATCGGCCAATAATGCTTGACCATCCTCACTAACTTCTAAACAAACAATCTCGTTTTCGCTAGCTTTGATGTTGTAGCTGATAAGTTTTGCAGTAGTTTTTAGCTTAAAATCAGCTGTAAGTGTCTTCTCTTTAAAAGATAATTTGTCCATGCAGGAGCTGTCATGAAAAACATAGATGTCACTAGCAAAAAGACTTAGACTAAGCAATAAGCTCAACATTAGGGAAATTGATAATTTTTTCATTATAAACTTTTGTGTTAATGAATACAACAGCATATATACAAATGCTGAATAATATTGCATAGCAGCTTACAATGGAGGGGGAGTTCTCAGAAGAATAAATAGAACGCTAATGTATTACTTTTAATTGTAATATGTATTACTTTTAAAGTATTTTTTGATAGGTTTTAAATTTCTTGCCAACGTAATATTACTTGATTGAAAAAAATCAATATTACTTTTTTTATGAACAATAATTCTTTTCTCGAAGTTTAAGTTATAAATAAAATTGAAAATTATGAAAGTTGAATTAGAAGATAGAAAATGGAGAGGTACTAGTATTAATCTCGGTCTTGTAGCTGGTATTTTAATGACTTTGTTGCTATTTGGTTTATCTCTCGTCGGTATAACTAATGGAGTAGGTCTTACAGTAATAGGTCTATTAGTACTTGCACCGATTATCGGATATGCTCTAAATAAAGTGTATAAAATTGACAGAACTAATAATTTTAGACGTGGTATTGAAGCAGGTTTGACACTCTCAGCTGTAGCTGGTATCGTAAATGCAGTAGGAAATCTCATAATATATGCTATTCAGACCAGTAATCTAACTGACGAGGATGCATTAAACTCATTAGGAATGGGTGATGTAATGGTTTTGAGTGCAGGAGTATTCATCGCCACAATCGTTACAGGGGTAATCATTACATTTATATGGCTTCAATTGCTTAAAAACAAATCTGCAGACAATGATCACTAGATGATCAATTAAAAATCTGCAATTCCATTACATATAAACTTCACAAACATCTATCTTCGCAATGTATCTGAGAAGAAATACTACATGACGGAGAAGACAAAATATGAGATGAGAGGTGTATCTGCAGCAAAGACTGAAGTACACGAGGCTATTAAAGGTTTAAGCAAAGGCATCTATCCAAAAGCTTTCTGCAAAATCTTACCTGATATAGTCGGTGGTTCCGATTCTTTTTGCAACATAATGCATGCTGACACTGCTGGGACTAAAACTAGCCTTGCATATATGTGTTGGAAGGAAACTGACAACTTAGAAGTATGGAAAGGGATTGTTCAAGATGCAATTGTTATGAATGTTGATGATATGGCCTGTGTTGGTTGCACAGACAATATAGTTCTATCATCTACCATTGGTAGAAATAAATCAATCATTACAGGAGAGGTTATTAAGACTATAATCCAAGAGTCAAATGCTTTCTGTCAGCGTATGAAAGCTTACGGTATAGGTATATATCCCGCAGGCGGTGAGACTGCAGACGTAGGTGATATAGTACGAAGCATCGATGTTGGGTTTACTACTTTTAGTAGAATTAAGAGAGATAAAGTCTTAGAGAATAATATTCAAGCTGGAGATGTGATTGTAGGCTTTTCTAGTTCAGGTCAAGCGTCCTATGAGGATCAATACAATAGCGGTATTGGCAGCAATGGTTTAACCTCAGCTAGACATGATGTTCTCAGCAAGTATCACGCAGAAATGTACCCTGAATCTTGTAATCCCAACACTCCTGAAGAAGTTCGATATACTGGAAGTAAAAAATTCACTGATAAAGTCACATATAATAATACGGAATACACTGTAGCTGATCTACTTCTATCACCGACGAGAACCTACCTTCCACTTCTCAAACAAGTGTTCGATAATCATTTAGAAAATCTACATGGCGTCATACATTGTACGGGTGGTGCACAAACCAAGGTTCTTCACTTTGCTGAAGACGTTCACATAATTAAAGATAATATTTTCGTTCCACCTCCTGTTTTTCAACTTATTCAAGATGAATCCAATACTTCGTTAAAGGAGATGTATGAGGTTTTCAATATGGGGCATCGTCTAGAAATCTATACAAATCGAGAAACTGCAGAAGATTTGATCTCAATTGCCAAATCCTTCAATATCGATGCGAAAATAATAGGTAGAGTAGAGCCACACGTTGGCACAATTCTTTCCGTTCATACGCCTGATGCCAATATCATATCCTATAATAAGCCACATTAACTATTATATTATTGGGTTAACTCAGGCAAATAAAGAATTTATTGGTTTTGATACTATGAAATTAGGGTATATAATTTTATTTTTGACCTCTAGAAATATCAAACTAATAAACATTTGTTGAGGACGAGGAAATTATTTTATATCACTACCATTCTTTTATTGGTTAATATTAATTTGTTTGGTCAGACAAATTTTACCGCATCTACTGCTCAGATCTATAATCTTAAGCAACTAAATACTTCTATATCGGGTGAGGTGTATAATGTAACAGATAACCTTATCCAATTTCACTATTACAAAAACAACTTAAGCTTTAAGAAAGAAACTTTGATTGTGCCAATTTCCAAAGATGGATTTTTCAAAATTGATTTTGATCTATCACAATCAACGGAGATACAGATGACCTATGATGGTAGGACAATTCCTTTATATGTTCAGCGAGGGGATGATCTAAAAATCTCGTTAGATGGCGTAGCGTTTCCTGCATCCACTGAATATACTGGTAGAGGAGGTTATAACAATCAGTATCTAGCAGATGCAGCAAATAAGTTTAATTATGTGGACAAAGGTTATCTACTCTATGAAGTAGCACAACGAGATGGATTAAGTTTTAAGAGACATATGGATGGAATATTAATCCAAAAAAACAAATACTATCAAGAATATGATAACGCAGCTAAGAGTAAAATGACACCAGAGTTTAAACAGTACATTGATGTTGAGAATAAATTTTGGCATGCTAATCAGTTGATCAATTATAGGACGGAGAAAGCATTACTATCAGGTGGCTCGCCTTCAGAGAAGATCCCATCCTCTTTTTATGATTTTTTGGAGGATTTGGATCTAACCGAAAATGTTGTATTAAGCAACAGAAGTTATTGTGAATTCTTGGAGGAGTATCTAAAGTTTAAAGGGGAAGAAGCCGCTGTCGAAAATACTTTAAACTATGCCCACAAGGTTTTATTAGAGCAAAATATTCTGTATGCAGAAAATGGTAGTTTCGTCCATTTAAATGTTGGAGATAAGGTTGCCATACTTGATCAGGAATTGTCCGCTCACAATAAAAACACGATCAGCAGATTAATGCCAGTTTTTGAAGCACAAGCTTTGGATTACATCAAGCTAGAAAATGGAACGAAAGGTTGGGTCAGCAACTTAAATGCAAATTCACTAGGTAGTAATACTGTTAGTGAACTGAAATCTGAAAAACGAATAAAAAAATATGCAATCTCTAAAAAATATAATGCTCAATTATATAAGGACCCTACAGATCAACAGTCTGCCGTGGCGGCTCTAGGCTATGGAGAAGAAGTAAAATATTTACATCTACAAACAAGCGAAAGATTTAAATACTATCACCAAGGTATAGAATACTATGGTAAGCTGGTACAAGTAGAAACTCAAAGTAAGAAGAAAGGTTGGATATTAGATTCATTTATCGAAGTAAAGGAGAAAGAGGTTTCCAGCGCGGAAGTTCCTGCATCTTATCTCTATAGTCTTACAGATACATCCGAGGCGCGAAAGTACCTTGAGGGGGAGTCATTAAATTTTGCCCTTGCTAAAGCTTTATACTGGAAAATTAAATTAAACAAAAATGAGGATGATATAGCAAGGGAGATTGCTGCATTTGCATCTCATAATCAATACAAAGTGCTCAACAAGATTTTGCGTGCTGAATATGATGTAGAACAACTTAGAAAAAAAAGCGATGATCCGTATATTGAGACTTATGCCTACAGCAATCTTAAATCTCCAGTTATTTCAGGGGTTGAAATTGGTTTGCCTTTTGATAAATCAGCTTTTATTTCTGCTACAAAAGCTCAATCTGAGAAGGAATATGTAGATATATCTTGTCAACTAGCAGAGCGTCCAAGTAGTAATCTAGAGTTAAGAGGGAAAATCTATTCCTCGTATCATAAGCAGGTTAATCTAACCATTGTATATGATTTTATAAGCTATAAGGAGGAAAAATCCACCTTAGAGGTTGATCAACAAGGTATGTATCATTTCTCAACATCGTTAAAGGATCCAGTTCTAGCTTATTTAGAATGCGGTGGCAAATCAATAGAATTATACATTTATCCTGGTGATATTATAGATATAGATTTTGACGCGCAAAACTTCCCAAATAGTGTTCGATTTGCTGGTAAATCTGCGGATCTAAATACTTACCTTTTTGAAGAGCGTATAATTTTCGCTATTCAAATGGAAATAATAAAGAAAAAAGCGGAATCCATAAGTCCATCTCAATTTGCTAAATTGGCGGAGAGTTTATATAAAAAGAGAAAACTACATTTTGAAAAGTACCAGAAAAAGCAAACGCTAAATTCGCAGGATAGGCTATTTATCAGTTCGAATATATACTTTTATTTTGCATCTCAAATGTTTAATTATGAGGACACGCAACGCTTTCTTCAAGCAAGGGAAACGATAGAGCTCCCCAAAGGCTTTTACTCTTTCTTGCATGATATGCCTATATCAGTTGAAGGTGTGTTGCCAAATATACATTATGCTAGTTTTATACATCAATTTCTGGACTATCAACTAAAGCTACCAATAAATGAAAGTTCTAATAAACTCGATCTTGCTAAGCAATTTTTTAAAGGGGAAGTATATGCATTTATACAAGCTAAAGAATTAGCTACAATGTGTCAACTTGGCAAATCTTATGAATATGGTCAGAAGATTCAAAATTATATTGACACGAATCCCTACGCTCAATTTAATGACGTACTCAGAGTTGTCTACAACGAGAATAAACCAATTCAGAATGGAGCAACAGCTCCAGACTTTGTACTATCGGATATTAATGGTTATACAGTTAAGTTGTCTGAACTGAAAGGTAAAGTTGTTTATATAGATTTTTGGGCTACTTGGTGCAGACCATGCATAAAATCATTAACATATAGCCAACGACTGCTCGATAAGTATAATTCTGACGAAGTAGTATTTTTATACGTAAGTATGGATAAGAAATTACAGCCTTGGAAATCCTACGTAACTAGTCAAGACTTGAAAGGTTTTCATATGAATGCTAATAGCGGACAAGGGTACCTTTCAGATATTGCTAAACTATATAAAGTTAAGCAATTACCAACTTTTGTAATTATAGATAAAAGTGGTAAAATTGCTTTTAACCGAGCAGGATCTCCTAGCAGCAAGGTGGTAACTAATCTTATAAATGGACTTCTGGAGGACCCTAAATTTTAGACTATAGATTTTACTTTTTGTATTCCTTGTATCCAAGTAATGTGAGCTTTTTATCCTTCTCTAATACTGAATTTTCCAATGTAGATTTGTATTTGATCATCTTATCTAGGATATTTCTATCCTGAGCGCCTAAAATTTGCACCGCTAGCAATCCAGCATTTTTTGCCGCATTGATTGCCACTGTAGCAACGGGAACACCATTTGGCATTTGAAGAATGGAGAGCATAGAGTCCCACCCATCTATAGAGTTACTAGACTTTATGGGAACACCAATGACTGGAAGTGGAGATAGACTTGCTACCATGCCAGGCAAATGTGCTGCACCTCCTGCGCCAGCGATAATAACCTTCACCCCTTTAGTATGGGCTTCCTGGGCAAAATTGTATAATTTCTTTGGCGTTCTATGTGCAGATACAATTTGAACATCGATATTAATATCAAATTCTTCAAGTACAATGGCAGCATCTTGCATTACGGCTAAGTCTGAATCTGATCCCATGATAATACTTACTATAGCTTTGCCCATAATTAAATACTTTTAATTTTTAGAATATCTTTTAGCTTCTTAGCATTTTTCTTTGCCTCATCCACATTTTTACTTAAGAGTGTAGCATGGCCCATTTTTCTATTTGGCCTAGTTTCAGTCTTACCGTACAACATAATATTTGCTCCAGGTACATTGATCGCGTCATCGAGCCCATCGTAGAATACTCTGCCAGTAAAATTTTCCTCACCAAGCAGATTTACCATTACAGAGGCAGATATATTGCTAGTATCTCCTAATGGCAGATTGAGTATGGATCTTAAATGTTGTTCAAATTGGGAAGTATGTGCTGCATCATACGTATGATGACCACTATTATGAGGTCTAGGTGCTACCTCATTGATAAGAATATTTCCTGATTTAGTTAGGAACATTTCTACGGCTAAGATACCTATTAAATCAAAGGACAACATAACCTCTTTTGCTAATTCTGCTGCCGATGCTTCGATAGTAGCATTAATATTTGCTGGGCAAAAGAGATACTCTACCAGATTGGCCGTAGGATGAAACTCCATTTCCACAACTGGGTAAGTGCTCATGTCACCATTGGCGTTTCTGGCAACTATAACCGCTATTTCCTTTTCAATGTCGACAAGTTCCTCTACAATAGAAGCCGTGTCCATGAGATTTTCTAGGTCAGACTTAGATCGGATAACAACGACTCCTTTACCATCATAACCATCCTGACAAGCTTTCTGCACAAAAGGAAACTCTTGTTGGCCATTTTCTACTGCTGCTAGGATACTACTTTTACAGTTAAAGTGCTGGTAAGTACTAGTAGCAATATGGTGTTTAATATAGAAGTCCTTTTGCTTTCCTTTGTCTTGGATTATCTCCAAGGCAGCTGGTTGGGGGTAAACCACTTTTCCCATTTTCTCTAAATCCATGAGAGCCTTTACATTGACTTTCTCTATCTCTATCGTGATGATGTCCATTTCTTTTCCAAAAGACATGACATCATCGTAATTAGAAAAATTACCTTTAGTAAATGATGTACATAGATGGGCTGCTGGATACGTATCCTCCATATCTAGAATATGGACGCGTAAGTCTAATCTTGCAGCTTCTAGGCAGATCATTTTACCCAGTTGACCACCACCTAGGATTCCAATATTCTTTCCAAATTGATATTCTTTCTCCACAGTCAAAATTTATTGAACAAATCTATGATAATTAACTGAATGAGTTTTATAATTAAATGAAAAGATATGGCATATTTACAAAATAATAGACAACTATGAAGGACTTAATTATCAAAAATACAAGAATTATTAACAGAGGTAAAATCACCTCGGGTGATATTCTTATACATGATGATCGTATTGTCAAAATCGATACTAGCATAGACCAAAATGCAAAGCTTATAATTGATGCTAAGGGAAAATTTGCCATGCCTGGAGTGATTGATGACCAAGTTCATTTTCGTGAACCAGGTCTGGTGTATAAAGCCGATATCTTTACAGAATCGCGTGCAGCCATTGCAGGAGGGACTACTTCTTTTATGGAGATGCCAAATGTAAAGCCTGCAACCTTAACACAGGAGCTGCTAGAGGAAAAATACCAAATTGCTAAGCGGAAATCGCATTGCAATTACTCTTTTTTTATGGGTGCAAGTAATGATAATCTGGAAGAGGTACTAAAGACGAACGGAAAAAATGTATGTGGTATAAAGATATTTATGGGCTCTAGTACGGGGAATATGCTTGTAGATAATCAAAAAACACTAGAGGGTCTATTTTCCAAAGTGCCTTTACTGATAGCTACTCATTGTGAAGATGAAGCCAGGATAAGAGCCAATATAAAAAAGGCCATAGATAAATATGGCGATGATATACCTATCAGCGAACATCCTATTATACGTGATGTAGAAGGCTGTTATTTATCGTCAAGTATGGCTGTAGAAATGGCCAAAAGAAATGGTACACGCTTGCATATATTGCATATCTCCACGATGAAAGAACTCGCTCTGTTCGATAATACAAAGCCATTAAGCGAAAAATTGATTACTGCAGAGGTTTGTGTACATCACTTAAGTTTCAATAGCGATGATTACGAGGAATATGGAACGCTAATAAAGTGTAATCCAGCTGTGAAGGATAGAACCCAGCAGGAGGCTTTACTGCCAGCCCTGCTCAATAATACATTAGATATAGTTGCCACTGATCACGCTCCACATACATGGGAAGAAAAGCAAAATCCGTATTTGACTGCACCTTCAGGGGTTCCTCTAGTCCAACATGGATTAAATATGATGGTAGAGTTGTACCATAAGGGAATGATATCTATGGAGCAAATAGTAGAGAAAATGTGCCATGCTCCGGCGGAATGCTTTAAGATAGTGGACCGAGGATATCTGGAAGAAGGCAGTTTTGCAGATATTGTAATATTAGATATTGATGATATCACCACAGTGAGTAAGGACAATCTCCAATACAAATGTGGTTGGTCACCTTACGAAGGAAAGACTTTTAAGAGTAAAGTTTGCCAGACTATTGTTAACGGCAAAGTAGTATATGACAGTGGGAAGTTTACGGATATACACGTTGGACAAAGATTGTTATTCAATAGAGAGATTTAAGAGAGCCAACATGCATGGTATAGTAGCGTCGGCGTGCCACTTGTGGCTAAGCCCTGCAAACGGAGAGCGCAAGGAATAAGCGATAGGAACGGCATTCCTTTTATTTTACCGGTGGTAAAATAAAGGGATATAGTGTATAGCGCGGTCACGCATTTATGCCGTGATGGTCCCCAATGTAGAAACAGAATCTAGCGTACTAGCACGCCTTAACTAGCTAACTAAATAGGGTGTTCACAGGATAGTTTACCTTTACTATCATAAGGAGATCATAATAAATAATGTTTGGATTGCTCAATTATTCCAACCTTTGCGCTGTTAACGAGGCAATTCTTATTGGCAATTTGTCACACTTTTTGCAACTATCATGCTATAAAGGATCTTACCCCATTTGATAATCCTGGGCTATAAATATTGCATTATCCTGGGGAGCTATTCTCTCTCACTTATAATTATCACCAAATAAAAAGCGGCTCTCAAAATGATTTGAAAGCCGCTTTCCTAATATTATAAAAAATAGAGATTACTCACCTCTAAACTTTTTTAGAATATATTCCATTTGTCTACCTGCTGCTTCTCTACCACCCAATCCGAATGAAAGCGCTACTGCAACTGCAACTGCACCTAAAGTAAGACCGAATGCGAGGTTAACGATATCGTTAGCTATACCCATTGTGCGTAAGGCAATCGCAAGGAATAGACCTAATGTAGCCATTCTGGTAACCATGCTCAAAAAATTATCTTGAACTGCACCAGATGCAATATTCGAAATCCAATTACCAATAGCCATAATGATTAAACCAAAGAATATGCGACCTGACATTTCAAGAATATCGTTTAGTAGGACTGTCATCTGAGCAAATTCCAACTGTTCCATTGCAGCAATTACACCTGTAAACATGATAAACGCAAAAATTATATTTGCAGCCAAAGTTGACATCTTTGTAGTTCCAATGATATTTGAAAGACCCATTTTAGCAGACATATTGTCTAATCCAATATTAGCTAAAAGTTCCTTAAGGATATTACTTACAAATTTACCACCGAAGTAGAATACTGCAAGAATAATTCCAGCAGCAATAAGCTTAGGTATAACCGCCATCATTGTTTGAAGCATATCTTTCAAAGGATCAGCGATAGCATCAAATTCAAGTTTATCAATCGCTAAAATCAAAATAGGGATGAAGATGATAATGAAAACCAACTGCTTTACCAGCTTTCCTAAGTCAAAGTCAGTTGTAACAAATCCCATCTTAGCAGCAAACCTATCTAAAGACTCTCCTGCAAAACCCATTAGCTCAGATACTATAGTAGCTATCATATATCCAGCAAATGCGATGATTCCAGCTGTAAGAATTTTAGGGATAGCATTTAAGAATGAACCAACCATATCCTTTATAGGATCAAGTACATTGCTGATTCCGAGTTTTTCCAAAACTATCATTAAAACAATAAGCATAATAATAAAATAGACAAGCTTGGAGATTAACTCCTCTGGGCTAAAATTAGATTTAGTTGTCTTAAATAGACGATTATCTAAATCAGTTTTACTCAATAGTTTTCTTGTAACGCCTCTTAAGGTCCTCGCTATTATCCACCCGATGATGAGTACAATAAGCGCACCTATAATATTCGGCAAGTATGCACCCGTGGTATCCATAAAGTTACCGATTGCATTTTGAAATTTTAAACCTAAATTATCCATACTTTTTTACAGTTTTATTTATTGTTCTTAGAAGTAATTACTTAAAATATTGTTAAATCGTTATAGTTTTAGACCATAAAGCTGCACAAAAGTAACGCTTCATAGCTAATAAATACCTTTTATTGCGACTTAAATGTTAATTTTTGTTAATATAATTTTAAGCAGGTGTCATTAACAGTTTTTTGCTTGCAAAGCTCCGAGCTTAGATGTATTTTTAATGATAACTCACTCTTACTTACACTTAACATTATATAATTCGTTATCGGACAAATTATTATAGTTGATTTGAAGGTAGCCAAATGAATCAATATCTCAAATATAAAATTACTCTTTTCGCTGTATTTGTCGTTATGACAAGTGTGACTTGGCAAATTCATATTAGTCAACAACCACTATTAAATGAAAATAAAAGTATAGTTAAATTTGAATTTGGTAATGTTTCAATTCCCGCATCACTCCTAGCTAATCAATCGATAGTTAATATTTCTAAGGTAAATTGGCCAAATTTTCCCTCCACAATAACATTGATAAAGGATTCTGAGATCCTTGGAACGGAGATAGCATCAATAGATTTATTCGTAGAAAATACTATAGATCATTCCATATATAGCTATAACAATGTGGATAAGATAGATTGGGGTAAAGTCGCAGACCACATGGGTAAGCACTGCACCATATATATCAAGGTCTTAGACAACAAAGGAGACAGTTATATTGCAGGGATGGCTAGTTTTGAATCCACTCTAATCTACGCAAATCATTTTATAGGGAGCTCGTTTGTGGGTGCTGCTAGAGTCGTATTAAATAATCTCTCGAACAATCATACAAATGATGAACAAAAAGTACATATCTCAGATATCATTACTTTCGATAGATCTGCCACGAT
>ENA-ORXM01003099-ORXM01003099.1-marine-metagenome-genome-assembly--contig:-NODE-3099-length-17370-cov-3.485861_pt1 | contig 17370 bp, 14 predicted proteins | sample MGYA00237867_ERZ511480 | MGnify/ENA primary metagenome ERZ511480 (study PRJEB26309, sample SAMN06266103) | marine metagenome | isolation source: Algal blade | place: United Kingdom:Sidmouth, United...
TGAACATTTTTAAAGTGGAAAATATGGACTAAATATCCTATCAAAAGTCGTAGGTTATTTGTTTCGCATTCCTAAGAGGCATCCCGATTTTTTTAATCATAAATATTCTGCTCGTTTCGCGGCGAAATAAATTAGATTTTCAATTTAAATCCAAACCGCCGCATTGGGATTTTCAAGGGGTAAGAATTTTTATTAAAAAAATTCTTACCCCTTGGAAATCCCACAGGAACACAGCAAAATCTATGTAAAAGCTTGAATTTAATTGTTCCGCATTTCAGAAGTTTAAAATTCAAGATGACTCATATATCTCCAACCTCAATCATTTCTCAACACCTCAATCGGATGTTCTCCCGCTGCCCGATTTGCCCGCCAAGTCACCACAATAGCGACCAATAACATAGCAACCAAACCTGCCAATAGCACCATCCAAAATTGCGGTTCTATCCGAAACGCAAAGCTGTCTAACCATTTTGAGGAAAAGTATAGGGAAATTGGTAAAGAAATGATTATTGATACACCCATTAACATCATAAATTCTTTGTTGAAATTCAGCAAAATATCGCTGACGGATGCCCCCAAAACTTTACGAATACCGATTTCTTTTTGCCGACTGTAAGCGATGTAAGAAACCACGCCTGCCAAGCCCATTAGTGCCAAAATCAAGGCTAATAAACTCAAAATACCAATTAAAATTCCCGAACGACGATCTTCGGTGTATAATTTATCCAGACGGTCTTCCAAAAAAGCGACATCAAATGGCTGCACATTTTCGATTTGTTTATAAACTGTTTCAATTTTTGCTAATGTTCCATTCCAGTTATCGGTTTCTGCTTTGACCAGCATTTCATAGACAAAAGGCATCTCTTGATAAACGTTTAAAAACAAAGGTTGCATTTCGTATTTTAAACTAAAAAAATTGAAATCAGGCACGATGCCATCAACTACATAAGGAATGCCGAAACCGTATTCTTCATTTTCATATTCTGGTTCTGTAATGACCGTTTCGCCCACCAATGCTTCGGGTGTTATTCCTTTAATTTTAGCTAATTTTTCAGCCGCTGTTTGATTAATAAGGAATAATCGCTTTTTGCCTTCAGACAGTTTATTACAAGACGGGCAATCAATACCCAAAGTTTTCACGCTTCCAAGACTCAGGTAATTCATCGTTCCATCACTCAAGACCACATCCGTTTTGTCCATTTTATAAGTGAACTGATTGAACATTTCTGACCCAGGAATACCATTTGCTCCGACAGATTTCACTTCTGGTATAGCAGTCAAAGCAGTTTTCAATTGTTGAAATTTCTCTACGTCATCTACATTAAAATAAATAACACCTTCTTTTTCAAATCCCAAATCTCGCTGTTGTATATATTGCATTTGTTGAAAAATAATCCAAGTAATACTCAGCAACGCAACCATCATTACAAACTGAAAAGTAAGTAAGCCATTTCTAAAATTAAAAAATCGGCTACCCGAAAAGGCATTCATTTTTTTGCCGAAGAGGCGCAACATGGATTTATTTCCGTAAGCAATTGCAGGATAAATGCCACTTAAAATGCCCGTCAAAATCAATAAACTTAATAAAAGAGAAAAGGTAAAACTGTTGAAAAATAAGCTACTTGTCTCAATATCCATCAATTCTGAAAATTTTGGAATGGCATGTTGCAGCAACAACAGACAAAATGGAAAACACAATAAAGTCAATAAAACTGCCTCCGTCAACAACTGAAATCCAATATCTTGCGACCGTGCACCCAACACTTTTCGCATCCCCAATTCCTTCTGACGGTCGGCGTACATCGCTACCGAAAGATTGGTATAATTCGTCCAAATTATCAATAGAATCATGAAGCCAACGATGCCGAAAGTATAGAGATAAGTTTTATTTGCCGTCGGTTTGATTTCATACAAATTGCCTTGCGAAAAATGAATATCTGGGAGCGCAATTGCCGAAATACCTTTTGCCAAACCATCCTTATTGTATCTTGGAAAAACAGTCTCAACATTGCTGTTCAACTTTTCGGTAACAGAGGCAATATTGGCATTTTCTGTCAGTTTAAGATACGTGTATGCACCCCAACTTGGAATTTCCTGTTGATGCAAAATCAAGTCAAAACCAAAATGCTGATTACTCGGCGGATTAGCGATTATGCCTGCCAATTGATACAACGTATCTTGCACTTCTACGGATTGCCCGATGAGATTTTGGAGTCGCCAATTCTCGCCGAACCATTGCTTCGCTAATTTTTCCGTCAACACCATTTTTTGAAAATCAGAAAACGCATTTTCGGGCGTTCCTAATAAAAATTCTTGCGGAAAAATAGCTTGAAAACGTTCTCCTGTATTTGAATACAAAGCATTGTCTGCCACAAATTCTCGACTTCCAAATTTTACGAGTAGCTTGCTTCTTCCTCCAATATCTGACTGCGTGGGCACAAATTGACAAGCGGTAGCCACTTCATCATATTCCTCTAAATGATTGACAAGAGTACGCTGTATTTTGGCGGAAGAATTATTGTAATTTGGAAAAGACATATTGGTATAAATCTGTTCGCGATAATTATTTTGTAACCGATAAATACTCTCGGCTTGCGGAATATTTTGGTCGTAAGTCAATTCATTTTTCAGATACAAAGCAATCAAAACGACGGCAGAAATACCCAGCGTCAAACCGATTAAATTAATGGCAGTAAAACCTTTTCGGTGCCAAATATTGCGCAGAGCGATTTTAAAATAGTTGTTCATCATAGGTAAAAACTGTTTCGCTCTTGAATATTTTTCAAAAGCATAAGGTTTGAAAAAAGTGAATACATCGGCAATAAATAATCGATTGGCTTGACTCGTTCCCAACCTTTCTTTCCGTAAATACCAAGCTTCGTGCAAGTCCCCTTGAATTTCTTCCAGCAAGTCCTCTGCACAAAACCAACCCAAAAATTTGTCTGCCCACTTCGGCGGGTGCGTTGGTTGTTTCATGACAATCCAGGGATTATATTCCACAATTTTTGACGTGCTTCTTTGATTTCTTGAATCATCGTCAAGCCAGCAGTCGTTGCTGTGAAAATCCGTTTGCGTCGCCCACCACGTTCCGAAGTCGCACCGCCCATTTCACTTTGGATAAAGCCTTTCTTTTCCAAACGCGACATTACGGTGTGGACAGCACTAATCGAAATGGATTTCCCGACGTGTTTTTCGTAGGCTTCACTCACCGAAAAGCCGTAAGCATCGCCATCCATACTTAGAATTAGCAGTAAGATAGTTTCTTCTAAATATCCGAGTCCAGTCATATCTTTATTATTTGTAGAAGTAATAAGGTTTAAAAAAATGCTATTTGTTTAGCATTTGTAGATTTAATGACAAAGGTGGAGAACATTAGTTGCATAAGCAAGAAAAATTTGAAAAAAAATCCGACTAATCCTAAATTGTATAATCCCAGTACCCAGTACCGTCATTTAATTATCTCTCCCAAAAATTCCATCAAAAAACTTTTTCCTTTTCTTTTTCTTCTTCCGTTTCTCCAGCATTTCCCGATTCCGTTTCTCAATTTCCCGCGACTGTTCACTCTGCTGCCCATTTCGTTGCCGCACCTGCTCACGTCTTGCTTTTTCCTCATCCTTTTCAAAAATACTTTCAAACCAATCAAAAACACCACCATCCTCCTCCTCGTCTTCATAAAGCTCTGGAATCATATCTCGACTATCCAAAAACGGTGGGCAATCCATTTCCCAAATCACCGTACTATCCAGCGGTTCAAATTTCTGCTTTTTCCATTTTTTAAAATGCTCATCCTTGTAAACTTTATTCATAAAACGCCCCCAAATCGGTAGGGCAGTATTCGACCCTTGCCCCAATTTCATACTCCGAAAATGCACTTGTGGCGACGTACCACCTACCCAAACACCCGCTACGAGGTGTGGCGTATAGCCCATAAACCAACCGTCAGAATGCCCTTGCGTCGTTCCTGTTTTTCCAGCAATATCATTGTACAATCCGTAGCGATACCGCAGTCGTCGCGCCGTACCGCTATCAACCACACTTTGCAGCATCTTCGTCATCATCTGCGCGATAGAATCGGGAAATATTTGTTCAAATTCATCAGGATTGGGCTCTGCAAAATTAGCTATCACGTCACCATCTGCTGTTTCAATTCTTTGCAAATAGTGCATAATTGGTCGTTTTCCATTATTTGCAAAAGTGTTATAAACAGACATCATTTCCCAAAGCGATGCATCTACTGCACCCAAAGAAATGGCTGGAACAGCTGGAATTTCATTATCAATTCCCATATTTTTCGCCAACTGCCGCACCGAATCTACGCCCGTCCGTAGCATCAAATCAACAGTAGCTGCATTGACAGAATGACTCAACGCACCTTCCATGGAGTAAACACCGCCGTATTTTCCATCAGAGTTCCGAGGCTTCCAATTTTCATATTCTGTATAAGTTACTTGCAAATTGCTGATATAATCACAGGGCGGAATCCCATTCTTTAACGCTTGCGCATAGACCAAAGGTTTGAAAATAGAACCTACTTGCCGCCGTGCTTGTGTGTGGTCATATTGAAAATATTGATGGTCAACGCCGCCGACCCAAGCGAGAATTTTGCCCGTATGTGGGTCGGTCGCAAGGAAGCCAGTATTTAAAATAGATAAGTAATATTTGAGCGAATCATTTGGAGACATCAGTGTATCAATTTCGCCGCCATTCTGATAGTCAAAAATCGCCATTTGAACGGGTTGATTGAAATTTTCTTCAATAGCTTCCGTACTCAAACCACGTTTTTTTAATTTTTGAAAACGGGAAGTTTTTTCTTTTGCAGATTGCAATAAATCATCACTTCCGTAGCCTTTTTTGCCTTTCCAATGTTTGAAATAATCAGCTTGTAACTGACTCAAATGTTCAAAAACGGATTCTTCAGCGTAGCGTTGCATTCGGGCGTTAATGGTCGTATAAATTTTCAAACCATCTGTATAAAGATTATATTTTTTGCCATTCGGTGCACGATTCTTATCTAAATAATTGGCAATTTCTAAACGTAAATGTTCCCGAAAGTAGGTCGCTATTCCCTGATTGTTTCCCTCTTTGAAATAGGAAACTTTAATCGGCTGCATCTTCAACGTGTCAAAAGCCAACGTATCCAAATAATTGTATCTCACCATTTGCTGCATCACTGTATTGCGCCTTTTTTGGGAACGTTCTGGATTTTTAACGGGATTATACGCCGTATTCGCTTTCAACATTCCAACCAACACTGCCGCTTCTTCTACTTTCAAGTCTTGTGGTGAAGTATTGAAAAATTGCTGTGCCGCCACCTTTACACCGAATATATTACTCCCAAACGGAACCGTATTCAAGTACAAATTCAATAATTCTTCTTTCGTATAAATGTGTTCCAAGCGGCGAGCAACAAACATCTCTTTTATCTTCACAATCGGCGTGGAAAACAAGCCAAAATTTTCGCGATTGTACAGATTTTTAGCCAATTGTTGACTCAATGTACTACCACCGCCACCCGAATCATCTTGCATCAGAATCGTTCTAAAAAACACCCTTGCCCATGACCGAAAATCAATACCACTGTGTTCAAAAAAACGGGCATCTTCGGTAGCAATTAAGGCATTGATTAAGTTGGGAGACATTTCTTCAAAGTCTGCATTGACGCGGTTTTCAACGAAATATTTGCCGAGTAAAACGCCATCTTCGGAATAGACTTCGGAGGCAACGTTGTTTTGAATTGCCTTTAAATCTGTGTAGATTGGGAGTTTGCCAAATGCGCCAGAATAGGTCAATAAAATTAAGGACAGGACGAAGGAGAATGCTACAATTGCAAGGGTGCTGCTGACTTTTATGGCTAAGGCAAGGCGTGGTTTTTCGGATTTAAAATTAGTCCAACGTTGGCGCATTGGGCGAGTTTTATTTACCAAAAAAGGGGCTTTATCTTTTAGGATTTTTTTTGTTTTGCTTTTGAGTGATTGGTATTTATTCATTATTTTTTTTTCGAAGGGCGAAAGATTTAAAAACAACTTGAACAGAATTTACTAATAAATGAATACCAATAAAAATAGCCCAATAAAATAACCATAATAAAGAATTTCCGCCTGCTAAGTCGTATTTTAAAAAGTACAAAAATACTAAGCTGTAAATTAATTGGATGGATAAATTAACGGTTATTACCCTAATTCTATTGTCACTAAGTAATGTAAGCTACAATAAAATTAACCAGTAGATTCCTAATAATCCAAGTAAGGCGAGACTATCTGAATTCATGGTATTTATTTCTATTTATAAGGTGATAAGACAGGTAGAAGTTCACTACAACATCATCCATTAATAAACCAACAAACCCTATCCACCACATCTGGATTTTTCATCACTCGATAATGTCCATGTCCTTCCGTTGCCAGCAAATTTGCATTATCCCATGTTTCAAAAATAGCCTCCGCAGAAGTAAAATCAACAACCGCATCCGTTTTGTCATACACCAACAAAACGTCTTCTGCTTTTACTTTTTTAGGAATATTCGCAATATCTGTTTCAGCGAAAGAAACACCATTTAATTTTTTCTCAATAATTTTAAAAAACGCATTTGCGGCTTTTGGAGGCACATTCAATTGTTGAATAGCGCTGTTTAAAACGGTTTTTATTTTGGCAGGTACGGCGATAAAAACTAATTTTTCAACGGCAATCTTTTGGTCTAAATGTGCCATTGCAAATGCCGTCGTTGCGCCACCAAACGAATGAGCAATGATGCCATGAACTTCACCAATATGATGAATCACTGCGGCAACCGCACCCGCAAAATGTGGTAAGTTCGTTTGCTTCCCGCTTGAATTTCCATGTGCTGGCCCGTCAAAAGCAACTACCCGATAGCCTGCATGTACGAGTTTGGGCACGAATGTCCGCAGTCCTGTTCCACGCGATTCCCAGCCGTGCACGAGCAAAATGATTTTTTCTCCCTTACCCCATTCGTAGCCTTTCAAAATCTGGCGACCATACATAAATTCAAAAATTTGCGCTGTTTCTAAAATTTCATCCGACACTTTGTGCTTGGCACGCCCCATGGGACGAGTAAACAAATTATACGCAAATTTACCAGCAACCTTTGGAAAAACCCGTCCGAATGTTCCAAATAAAAATTGAATTAAATTTAAAATTGGTGGATACTTTTTGGGTTGCTCTGGAGTGGGGTCTTCCCAAGAAGAATTTAAAATTTCATAAGATTTAGTCGTTGTCATAAGTTTTCATTTTTAAATAAAAAACCGATTGGTTTATTATTTGGTTAAAGATTTTTGGTCTTCAAAGCATCAATCATCTCCACAAGCTGCTTCGCCATGACATCGAAATATTTGACATCTTTATAAATCTGCGCCAACAAAATTCCACCTTCCAAAGTACCAATAAAAAGCGTGGCAAATTCATCCGCATTGGCATCTATTCTGACCTCTCCCCGCTTGATACCTTTGTTGACTGTATAGACAATTCCCCCGTGCCAATCCTCAATCGCTTTAAGGACTTTTTCGCGCATTGTAGGGTTGTTGTCATCTGCTTCAACCGACGCATTTTGGATAGGACAACCACCTTCCACGGGCGGGTTCAAAATCCGTTCTTTATAAAAATAAACCACCGCTTTTAGCTTGTCCAAGGTATTGTCAATGACGGTTGTTCTTTCTCTTACCTTTCGGGAAACTTTGTCCACCGCATGTTCAAAAGCAGCTAAGGCAATTTCAGATTTTACCCCTTTTTTATCACTTCCCTCCTTTTTAAAATTACCATAAATACCGCCTTTCGTCAATCCCGTAGCCTGCATAATGTCATTCATTGACGTACCATGAAACCCTTGTTTATTAAACAACTCGGCAGACTTTTCAATGATAAAACGTCGCGTCTTTTCTGATTTAGTTTGCTTCATAATTTATTGATAATTAGTTGTTTGACCATTTTATTAAAAAACAAAAAAATTTCATTAAGCCTTAGCTGCGGCAATTCTTTCCATCGCTTTCAAATGATGTTCAACATGGTAAACAGAGAAAAGCACCAACTCGCGCACATTCATATTTCCCAACAAAGGATGTGGTACTTGGCAGTTGTCCAAATCAGCTTCCGTCCAATTTTTTAAGTTATTTTGAAATGCCAAATTAACGTCCGACCATGAGTGAAAAATCTCTTCTTTTGAGCGTTCAATTTTATTGTCAGGCGTATAACCTGCGGGTGCTTTAATCGGGGTCTTTTTCAATTGCCCAAGATAAGTATCGATGATAACAGCCCCTTTCATTGACGGTCGATTGGACTGCCCAAATCGTTCAACTAATTTTTCTTTGGGATAACTCAAGGTCTTGGTAATCGCCCCATTTGTCAAAATTAAATGACCGACATTCTCTGCCATTGACCATTTTTCTCCAAAAGGCGCAAAGAAAATTTCATCCGAAAATTGGTGACTATAATCGGTCAATTTTTGCGTAATAAAAGTGAATTTATCTTTAATTTCTGGAATGGAATTTACGTTGTCTAAAATCGTCATTTTGGTAAAATTTAGTTTAGGTGACAAAAATGTTTTCACAAAAATAAACCAATCGGTCTTTTTTGACAAACTTTTCGACATATATTTTTTTATCCTACCTTTGCAAGATGGAATCAAGCACGACTATTATCCTACATACTGGAAGCAATCTGGGCAACCGCATCGCTAATTTGCAGTTGGCGAACGCATGGATAAAAAAGCAGATTGGGTCTATCATCCGAGCATCCCACTATTATCAAACCGCCGCTTGGGGTGTTACCGACCAACCGGAATTTATCAATCAGGCATTGATGGTGGAAACCGAAAAATCACCGCAACAAGTCTTAGTTTGCATTCAAGATATTGAAGCAACAATGGGACGTATTCGTCAACAAAAATGGGGTGAGCGACTAATTGATATTGATTTAATTTTTTATGGGAATGAGGTGATTGATGAAGAAAATTTGCAAGTTCCTCATCCATTTTTGCAAGAAAGAAATTTTGTTTTAGTTCCTTTGCAAGAAATTGCTGCCGATTGGGTTCATCCCGTTTTAAAAAAGTCTGTTTTTGAATTATTAGAACAGTCTTCCGATAAATTGGAGGTCTTTCCGTTTGGCAAATAAACTTGATTGGGTCTATCGCCTTCCCGTGCGCCCTCGTACGTCGTAAGCCGTGAACCGTAAACCGTTTTCAACTTTGGACTACACTTTTCCACATAATTTCATTGCCATCGAAGGCAATATTGGAGCTGGCAAAACGACGCTTTGCAAAATGCTGGAGCGCGATTTTGGTAGCCGCTTGATTTTAGAACAGTTTACGGACAACCCTTTTCTCCCACCTTTTTACGAAAATCCTGAGCGTTATGCTTTCCCGGTTGAGCTATTTTTTATGACCGAACGCCACAAGCAATTGCAGGAAGCATTTTCTACGCCCGATTTATTTCACACCTTTACTGTCTCCGATTACTATTTTATCAAAACGCTACTGTTTGCCAAAAACAATCTGAATCAAGAAGAATATCGACTTTTTTCCCGCTTGTTTCATACTTTAAATGCGAGTTTTCCAAAACCTGATTTATTGGTTTATTTGCACCGTTCGATTGAGGACATTCAAAAAAACATTCATCACCGTGGTCGGGAAATGGAGCAAGAAATCAAAACTGAATATTTGAAATCTGTGCAGGATGGTTATTTTGATTATTTTAAAAACGAAGTAGAAATTCCCATTTTAATTTTAGATATTGAGGGCCTAAGTTTTTGGAAGGATGCGGATTTGTATCAATCTATTTGCGATGAAATAGGGCAAATTTACTCGAAAGGAGTGCATCGGAAATCTATTTTGGCAAAAGTCTAAGTATTTTTTAAAAGTTGATAGTGTCCCCTCGTTGGCAAAGATTTCCCTTTTTTAGAAATAGATTCCGCCTACTTTTGTATCCATAATTTTTTAATAAAAAAAACTACCTTATGCGATACTTTTTACTCTTAATTTTTAGCGTCCTTTTTTTACAATTAAATGCTCAAACCCGCATTGACGCGACCATTGATTTTCAAACTGACCCCGCCAAGCAATACTCTATTTATGTGCCATCTTCTTACGATGAAAATACGCCGAATAAGATGATGCTCGGTTTGCATCCACTCAATACCAATCGCTGGAATTCTGTCAGTTGGTGCGATACCTTGATTGCGTTTGCAGAGACAAATGACCTGCTTTTAATATGCCCAGATGGTGGTGCGGATGGTGCAGTCGATGACCCGATTGATGTTGATTTTACAACTTTTATTCTTGATTCTATGCTGCTTTGGTACAATGTGGACGAGACGAAAATTTTCGCAATGGGTTTCTCTTGGGGTGGTCGCACTACTTATACTTATGGATTAAATAATGTCGATAGATTCGCTGGTTTTATGCCAATTGGTGCAGCAATTAATGGCTTAGATGAAACTAATGATGTTCTTGAAAATGCCGTCGATAAGCCATTTTATATTGTTCATGGGAGTAATGATTCGCCTAATAATCGATTTACTCCCATTCGAGATGCGTTGATTGACGAAGGGGCTTGTGTGGAAACGAATTTATTGAGTGGCGTTGGTCATACCATTGATTTTGAGAACCGAAATGCTATTTTGACGGATGCTTTTGTTTGGTTAGATACTGTAAGTTGTGGCGTGGTAAATGGTGTGAACGAAATAGCAATGGCTGCGACTACAACGATTTTTCCAAATCCTGTTGCGGTAGGGGAAATGGTAAAACTTGAAATAGAAAATGATGTAATTCCTACGAAAATACAGCTTTTTGATGTAACAGGAAAAATAGTTTTGTCTGTGGAAAACACGAACTTGCTGGCAACGGATGGTTTAAACAAAGGAATTTATTTGATAAATATAGAAACAGATTTGGGAAGATTTTCTAAAAAATTAATGGTGAAATAAGGTTTCATTACTGTACCTTATTTTAATTAAAACATAAAAAAGGCTCTTAAAAATGCGAAATTAATCTTCCGCATTTCTAAGAGCATTTTATTATCACGTAGCTAATTCAAACTACTCAACTAACCTATTTTCCCACTTATATTACTCTGGCTCAAAACCAAGAATAATACTAAATCTTGCCATATTCCCTAAGCCCGTAACAGGCACATCTCCTTGTCCTTGTACAAAATTGTATTTGTCTAAACCAATTCCGTAATCAAATCCAAGCAATCCAAACATTGGCAAGAATACCCGCAAACCACCACCCACGGAACGTTTCATATCAAAAGGATTGAAGTCTTTCGCATCCCTCCAAGCATTTCCACCTTGAGCAAAAGCTAAGACATAAATTGTGGAATTTGGATTGGTAGAAATTGGATACCGCAACTCTACGGTCAATTTATTAAAAACAGGCGTTGCTACAATTGGACTATTTACGGAATTTTCATTCATCCGATTATTTTCCAAATCAGAAGGGTCATACCCCCGCAAAGAAATAATGTCAGTACCCGTAAAAAATCCAAGTTGTTGATTGTTCAAACCATCACCACCTAACTGAAATCGTTCAAATGGTACCAAGCCAACGGCATCGTTATACGAACCAATAAAGCCGAATTTAGCTGCCGTTTTCAAAACCAATTTACCCACTAAAGTCGTGTACCATTCTGCATCCAAACGCCATTTGTGATACTCCAACCATTCAAATCTTTCTTCGGGAGCAAGTGCCTGATAATTTTTATTACTAAACAAGGAATAAGGTACGGTAAGTTGTACTGACAAAGATATTCTCGACCCCTCATCTGGAAATAAAGGATTATTCACAGTACTTCGCGCGATAGTTTGATTGACACTAAAGTTATGAAATGTTCCCTGTCGGACGGGTACGCCATCGTCTGTTTGGAACAAGCCCTGACCGTAATTATTCAAAACAATGTTTTGCAAATTAAGTGAAGTAGTGGCAACGAAATTATCATCTGGCCAATTCAACCGAGTACCTAAACTCAATGTCACACCACCATTTATCAAACTACCGTAGGCATCTGTTCCTTTTTCCTGTCCATTTGTAATCAATGACAAAAACCCTGCTACCGTGAAAGAAGTAGGTTTTTTGCCACCCAACCAAGGCTCTGTAAACGATGCATTGTAAGATTGGAAAAAACGCCCATTGGTCTGTGCTCGTAAAGACAACCGTTGACCATCTCCTTGCGGCAGTGGTGACCAAGTACCTTTTTTGAAAATATTTCTAACGGAGAAGTTGTTGAAGGAAACCCCTAATGTTCCAATCACACCACGTCCTCGACCACCCCAACCTGCGGATAATTCCAATTGGTCAGAAGGTCGTTCTTCCACCGTATATTCAATGTCTACCGTTCCTCGCTGAGGATTTACAGGTGTATTGATTCCTAAAGATTCTGGGTTAAAATAGCCCAAGTTGATAATCTCTCGCTGCGAACGAATGATGTCTGAACGGCTAAATTTTGCTCCAGGAATTGTCCGCAATTCTCGACGAACAACATGCTCGTGCGTTCGGTCATTTCCAGCAATCGTTACTTTATCAATCGTTGCTTGTGGTCCTTCATAAATACGGATTTCCAAATCAATCGAATCATTTACAATCGACGTTTCAATCGGGTCAACTTGAAAAAACAAGTAACCGTTATCCATATATAAGGTACTCACATCCCGTCCGTCTTCACTAAAACTAAGGCGAGTCTCCAACAATTCCTGATTGTAAACTTCGCCTTTTTCAATACCCAAAACGCGTTCTAACGTTTCTGTATCATAAATGGAATTCCCTTTAAATTCAATATCTCTAAAATAATATCGGTCTCCTTCATTAATCGCCAAATGAATCATCATTTTGCCATCTTCGTTGCGCCAAATACTATCTGTTACAATTTCTGCATCCCGAAAACCAATAGTGTTGTAGTAATTAATGATATTTTGCTTGTCTTCTTCATACAATTCACTAATGAATTTTGAACTGGAAAAAATTGCTTTTTGTCGCTTCGTTTCTTTCATCAACTTTCGCAATTTCGATTCTTTCAAGGTGATACCACTAAAAGTGATGTCTTTAATTTTCACCTTTTTTCCTTTATCTACTGCAAAAACCAATCGCACTGAATTGACACGTACAGAATCTGGAATCTCTTGGACATCTACCGCTACATCATAAAATCCTTTATCAATAAAAAACTGTTTGATACCATTAGACGCATTGACTTTCACGTTTTCTGTCACAATTCCACCTTTCAACAAGTATTTATTGACTTCATCATTCAGGTCATCGTGATACGTTTTTTTGACACCTTCATAAGAGTGCCGACTCAAACGCGGACGTTCCGTTACCGCAATTTCCAAAAAGATGATGTCCCCCAATTCTTTTTCTTTATAAATTTGGACATCGGTAAACAGACGTAGTTTCCACAAATTTTTCATTGCACGCGGAATGTCGCCACCTGGAATTCGCACCTTGTCCCCCACCTTAAAACCCGCGATGGCAATGATGGCATTTTCATCACTAAACTCTGCCCCCGTTACTTTGATACCACCAATTTCAAAATCGGCAGGTTTGGTATAATCCAATATGGGAATGCTGTCTTGACCTTGCGCAACCATTAAATTGGGCAAAGAAAAAATAGCGATGATTAATAATAAAGTCAACTGTCTCATACGATTGCACTGATGTTTGTTAAGAAGTCAAAGGATAGAGTTTTCTAACTCTTGACAATAGATATGGTCTAATTTCGGACTTCTTTTAAGTAAAATACGTTTCAAAGAGTTATCAAGAAGGCATTTTGGTTGTACGTTAAGGATTAATTTGTTCACTTGTTTTACCAAAACGTCGTTCCCGTTGCTGATAATTCAGGACGGCTTCGAATAAATCCTTTTTACGAAAGTCTGGCCAAAAAATTGGCGTAAAATATAGTTCTGAATACGCGATTTGCCATAATAGAAAATTGCTAATTCGTGTTTCTCCACTGGTTCTAATTAATAGTTCGGGGTCGGGCATTCCTTTAGTTTCGAGCGCATCAGCAAATACGTTTTCATCCAATTCTTCTGCTTTCAATCTGCCTGCCTCAATGTCCGTTGCTAAACTTTTCACCGCATTCATTATTTCCCATTTCGCACTATAATTCAGCGCGAGTACGAGTGTCATCCGGGTATTATTTTTGGTGTCTTCGATTGCTTGCAATAGCGTTTTATAGCTTTTTTCTGGCAATTTTGAAATGTCGCCAATGGCTTGCAAACGAATATTGTTTTTATTCAACGTCTTCACTTCGCCCTTAATCGTTTCTACCAATAAGGTCATCAACGCCTTCACTTCAAGTTTTGGACGATTCCAATTTTCGGTAGAAAAAGCGTATAAAGTCAAATATTCAATGCCCAATTCTGCAGCTGCTTCGGTTGTTTCACGCACGGCTTTCACGCCGCTTTTGTGTCCAAAAACGCGGGGCATTCCTTTTCCTTTTGCCCATCGACCATTGCCATCCATAATAATAGCAATGTGGCGAGGCAGTTTTTCTAAATTGATTTCTGACTTCATTTTTTACAGATTTCTCTAAATGGCCTAAAAAAAATCGCGCAAATTTACGAAAAGAAAGCACAAAACAGTCATTTTGTTGTTCGTGCTTGTAATATAAATATTGGACAAAGTATGGTTTTCTTTCAGAATATTGTCATTTAATGGATTTCGCATTGTAAATTTGCATTTCAAAAAAGAACCCAAGACTAAAATATCCCTATAGATTATGTACGATTACGACGTTATTTTGAGTTTTATTACTGCTTTTACACTCACGTATTTTGCCATTCCTTCCGTTATTCACGTAGCGAAAGTTAAAAATTTGGTGGACGTTCCTGGAGGGCGACATGTGCATACTGAAGTGACTCCTTCTTTGGGTGGCTTTGCGATTTTTGCAGGAATGATGTTCTCCATTTTGTTGTGGACTCCGTTTGCGCAATATGGTGGTCATTTGCAATACATTTTGTGTGCCTTTGTTATCATTTTTTTAATTGGAGCAAAAGACGATATTGTACCCGTTGCAGCCAATAAGAAATTGGTTGGTCAAATCTTTGCAGCCTCCATTTTATTCTTCAAAGCCAATGTACAAATTACAGGGGTTCATGGTATTTTAGAAATGAAAACCTTGCCCTTTGGCGTAATGGCTGTCATCACTATTTTTACCATTATTGTTATCATTAATGGCTTTAATTTGATTGACGGAATCAACGGTTTATCAGGCAGTATTTCCACTTTAAGTGGTGGTACTTTAGGGATTTGGTTTTTGTTGATTCGTCGTTATGATTTAGCAATTATTGCGTTTTCTACGGCAGGTTCAGTTATTGCTTTTTTAAAGTATAACTATTCGCCAGCAAAGATTTTTATGGGTGATACAGGGGCATTATTAATAGGATTGGTTTGCGCAATTCTGACCATCAATTTTATTGAAATTAATAACATGCTCGAAAAATCGCATCCGTGGAAAATCAATGCCGGCCCAGCAGTAGCATTTGGTATTTTGATTTTTCCATTGTTTGATACACTTAGGGTTTTTATCACAAGGGCATTGAAAGGGCGTTCGCCACTCTCTCCCGACCGTAACCATATTCACCACCTCCTGATTGATTCTGGCTTTTCACATATGCGAGCAACTGCAATTTTAGTCTTTATCAATCTGTTCTTCATTATTTTAGTGTTTATGATGGCTAAATATACGGATACTTTATCCTTACTAATTCTGGTGATGAGTGTTGCTTCGGTGATGATGGCAGGATTGTTTTATTATGTTTCGAGGAAAAATAAGTTAAAAAAAGTGAAAGCGTAAATGGTTGGCTTAATACGTTGTTGACAACAATAGCCTAATTTTTAATAAAAAAATCAATTACCCAGTAGAACAATTTCACCTATTTAGATTTCTTATATTTGCGCTTTTTTTATTTTGAAAATAATTTTACGATAATATATATATGGAAGATTGGGAGTTTGACTTTGAATGGTTGAAGGTAAGACACAAAGTAAAAGACGTATTTGATAAAGGTGATTTGCCCGAACTCAATGCCATACTATTTGTCATTGGCATTCAAGAATTAGGACGTTGGGAAGAGAATTTCACCAAAGAAGAGAAGCAGGACTTGATGCACATTGCGGTCTGTCGGCTATTAGAATATGATGGCTATTATGAATTTGTAGGACGAGATGCTGATGGTTGGCCACATTGGAAAACACTGCAACCATTTACTCGAACAGGCGTAGCAGATCAGGAGCGTTTTTTGCAAATAAAAGTCATTCAATATTTTAAAGATGCGGAGGTTCAAGGCACTAATTTAGATAATTAAAATGTCTACTAAATAAATATTTAAGTAATTCAGGTTTCCAACCTGACAACTCTAAAGCTGCTTTAATTATAAATACAACGAATTTCAAATGACTGATTGATAAATTTTCAGTCCTTAAACGTTTTGATAATTGTAAAATTCAATAAACGCTGGTCGAATTAAAAATCCGAGTTACCTGAATAATTGCAAAACGAAAAATAAATTTAACATGAAAAAGATATTCCTTTTCTGCCTTTTGGCGACAGCTTTTATGTTCTCTTCATGCGAACAAGGCGAAAAATACACTTATGCTTTGATTTCTACCAATATGGGTGATATGAAAGTAAAATTATACAATCATACACCGAAGCACCGCGATAATTTTATCAAATTAGCCAACGAAGGTTTTTACGATGGAACATTATTTCACAGAGTCATTCCACAGTTTATGATTCAAGGTGGTGACCCTGATTCTAAAGGCGCAGAAGCTGGTAGAAATCTTGGTGGCGGTGGGCCAGGTTATCGAGTAGATGCTGAAATTGGTTCGCCACATTTTCGTGGAGCTTTAGCGGCAGCACGAGATGGCAACCCACAAATGGCCTCTTCTGGAAGTCAGTTTTATGTAGTAACGGGCAAGCCGACTTCTGACCAAGAGTTAGACCAAATTGCCCAAAGAAACAATATCACTTATAGCGAAAGTCAACGAAAATTGTACAAAGAACTTGGAGGCACACCGATGTTGGATGGAAAATATACGGTATATGGAGAAGTCGTAGAAGGCCTTGAAGTAGCAGATAAAATTGCCGAAGTTGCCAGAAATGGTGCAAATCGTCCAAATGAAGATGTGACGATGACGGTAAAAATTGTAAAGTAAAAACTGAGGAGTCAGGTGTCAGAAATGCAGGTGTCAGAAATGATGCCTATTATTTTCTGATTTCTAAAAAAAATTTAATCATGAACTGGAGTGAATGTTCATTCCAATTTAAATGTCAATATAATTTTAAAAAAATGAAAAGAAACGTTTTAATTACAGGAACATCAACAGGAGTAGGATTTGAAACTGCATTGCTTTTTGCCGAAAAT
>ENA-ORXM01003101-ORXM01003101.1-marine-metagenome-genome-assembly--contig:-NODE-3101-length-17368-cov-3.591059_pt1 | contig 17368 bp, 13 predicted proteins | sample MGYA00237867_ERZ511480 | MGnify/ENA primary metagenome ERZ511480 (study PRJEB26309, sample SAMN06266103) | marine metagenome | isolation source: Algal blade | place: United Kingdom:Sidmouth, United...
TAAACGCTGAAAACGGCAAACAACTCTTCTATGTGGGTAATTATCTAGGTTATGTGAACGAGCTTGGTCAAAGTGATGGGAACTCTGGCGGTCATATTGCTATTGACACCAACGGAAAAATGAAATCTGCTGGTACCTTAGGATTACCACCAGCCCTAAACGCTAGAAAATTAATACAGCTTGAAGATGGAAGCTTTTTAGTTGTTTCTAGCAATGACAAATCGTATCGCATAAAACCAATCATAAATTAGAATGTGAGATGAAAGCTATCGCCACTAAGAATTATCTATTTTTTTTACTTCTGTGGTTCGTTTCATGTGCAAATGACGACATAGCAAAGCCAGAAGAAAGCACACTTACCTGTTTTGATGGTATTTTAAATGGTAATGAAGTCACCGTTGATTGTGGTGGCATATGTGGAGGGTTTTGTCCTTTAGAATCTGTTGGAATTCTCAATGGTGAAGTATTAGATAATATACAACTTGACCCAGCCATAGCATATCGTTTGACCGGACCTTATGTGATTCGCGACAAAGCATCGCTTACCATTCCTGCGGGCACAGTAATAAAAGTAGAACCTGAAATAGGAGCCTACATTGCTGTGACTCAAGGCGGTCAATTATTTATAACTGGTCAACCTGACAATCCTGTGGTTATAACTTCTGCATCCGATAATCCTACACCTGGCGATTGGGGTGGATTGGTCGTTTGTGGAAAAGCTCCTATTAATGGTGCTAATCTAGGAAGATCAGATATCATTGATATTTTTTACGGTGGCTCAGAAAGCAACGATACTTCAGGAGTATTCAATTATTTGCGCATCGAATATGCCGGCGCAGAGGTTAATAATCAAAAATTTGACGCCATAGCTTTCTATGGCGTGGGAGCGGTTACCACGGTTACAAGAATTCAGACACATGAAAGTTTAGGCAACGGTATTCGGTTCATTGGTGGTGCTGTAAATACAAAATGGGTAGCCGCTACCAATAGTGGAGATAATGCTATTGCAATAACCAACGACTGGTCAGGAAAAGGTGACTTTTGGTATCTTTCAGGAAGCGCTAATGCCGGAATTGAGATTTCTAGTGATGCCGAAAATTCTATGCTTATGGCCATTGACTCTTTAAGTAATCTAAGCATCATAGGGTCATCAATAGCGGGTGGTTTAAATTACAAGAATGGCAATGGTACATTTGACTTAGATAATCTGTATACTGCAAACCTTAGTCTAGGTATTAACGTAGCTGACGGGTTAGCAACATCAAATATTGATTTGGGTAATTTTAAAATAGATACGATTGAATTCGACATGCCAGATGCTAATTTTTTGCCCACCAACTATACCGGAGATAATCCATCATTTTATTCAGAGGCGTCAACTCAAGGTTCTGGAAATAGAGATCTCATACCTGATTGGGCAATTGGCTGGACCAACGGTATTGACTAAACTATTTATTCAACAAATATTGATTTTCTGATAGATACTGGAATATTCTCATCAGTAAATCCTTCTATTTGAATTTCAAACTCACCAGCCACATCTGACGTATAGAAATCAATCGCTTGGATCGTTGAATCTAAACGAAATTTAGGCATCCAAAACAATTGTAAGCGATCATCTGGTAAGCGAGAATTGGAACCACCTTGCTGGTGATTTTGAACAAAATAATTCTTTCTACTTTGTGGTTTAAAAATTGTGGTTACCGAAGCTCTACTATTATTTTGTAAAAGTTCATACCCGTTTCCGTTTTTGGTTTCTATAAGTAATACACCAAGAAAAACTTCAGGACCAAAAACCAGCTTGTGTTGCAGCACAGTTATCTTTTCAATTGTTCGGGCATCATATTGCAAAAGAGCATTATGATCTTGAACAATACAACCATCTAATACTATAAGAGGCAATAGTTCAGATCTAGCAGCGTAATCGTAGCCCTTCACTTTTATAACATAATCATCTTTACCAATTCGTTGCGCCGAAACGTTTTTAACTATCTCAAGAATGACCTCTTTAAAAGTTTTAAACCTTGTAAAATCATCCAGTAGAAATTCTTTTCTTTCTTTATTATCGAACAGTTGCTTTACCGACTTTGAAGCAATAGAATCAGGCCTAAACTGAAAGTAAGAATTTTCAATTTGATTATGTATACTACGTTTTAATATCTCGTTTTTAAGTGAGGAATTGATGTCAACCTGATCAAATCTCAGCTTCCCATAATCTAATTGATCGCGCCGTCTTAGACTAACAAGATACCTTTCGGGATGATCAGAAATAACTTGAAAAACCATTTGTTCACCGGAATAATCTCCTGGTATATTAAAACAAAAACGCCCTGAACTATTCGTTACCACTACATCAAAAAAGGAATGTTCGCCAGGAAGAGAAACCGCTACTTTCAAGTTATTTAAACGATAATCATTATTGACAGCCTCTACCTTACCACAAAATAGCTCGCCTCTTAATTCAGGCAAGTAGACGTTTTGTCCTTGACCCTGTTTATAGCCAATTTCTATGTGATTATTTGGCTTTATTAATTCAAAAGACCGCGGTGGAATACTACCTTGAAGGCTATCTTTTTTTCGTACAGAGATTGAATAATCACCTCCTACATTTAAAATTTTATTTTTTCCTTTAAGCATGAAAGACACCTTCGTTCTTTTTTTAAAAGTTGATTTTAATAAAGAAAGTTCTAAAGGACCTGAATTAGATAAGTTATTCAAATCATTGCGGGTCGTGCTTGATACGTTCATTCGGTAGTCAGAAATAGAATCAGTAGTAACCGAATTGGCTACTTGAATACCAGTCTGATCTGATTGATATGGATTAATAATAGTTATGTCTGCCTGAAAGAAATCAGATAGGCTACCATTTCGCATCCAATGTGTATAACCCAGAAGTTTATAGCTACCCGAGGGTACACTAGTCGGAATGAAAAAATCACCATAACCTTGTCCCTCTTCTAAACGAATTTTATGTTTAAAAACTTGTTTGTCCTCTTTTCCAACCAATTCAATATAAGCTACTTTACTTATATCGCTTAAATCACCCTCAGTCACCTTAAAACAATATAGTTTGTAGTATAAGTATTCACCCGTTAGAAGTAGCGAGGTATTTAAATGTAGAAAGACACGCTCTTGAGAAATGCGTTGAAAGCCTTTTACTTGTTCACTATTTTTCAAGACTTCTTGAGCACTTGTATGCACAAACGCAAGCAAAAAACCCAAAATACACAACGCATGTCTCATACTGACTACTAATTTATTCTATCCAAAAATCGGGCACCTTATTACTTCCTAAAACTGTGCAATCACCACAGGCTCTTCGAGTGGTCCTCGTAGGGTTAGAATCATAAAATACTGCGGTGCCGTCTAGAACAACTTCTTTCAATTCCTCCGAATCTCCTCGTTCTGCAATGATGCAATCTTCAGCATAAGGAGGTAATTCTTCCCCGGGATAATAATCTTCATAATTAAAAAAAATACGTTTTTCATCAACGGTTGCAACTTCGAAAAAACCAACCACTTTATCATTAACATTGTCAATGGAAGACATATTACCAGCTAAAAAACCAGGCTGGTCTTCTGAAAAGACAGCTGAAGAGGTTTGAATAAGATCGTTCAAAGCTTCATAATATGTGAACGCGGCTGGGCTTTGCACATATTGTTTTACCAAAATACTATAGCGGTGCGATAAAATATAATTATCATTTGCAATAAACCTTACTAAATGTTGAGTTAAGCGATCTTCACTAAGATTCAACGTATTTGCCAAATTGATAAAAGTTGGGCGAGCACTACCATAACAAACACGCTCTTCACGTTCTCTCAAAATGACACTAAACTGTGGACCAAAGACACTTTCACCTATATAAACAATATCATTGGGACTCCAAAATGGGGCAATCACCTTGTAGGTCTCTACAAAATCATACCTATAATAATTAGAATTGTTTGAGGAATCAAATGTATTTACAAAAATACCTACCCCATCTACACCATTATTGTTTGTGGTACGCTCGGCATAAATTTCATCTATAGTTGTGGTTTCAATTGGTAACTGCATAGTGGTAGATTCATACGATTTACCAGCTTCTGTATTAATTAAAAGCCTATAACCCATATTCAATGCTGCGGCAAAAGTATCTACTGATTGATACTTACCAGGAACAATTTCTTCAAACAAAAATTGACTACCATTATCGGCTATGATAATTACCTCTGCTCCCTCTTCGGGCCGTGCTCCATTCTCATCATTAAAACGATACGACCGTGCCAATACCACTTCATGTCTTTTCATTTCATTAGTAATAACCGTGTTTACGACCAAGACATCATCAAAGTCTGGAATGGCACCCTCATAAGGTTCCGTACAAGAATTTAGTGCCAAAACGACCAGTATAATGCTGATTATCAAGTATTTTATTTGTAGTATCTTCCTTATCATTTGATAACTAAAATGCGAGCTTTAGAATTTAAAATTATATGTTATTGAGGGTATTGGAATGGCAAAAATAGAACTTTGCAATGCCTTTACCTCTCCTTCTTGCGAGACAAAAAACACAGAATACGGATTGTTTCTACCCAAAACATTGTAGACAGAAATAGACCAAAAGCTATGAGCGAATTTCTTGATTTTGTGATTACCTTCAATATTAAAAGAAAGGTCAAGGCGATAGTAATCTGGAATTCTAAATTGGTTTCTATCGCTATATAAAACAAATTCGTTTCCGTCAAATTCATAATTACCAACAGGAAAAGTTACGGGTCGCCCAGTTTGGTATATAAAATTCCCTGAAAAGCTAAAACGCCTAGTTAACTTATAATTCAAAACTAGGCTTACATCATGGGGCTTGTCAAAATTGGATGGAAAAAATTCTCCATTATTAACTCGCTCTTGTTGAAATTCGCTATCCAATTTAAAAAGTGACCTCGAATAAGTATAACCCAGCCAACCATTTAATTTCCCTGTATTCTTTCTAACAAGAACTTCTATACCATAAGATTTACCCTCACCTTGTAATATTTCAGTTTCTATATTTGCATTGAGTTGTAGTTGAGCACCCGTTTTAAAATCTGTAATATTACGTTGCTTCTTATAAAAACCTTCAAGACTAAGTTCATAATCTCCAGCATTTTGATAAAGCCCCAAAGAAAATTGACTCGCTTGTTGCGGTTTTATATTAGTATCTGAAAGTTTCCAGGTGTCTACCGGAGAAACTGTTGTATTATTGGTTAGGGTATGTATAAATTGGTAATTGTTATTAAAACTTGCTTTTACAGAAAGACTATCATTCAACAAATACCGTGCTGAAGCTCTAAGTTCAGGGCCACCATACGTTTGAAAAAATTCATTATTACCAAAAACTTCTGTAGATACAATAGTACTTTCTGACTTCGGAAGGTCTTCTTGATACACCCGTTGTTCTGAAGGCCCAAGAGCCGAGTAAAATGAATATCGTAAACCAAGGTCTACCTGAAGCTTGTCAGTAAGTTTCCAATTGTCAGAAATAAATACGGCAGTTTCTAAGGCTTTTTCTTTAGGAATTATAGACGGTTTAATGATATCGTTAGAACCTCTAGGCTGAAGTTCTCCAGGTCGCACCGCATATAACTTTCCTGAAATACCATAATCAAAATTATGCGTTTCGTTTAATAAGTATCGAAAGTGCGCTTTTAATTCTGTTTCTGTTATTTGAAAACCTTGCCTAAAATTAGCATTAACACTACCATCGAAATCAATATCAAATGTATATTGACTATTATTCAAAATAATACTTCCTGCACTTTTTTCGCTTAGCTTACGATTATATTTTAAACTGAGTAAGCGGTTTGAATAGTTAAATAAAGAATCAGAGGTAATACTAAAAGTGTCTCCACTTACATATGCCGTAGCACTTATTTGATTGTCTTCATTTATTTGATGATTGTACTTGGCAATAAAATCATAAAAAGAGGCTTGACTGTCATTCAATTTTTCGTCTTTGAGTGCTTTTAAAACCCAGTCTGAATACGCGCCTCTAGCACCAAGCAATAATCCGGCCTTCTTTTTAACAATGGGTATTTCTACCACAGCATTGCCGGTTACAGGACCAATAGAAACCTCGCCTTTAAACTTTTCTGTATTTGCATCTTTACTGCTAATTTCAAAAACCGAAGACAACCTACCACCATATTCAGCTGGAATACTTCCTTTATAAATATTTAAATCTTTAATAGAAAATGGATTTATAGCCTGAAAGAAACCAAAAAAATGCGACGGGTTGTAAAGAACAGCGTTGTCTAATAAAATTAAATTTTGATCTGTTTTACCACCTCTAACGTTAAATCCTGCTGAACCTTCGCCAGCTGTAGTCACACCAGGAAGCGTAGTAGCAATCTTTAAAACATCACGTTCACCAAGAACTAAAGGAATGTTTTTTGAAGCCTCTGCATCAATTCTTGTATTGCCTGTTGAAGTATCTTCAATATTACGAATAGCATCACCTTGAACGATGACCTCATCAAGTTCTTCAAAACTTTCCTCTAACTCAAAATCAAGCTTCCCATCGCTATAAATAATTACATTTTTACGAACACCCCTGATTCCCAAAGAACTTATCTCTACTTCATTTAACCCCGATGGCAAGTCAATCTCATAAGAACCATCAACCGCAGTTACGACTCCTATCCGCAATGCTTTAATGACCACAGCTGCATCTGGTATTGGTTTTCTGGTTTTGATATTGATAACCTTACCTGTTAGGGTAAAACGGGTTTGGCGTGTAGTGGAACGTTCCTTTCCAATTCTCACGGTTTCTGAAGTAGTAATTGTGCTTTGTTTTACCTTGCCATAAAGAGCAGGAGCAGTTAAATTCTCATCATCTGATTGCTCCATTTTCTCTGAGCTTTTATCCTCAAGAAAACCATCAGGCAAATCACCATAGATGCGATTATTCTGTGTTAAAATGACACGCTTATCCCATGAAATAAAAAAATTAATCTGGGTATTTTTAAAGACATCGTGAAGAATATCTTCGACCAACATATTTTCATAATTTTTGGTAATTAGGCTTTCATTCAACCAAGAATCTGCAAAATAAAACTCATAATCGGTCTGAGATTCAATCATATTCAAAACACCAATAATAGTCTTACCTTTTATATCAAGCGATAATTGAGTGTTTTTTTGCTGGCCCCTAATTGAACAGAAAAACAGTACCAATAAAACGACCAATACTTTATGTTTCATGGCTTTATTGAGGTTGACCGTAGTACTTCTGCGAAATCTAAAACTATAGCCTCAAAATAACGATCAGTATCAGTTTTTTTTAGTAAGGCATGCTCATCATGAATCTGTTTAAGAGACCTCTTATGCTCAGGAAAAAGAGCGATAAGGTCCGTCGACTTTTTTATGGGATAATACTCATTATCGTTACGTACAAAATATTGTTGAAGGTCCTTAAATTCAAAAAAAACAATATCATCTTCCGTCTTTTTTAATATCTTTTTCTTGTGCTTTTTGAGAAGTATGAGCATATCAGTTGATACCAGTACCTCAACAAAGCCACTAAGTCTGGTTCCCTTTATGTTCAGGGCATTTACTTTTTCAAAAACGTGTTTGCCTAATTGAAAAGCACTTACTTTATTTTTATCGAGGATCATTTCTGAAGGTCCGATAACTTCGAAATTATCAACAACAAGTTGGTCATGATAAACATCATACCGAAGCTGCAGACCCAAATATGATTGTTGATTAATTACAACGTCACCTATTATAAAATCAGAGTCTTGAAAAAACTGATGCTTGTCATTAATTACCCGAAACTCTTTATCATAGACTACGCCCTTGAAGACTCCTGAATTTGTTTGCCCTATCATATTATCAAACCAGGCATATTTATCGGTTCTTTCATCTTGCCCTTGAAGTTTTTTAGTGTCCCCAAAACCTACTATTAAAAAAAGAAACCATAGCGTAGTTTTAGAAAACATGTATTTCTTGCCAAGCCAATATAAATTTGATTTGCACATATGGTATCACATTCTTTCATATAAATTAAAAATCTCAAATTGAGGAAACCAAATCAAACTGAAAATTTTAATTTAAGATATTGTAATATCATAAATATGGTGAAAATACAATTGACCTGCTAAGATAAGTGCAACAAAAATGATATCTTTCGGTTCGCAATTGTTATCGAAACTTTTATTTTATGTATTCAATAGGATATGACATCGGAAGTTCTTCTATAAAGGCAGCTCTCGTTGAAACAGCTACTGGTAAAAGTATTTCAGTAGTAAGTGAGCCTGATGTAGAAATGGAAATGTTGGCCCTTCAAAATGGTTGGGCAGAGCAGCATCCTGATGATTGGTGGAAGCATATTTGCGCAGCCACTAAAAGATTGATTGTAGAAAATAATATCGATGCTAAGACCATTACTGGTATCGGAATTTCGTATCAAATGCATGGTCTGGTCGTTGTGGACAAGGAAGGAAAACCATTACGGCAATCAATCATTTGGTGTGATAGTCGTGCTGTGGCTATTGGTCAAAAAGCTTTCGATGATATGGGAAATGCTACCTGTGCAGAACAGTTATTGAATTCTCCTGCTAATTTTACGGCTTCCAAATTAAAATGGGTACAGCAGAACGAACCGGATATCTATTCTCAAGTAGATAAATTCATGTTACCTGGCGACTATATTGCCTACAAGTTGAGTGATACGATTTGTTCTACTATCGGGAATCTTTCTGAAGGAATTTTTTGGGATTTCAAACAGAACACGATTGCCCAATGGCTTCTAGATTATTATGGAATTGATAAAAAATTGGTTCCTGAACTGGTGGATACTTTTTCGGTACAAGCAAGGGTTTCAACCGCTGGCGCGGAAGCTTCTGGTTTAGCTGAAGGCACGCCCATTCTGTATCGCGCAGGTGACCAACCTAATAATGCGCTGTCTTTAAATGTGTTCAACCCAGGAGAGGTGGCTGCGACCGGTGGTACTTCAGGAGTGGTCTATGCCGTAACCGAGAGTCTATCAAGTAAAGAAAGTACGAGGGTTAATAATTTTGCACATGTCAACTATAAGATCGAGAATCCACGTATTGGTAAACTTTTGTGTATTAATGGTGCTGGTATTCAATACCGTTGGTTATTGAATAATTTAAAGGTATCCTCGTATGAAGAAATGAATGAATTGGCTGCTTCCGTCGAAATAGGTTCAGGCGGGGTTACCATACATCCTTTCGGAAATGGTGCAGAACGCATGCTGAACAATGTTTCCTTAGGCACCAGAATGTCAAACATTAACCTTAACAATCATAATAAGGCTCATCTATGCAGAGCAGCTTTAGAGGGAATCGCTTTTTCATTTATATATGGCATGGAAATTTTAAAGTCAGATGACATCAAAGCAAAAGTCATCCGCGCAGGCAACGATAATCTTTTTCGATCCGATATTTTTTCGAACACCATTGCGACCTTGATCGGACAAGAAATAGAAATTTATAGTACCACAGGGGCCATTGGTGCCGCTAGGGCTTGTCAATTACATAAAGGTGATTTTAAAGCATTCGGAAAACAAATAACCGAGCATGATTATGTGATGAGTTTTAAACCCTCTTCTGATAAGGAAGCGTATGAAGTTGCCTATAAAAAATGGAAGAAGGAATTAGAAATCATGCTTAATGAGTAACAAACTGTCTTTGCGAGAAGGCACGACGAAGCAATCTGTAAAAAATGCAAAGTGCTTTAAAATACGTGCAAAGTAAACTTTTTGAAAGACAGGAACAGATTGCCACAATTTATTTGCTATCGGCATAAAGTTCGCATTGACTAAAAATTAACTAACAAGTAAAACAATAACATTAAAACATGGCACTACTAGGAAACAAAGAATATTTTAAAGGTATAGGTGAAATCAAATTTGAAGGCAAGGAATCTGACAATCCCTTGGCATTCAAATATTATAATCCTGATCAGATGGTTGCAGGTAAAACCATGCGTGATCACTTCAAATTTGCCATTGCCTATTGGCATACCTTTTGCGGACAAGGCGCTGATCCTTTCGGCCCGGGTACCCAAAATTTTCCATGGGATCAACCTTCAGATGCCATTGAAGCCGCAAAAGCAAAAGCTGACGCTGCTTTTGAATTCATCACCAAAATGGGTTTTGACTACTTCTGCTTTCATGATTTCGATTTGATTCAAGAAGGTTCGACTTTTGCAGAGTCCGAGAAAAGACTCGCTACTATCGTAGACTACATTAAAGGTAAAAAAGCAGAAGCCGGTGTGAAATTATTATGGGGAACAGCCAATTGCTTTTCTAATCCTCGCTATATGAATGGTGCATCTACCAATCCTGATTTTAATGTACTGGCGCGTGCTGGCGGACAAATAAAATTAGCTTTAGATGCTACCATGACATTGGATGGCGAAAATTACGTATTCTGGGGAGGTCGTGAAGGCTATATGTCGCTTTTGAATACGGATATGAAACGCGAACTAGATCATATGGGGCGTTTCTTAGGTATGGCAAGAGACTATGCTAGGGCACAAGGCTTTAAAGGACAATTCTTCATTGAACCAAAACCAATGGAGCCCATGAAGCATCAGTACGACTTTGATTGTGCTACTGTTGTGGGTTTTTTGCACCAATACGGATTACAAGATGATTTTAAACTCAATATTGAAGTAAACCATGCAACTTTGGCTAGTCATACCATGCAGCATGAATTAGAAATTGCGGCGGCACATGGCATGTTAGGTAGTGTAGATGCGAACCGTGGTGATTATCAAAACGGATGGGATACTGATCAATTTCCGAACAACATTGGTGAAGTTACCGAAGCCATGCTAGTCTTCCTGAAAGCAGGCGGATTACAAGGTGGGGGAGTCAATTTTGATGCTAAAATCAGAAGAAACTCTACGGATATGGATGACGTTTTTCATGCCCATATTGGTGGAGCAGATACTTTTGCAAGGGCGCTACTGATAGCTGACAAAATCATCTCCTCGTCACCATACGATTCATTACGCGAAAAAAGATACAGTTCGTTCGATTCTGGAAAAGGAAAGGATTTTGAAGATGGAAAGCTAGATTTCAAAGCCTTATATGAAATTGCAAAAGATAATGGCGAATTAGAATTACAAAGTGGCAAGCAAGAGTTATTTGAAAATATTGTGAACCAATATATTTAGGCTACAGTTGTTTTAAAATTTGATTTATTAATGTCATTAAAAAGTATATCAGAGTTCATTAAAAAATAGATCATAATAACTTTTAATATATCTTAAAACTTCATAAACCCCATTAAAAAATGGGGTTTATCGCTATATGAGTGTTTCAGATAAACTAATCAAAACTTGCATATATTTATGTGTTGTGCATCATATAACAGAATCCAAAGTGAAATACGTCTTTATCATATTAGTTTCTATTCTATCTATTTCTTGCAATTCTCAAGAAAGGAAATTTAAAACTACCGAAATTGATAGTTCCAATAAGCAAAAAGAATCTTTTCAAATAGGGCAATATGTTACAGGGATATTTGAGGATTCCGAAGAAAATTTATGGATTGGAACCATTGAAAAAGGAATCGCGAAATATAACGGAAATTTTTTAAGATATTACACAATAAAAGACGGACTTCCTTCAAAATGAAAAAAAATGCTTTAGTGTTGTCGATTGCACTAACCATATTTGCCTTTAAAATAAACGCACAAAAAAGTAATAAATCATACGGAATTCAAGCAGGACCAAATTTTGCGCGGTATACTCCCCGTTTCCCCGAACCTGAAACTAAAAACGTACGAAATACAGGAATAATCGGTTTCTATTTAGGTGGTTTCATAAATTTCGAAATTAGTAAAAAACTAAGAATACGACCTTCCTTAATTTTTGCATTACAGGGTAGTAAGCTGAAATTTGAAAATATAGATTTCATTAATATCGATAATAGCATGTCCACATCAAGTTTTAGTGTGAAAGTGGTTGAATCAACTATCCTTGTTCCTGTTGCTGTCCAAAATTACCTGCATGAAAAATTCTATATTGAAGCTGGACCTCAGATAGGATATACGATCAATACCAGAGGTACATTCGATGATGGCACACCCTCTGAAACGATTATCAATAACGACAAATTAGATTTCGGATTTATAGCCGGTTTAGGTTATGACCTAAATGAAAATTTCACACTTAATTCTAGATACTTTTTTGGTATAACTGAGCGAAGAGACTTTAAAACCTCTGCGTTGAATATTGGAATTGAATATAACTTCTAGAAAAACTATTTATAACAACACCTTTAAACGATATGGGATTCGAACTTAATCTAAAGGTTTGCGTATTTTTATGATATCGCAATTTCGATAGCTATCGCGACTCTAAACTTAAATGAAACGATGAAAAAAATCATATATCTATACGTGCCTTTTGTCTTGTTTCTTTCTGTATTTCAATGTGTAGGACAAGAGGTTTCTACAAATGACATATACACCTATAAAAAAGGGGACTCCAATGGAACAGGAAAATGGTATCTAGGTCGTGAAATTTCACACGTTATGGGTTTTCAAGGTATGGCTTGGCTAGATCGGCCAGAGCGTGAAGCTGAAGAGAATACTTCTAAACTACTGAGCAACTTGAACATTCAAGCAAGTGATACTATAGCGGACATTGGTGCAGGTTCAGGTTACCATGTTTTTCAAATGGCTCCCGTAGTTAAAAATGGCCTTATTTATGCCGTTGATATTCAAGATGAAATGTTGGCGGAACTTCGAAGAAAAAAAGAAAGTGGAAAGCTTAAAAATATTGAAGTTATTAAGGGTAGTGAGCAGCATGTCAACCTTCCTAAAAACTCCGTTTCTAAAGTACTTATGGTTGATGTTTATCATGAATTTGACTACCCTTATGAAATGATTGTATCCATAAAAAAAGCACTTCACCCCGATGGAAAAATCTATCTTATAGAATACCGTGGTGAGGATACTAGTGTCCCCATTAAAAAACTGCATAAAATGACCGAAAAACAGGCGGTTAAAGAAATGAAAGCAGCAGGAATGAAATTAGAAAAAAACTTCGATAATTTACCTTGGCAGCATTGTATGGTATTTGTTAAGGAATAATGTACCGTTATGAGAAATATGCTGTTAACCATTGTTATTGGCGTTCTATGCATCAATTGTGCATTGCATAAAAAAGTCGCGCCTGAACCTAAATATCAAATGGGTTGGTATTTTGAGGTCGAAAAGAATGAAGCTTCCGGACTTGTTAAGGACTCCTTTTTAGACAAATATTACCATATAGAAACAGCACCTATTTTAACTATTACTGATTTCAAATCAATGAAAATTGAAAAACCAAATTGGGGAGGGCAAGAAAGAGTTATCATTGGTGTAACCTTAAATGAAGACGTAAAAGAAAAATGGGGTGAATTAACCAAAAGAATGTCAAAAACCAATGAAAAAGCCCTATTCGTTTATAAAAATGAAGTTATAGCTAATGTGTCAGCTTTTCAACGAATAGACAACGGCTATGTTATGATCGCAAACGATGATTTAACAGAAAAAATGCTAAATAAAATCATTACAACTATTAACCAAAACAGATAACTAAACGTAATGCTGGTTCTCCAAGATACTTTTTAAAAGCAATAGGTACCCTAACTAAAAATAATATAGGTGCTAATGACCACAAAGGTAATAGCTATGCCAACAGGCTTAACAAATTTCCAACTGGTAATATCAACCTCATTGGTATATTTCTGAACATAATCGGTTGCCCTTGGGCGTATCATACCTATCAGGAGCATTAGGGCAATAGTAAGCACAAAAGTAATAGCCTGCATATGCAGCATATGAGGCAACCATTCTACACCAAAGCCTCTTGACATAATAATATAAGTTACATATACTACAAAGGCAAATACAATACCAGCTTTCGCAGCAATAGCGGGTACTCTCTTTGACAGAAAGCCAACTACAACAACCGAAAGTATCGGTATACTATAGGCACCGTTTACCTGCTGTAAATATCCGAAAAGTCCGCTTGAAGCATAATATAAAAATGGAGCTAAAACCATTGCAAAAATAGCTAGTCCAATACCAAATTGCTTCCCTTTTTTCACTACTAAATTTTCAGGTGCTTCTTTATTGATATATTCTTTAAAAATATCAATACCATATAAGGTAACACAACTATTCAAGGCACTATTAAAAGAACTCAGAATAGCCCCAAAAAGAACCGCAGCAAAAAACCCAACGAAAGCAGGTGGTAACACTTCCGCAACAAGTTTTGGATAGGCTTGATCTGCTCGCTCTAACTGACCATCAAACATATGAAAGGCAATAATACCTGGTAAAACAACGATTATAGGTCCTAAGATTTTAAAAAATGCAGCGAGCATTAAACCCTTTTGACCTTCCACTAAGTTCTTAGCCCCAAGTGCTCTTTGAATAATCTGTTGATTGGTACCCCAATAAAAAAGCTGTACTAAAACCATACCCGTAAAAATTGTGGCAATTGGAATGCTAGAGGTATCACTACCAATAGCGTTAAATTTTTCAGGATGCTCCGCCGTTAATTTCGAAATTCCACCTAAAATACTACCGTCATCACTAATGGCTAATAGCCCAAAAACCGGAATCAAAAGCCCTCCTAGTAATAAACCAATAGCATTAATACTGTCTGAAACAGCAACCGCCTTTAGTCCTCCAAAAATTGCATAAATACCACCGATAATTCCAATACTCCAAACGCAAACCCAAATAGATGCCCATTCAGAAATACCCAACTTACCCGGCAAATCAAACATGCCACTTATGGCCAAAGACCCTGAATACAAAACAATAGGCAAAAGAACTATAGCATAACCACTAAGAAATAAGCCTGAGGTCAAGGCCTTAGTGGTTGTATCAAAACGTCTTTCTAAATACGTGGGTATCGTACTTATTCCGCCCTTTAAATATCGTGGCAATAAAAATATAGCACATATAACCATGGCAATTGCTGCCAAGGTTTCCCACGCCATCACTAAAATGCCATCTCTATAAGCATCACCATTAAGCCCTACAATTTGTTCCGTAGACAAATTGGTCAATAGTAAAGAACCTGCAATTACGCCTGCGGTTAGGCTTCTGCCTCCAAGAAAATATCCGTCTGAAGTATTTTCATTGGTTTTTCGAGTTGACACATATGCGATTATGGCGACTAAAATCGTGAATCCTAAAAACGAAGCTATTCCTAACATAGTGGTGAATTGATTATTATATCCACTAAATATATTAGATTTTACTAGAATATTACCCTTGATAAAATATAAATAACAAAATAGACTCCGTACTCACCATTATATTAATGAAGAATACGTTGGTTTCAATAAATATTAACTATTGACACCTTCACTCTTGCTGAAAGATTGTATATATTGCCAGCCATTTTAAATCATTAAATTTGCATTTGAATTTTCAAAAAATAAAGAAGATTGATAATCAAAAATAGAACTATGAAGTCGCTTTTCGCAGTACTTGTGAGTTTTATCTTTGCTGTTTCATGCTCAGAAACTGCGAAGAAATCGGAACCGATTACTGTTTCCCCAGAAGACCTGCATGCTTCGGTGGACAAGGTAATCGAAATCATGATACATGATATTTTTTCTCCACCCGTTGCTAGTCGAATTTTTGCCTACCCAAATATTGCTGCGTACGAAATTATCGCACTACAAAATTCAACATATAATTCGTTGGCTGGTCAGTTAAAGGGTCTTACAGCCATTCCGAAGCCTGATTCAACAAAGACGATTAACCATGAGGTAGCAGCACTAGTTGCTCATATGGAACTCAATAAAAAGTTGATTTTTTCTGAGGATAAAATGGAGATGCTTAGAGACAGTCTTTATAGCGTGTGGGAAACTAAAAACGCTAAACTGTTTAACGATTCAAAAGAATATGGCCTTCAAGTATCTGAGCACATCGCGGAATGGATGTCAAAAGACAACTACAATCAGACCCGAACAATGCCGAAATTTACGGTTGATACTGATGATCCTACGAGGTGGCAACCTACGCCCCCAGCTTACATGGAAGGTATTGAGCCGCATTGGAACAAAATACGCCCATTTGTAATCGACTCTGCAGCACAGTTCAAACCAGTTGCGCCTCCTCCCTTTTCAATGAAGAAAGAGTCCGACTTTTACAAAGAGCTCCTAGAAGTCTATGATATTAGCAATCAAATAACCGCGAAGGGCGATGCATCAGAGGAAATAAAAATCGCACAATTCTGGGATTGTAATCCTTACGTTTCCGTAACTCGTGGTCATTTGATGTTTGCCACAAAAAAAATCACACCTGGTGCACATTGGATGGGTATTACTAAAATAGCAAGCAGAAAAACGCAAAGTGATTTTGCCAAAACACTTTATGCCTATACCAAAGCTTCAATCGCCATGGCTGATGCGTTTATTAGTTGTTGGGATGAAAAGTATAGAAGTAATTTAATTCGACCAGAAACACTCATTAACGAACATATTGATCAAGACTGGAAGCCTGTTCTACAAACACCCCCTTTTCCTGAATATACAAGTGGTCATAGTGTTGTTTCGGGCGCAGCCTCAACCGCTTTGACTGATGTTTTTGGTGATAATTTTAGTTTCGATGATGATACCGAAGTAGCCTTTGGACTGCCTATTCGAAGTTTCACTTCATTCAAACAAGCCGCAGACGAAGCTGCCATTAGCAGAATGTATGGCGGTATTCATTATCGAGCTGCTGTTGAAGTAGGGGTTAAACAGGGTCGTGATTTAGGGCAATTTGTTCTCGAAAATCTCGATATGACCACCGCTATAAAATGAAAAGTTTAACTTTTTTACTACCCTTTTTTCTTCTTCAAAGTTGTGCCAATCATGGGCAGTTAAATCTTATAACAGAAATGCCTGAGAGCCTGAGTGAAAATTCAGGTATCGCATCTTATAGTGAGTCGACTGCATGGTTTATTGAAGATCATGGAAATAGTGACAACATCTTTAAAATTGACTTCAAAGGAAATATTATCCAACATTTAGATGTGAAAAATGTTAAAAACAAAGATTGGGAAGATTTGACCAAAGACAAGAAAGGAAATTTATATATTGGTGATTTTGGCAATAATGATAATACCAGAAAGAACTTGGTTATTTATAAAGCTCCTAACCCTGAGATTGAGAAAGGAGACAAGATAGCCGTCGAGGAAATTTCATTTAGGTATCCTGAGCAAAAAGAATTCCCACCTAGAAAAGGTGAGTTATTTTATGATGCAGAAGCCTTCTTTCATCAGGGGAAATATCTCTACATCTTTACAAAAAATCGCGCAAATCCTTTTTCAGGGGAAACATATATCTATCGAGTTCCTGATACCAAAGG
>ENA-ORXM01003102-ORXM01003102.1-marine-metagenome-genome-assembly--contig:-NODE-3102-length-17364-cov-4.898421_pt1 | contig 17364 bp, 1 predicted proteins | sample MGYA00237867_ERZ511480 | MGnify/ENA primary metagenome ERZ511480 (study PRJEB26309, sample SAMN06266103) | marine metagenome | isolation source: Algal blade | place: United Kingdom:Sidmouth, United...
GTAGTGTAAAATAAAGACCTATCTTTAAAATACTTGATTTTAGCTTTTTGCATTTCCACGACGAAGCGTTCTCCACTTTTACTTATACAATGTATATCAAAAATAGCTCTTCTTTCTGAAGCTAACTCTGCATTAACCTCTGTATTCCGAAAAGTTAATTCTGCTATTTGATGCTCTTTAGGAAGCAATTGATTTAGAAAATCAATCAATAAATCTTTATTGGCATCTTCGCCAAAAAGTTTTTTAAAGCCAAAACAAAAGAAAAATTTAATGGCAGTTAAGGTACAACAAACACATTGCTATTTTCCTTTGGTCCGTACACCTAATTCATTGGTATTTGATATATTTAAAATTTTCTATCATTTATTATTTTAATCATCTTATTTGATGTCAAAGCTTTTTTAATGCAATAACAAAAGAAAAATTTAATTGCAGTTAAGGTACAACAAAGACATTGCTATTTTCCTTTGATCTCTAATGATTCGTTTACTAAGTTTTATATTTATTAATTCGGTATTCTATTTATTGAACGACTATTCATAGATTATTGGCAAGAAATATGCGTAAAGATAAATGGTAATAATTAGTATTACATTGTTTAAGTAACAGAAGTACATGTTTAATAGCTTTAAACATTTGATTTTTTAAAAATAATCAAGAACAAGGGTGGAATCTAACAAGGAAGATACATACAAAATTTGGCAACCATTGGCTTTCATCTATGTTAGAAAATGCCTCATCATCGGCTTGGGGTTCTTTGTATTTAAGTAACCCCCAATCGGCTCTCCAATTGGTCATACCACCTTGTAGACCTATGGACAATTTTCCTGGACCTAGCAATAATCTATAGGCGTAACTTATGTTCGCGGTTGTTGAACCGGTAACTCCGATCTTATCATTCAATAAGCTTAAACCAAGACCAACCTTGTCATTGACAGGACTGTGGATGGTAAAAGACTGTGATTCTGGAGCACCTTCTAAATTCCACCATTGGTTTCTATACAACATTCTAACACTCATATATTCGTGGCTACCAGCGTAACCAGGATTATAGATCAAACTATTAAACATGTATTTGGTGAACATAGGATCCTGTTGAGCTTCAGCAGAACCAATTAAGCATAGCCATACAATGGCAAGTAGCAATGTTTTTCTCATAATATGTGGATTTCGTATGAATTTCCATTAAATATGTTTCAATAATTATGCCTTAAAATTAATTATCATGTATCAATGTGTTAAAGTTTACGTCAAGCAAACGACGAATAAATTGACAATGATAATCATAAGGTCTAAATGAGAAGTAGGTTCAGAGCGAACTCCGAACCTACTTGCAAATTGTATTGTAAATTATCTCTTATCTCTGTATCTGCACGTAACCAGAATATGTTCCTCCTAAGCCATCATGTACGATATAGAAATAAGTACCATCAGGAAGAAGTTTTCCTTCCCATGAACCACCCCATCCGTTGTCATTTGTATAACCTCGAGTGTAATAAACTTGATTACCCCATCTGTTGAAGATGATCACTTCATTGTCTGGGAACATTTCAATCCCAAGTATTGTGAATGTATCATTAACACCATCTCCATTTGGAGAGAATCCGTTGTAAACCGTAATTGGCTCGCATAATATGTCTATGTATACATTAGCTATACTTGACCCCGAAGCTGTTGTTATCATGTACGTAAATTCATCTTGCTGACCACATTCTCCAGGATTAGGAATGTAATCAATCGTGTTATCATCATTCAAGATAACAGTTCCAAACAATGGATCTGAAAGGATTTGAACGGTAACTGTTTCCGATCCTATCGTATCATTTTCTAGCAAGTTATAAGAGTTGATTGTCACATCAACTACAGTTGTTGAATAATCATCAACGGCAACTGGTGGTGTTATGCCTCCTTCAGGAACAACTTCTGTGAAAATCACAACAGTATCGCAAACACCGTTTCCATCGCAGAAGATAAAACATCCTATATCCTCTCCTATCACAACTCCATCGATCAAGATGCAATCTCCTACAACTTCGTATTCAACAGCACCTACACCTTCTTCTTCACAGTCATTTATTACTGTTACAATTTCATCTGTCAACTCTGAATTATCAAAACAGTATAAAGTGTCTGTGCCAACTGGAATCACAATATCAATTGTATCCGGAGTTGTCATTACACTATCATCATTGCAGAATACTACTATGTCTATGGTATCCTTACAACCTGTATTAATTTCAGTGGCAATGATACTATGTGTACCAACCTCTAATCTCAATCCAACTGCATTTGGTACAAGTACCCCATTTAAGTTGATAATGGTTGTTGCATTTGAAGCTGGTTGGCTTATAGTCATATCTCCGTACAAGTTTCCAGTAGAACCACCGTTGATCATGAAAGCAGTTTCGTCAATCGTCCAGTTTCCAATAGGGTCCCACTCGTTCATCAAGTCAACCAATTCTTGAACTGTGTTGAAATCTCCACTGAATGTTGTTCCATTGACACTCCACTCATCCAAAGTGTAAGGGCCGTTCTCGGCTTGATCCGGAATCGTAAAGTAAGTGTACATGAACGCTGAATCAAAGTCGCAACCTCCTAAGTTAGTATACAACTGATTGTTATCAGTAAACTGATAATCATTGATCGCATCTAAATCGATGTCCAAGCAGTACGAAGCGTTGTCCGTACAGTTTTCAACTTCGATGACAAGATCTTCATCTTCAAAAATATTGATTCCATTTTCACAAACTGGCGTCAATGTAACAAATACAATCGTCTGGATACAATCTCCATTTTCATCACATATCGTCACACAGAACTCGTCCATGTCTCCTATTTCCATGGCGGCATCTGGTGTATAGATCACACAACCGTCTGCAGTAATTTCAACTGACCCTGTTGCAGGATTTGCACACAATACTAGTTCCGCAAATGATCCGTTAAGTTGCGTTGTATCGATACACACTTCAATAGGTGTCAATTCTGGAGTTGTAACTGCTAAAGTATCAATCATCAATCCTCCACCATTGCAATCATCAAGAATTTGTATGCCATCAGCAACAACTTCACAACCATTTGCATCAATGATGGTCACGGAGTAGATACCAGCACTAAGCTCTGTACGTTCTTCTCCATTGTCATCTCCTGGGATGTCTGCCCAATCAAATGTAAATGACCCTGTTCCTCCAGATACGTTCATGAAAATTGAACCTCCGTTTTCGCAAGTAGCATCTATTTTGATCACCTCTACATCTATTGCATTTGGATTGATAACCATGAAGCAAGACTCTGCAGCCAAACAACCATTGCCATCAATTACCTGTACGCAATAACCATCAGCACTTAATGCACCATTTTCATATACTAAACCATCAACAGCTTGTATCTGAACCGTTGCAGGTTCTACAAAACCATCATCGTAAGTAATATCATATACAACAGTACCGTCTTCCATGTTAGCACATTGCAATAAGATCACCTCTTCTTCAATTGCAATCGTTGCTCCAGCTGCTACTTCATCGGTGATCGTGAAAGTAATTTCAGACTGACAAGCTGTATTGTCGTCAAATACTGTAACTGAATATGCACCAGATGCGAGATCCGTTCTTACCGCTTCTGTACTAGAGTATCCTCCAGCCCAGACATAAGAGTAAGAACCAGAACCTCCTTCTAGTATAGTCACTGTTGCTACACCATCTGCGTTTCCACAAGAAGCTTCTTGTATATCAACTCCGGCGACAAGTGTATTGAATGCAGGAATCTCAACAATCACAAATGTAGGGCAATCTTCAGCGCCATCAGCTACAACTGTAACTTCATAGGTGCCTGGTGCCAAGTCATTTCTTTCTCCACCGATCGTACCATCTGCCCAAGTATATGTGTATTCCGCAGGCATCAAAGCCGTCTCTCCATTTGCTCCATCACAAGCAGAAGGAATAATTCCAAATGAAGTGATCTCAGGTCCATCTGTATTGCTTACCGCGAAATTCACTTCCGTGAAACAAGTAGGCTCTCCTACCCTTTGTATTCTCATGGTATAAACTCCTGCAGGAACATCATTTCTTACAGAACCGTCTAAATTTGGAATACCAACATCCGGCGTCCAAATGTATTCGAAGTCAGCACCAAGGCCTCCAACGTCAACACTAACCACACCTGTATTTTCATCGCAAGATGAATCAAAAATAATCAAGTTGTTGACTACTGGTTTATCACATGCTACATCAACACATTCGTCCGCTACTACAATACTGAGTACATCAATACATCCTGTTGTTGGATCAGTCACTGTCACTTGATATTCTCCACCATTTAAGTCTGTTCTGATCGTTCCATTGCCATTGTCTGACCAATCGTAAGAATAAGTTGTTGGAGACAATTCTACTGAACCATCAGTTGTACAAGTTGCAGGTGTATTACTTAATACTTCTGCCGTTGGTCCATTTGCATTTCCTACAATAATGGTTGTTTCAGTAGCACATGAAGTATTTCCTACCACCGAGATCGTGACTTCGTAAGTACCAGCAGTTAAGTTGGTAGCCGTATTGATACTACTCAATGAAGGCGACCAATTGAAGTCATACTCTTGAGTATCATCTGTCATTATTTCTACAATACCATCTGCATTTCCGCAGGTAGCATCTGTAATATTTATATCAACTATTACTGGGTCGTTGCAAGGGTTTGAAGGACAATCGTAAATGATTACCACCTCAAGTAGATCTATGCAACCTGTTGCTGGATCAGTAACTGTCACTTGGTAAGTACCTCCTGCCAAGTCATCTCTTACGTCTCCAGAACCATTGTCTGACCAGTCATAAGTGTAAGTTGCAGGCGTTAATGTTACCGTTCCAAGATCATCACAATTCGCCTCTGTTTGAGCTGCGATATTTGCATCAGGACCATCAGAGTTTCCAATTACAAATGTAGACTCACTCTGGCAATCAGGAAGGTTTGGTAAGGAAACGGTCACGGTATAAGTTCCTGCCTCGAGATCAGATATTGATGCACCATTTGCAGCGCCATTACTCCAAGCATAGTCGTAAGTTTCATTTCCTGAAACAACAACTGCTGCAGAACCATCTGCATTTCCACAAGTCGCGTCAACAAGATCAACTGAACTTATTGTTGGTGTTTCACATGAAACTGCTTCACAATCGTCTGCAATTATTAATTCTATTACATCAATACATCCAGTAGCAGGATCAGTTACCGTTACAAAGTATTGTCCCGCTGCAAGATCTAATCTTACATTTCCAGAACCATTGTCTGACCATGTGTAATCAAAAGTATCTGGTGATATTTCAGCAGAACCATCTACATCACAATCTGCAGCATTGTTTCTCACTACCTCTGCTTGTGGTCCATCAGTATTTCCAACTAAGATACTTGTTTCAATATTACATTCTGGATGATCAACCACTGAGATCGTTACTTCATAGCTGCCTGCTGGCAAATTAGAAGCAGAGCTAATGGTACTCATTGATGGTGACCAAACAAATTCGTAATTCTGATCTTGATCAAGTGTTAATGCAATTGCACCATTTTCATTTCCACAAGTTGATTCTGTTACATCTACATTCACGATCACAGGATCAGTACAAGGATTAACCGTACAATCATTTGCGATCACTACTTCAAGCAAGTCAATGCAATCCGTTACAGGATCAGTCACAGTCACCTGGTAAGTGCCTTCTGCTAAATCATCTCTTTCATTACCAGTGCCATTGTCTGACCACTCATAAGTGTAAGTAGATGGGTTTAACAAGGCAGCACCAAGACCATCGCAATCTTCATTGGTTTGATTCCCTATAGTTGCTACTGGGCCATCAGCGTTTCCTACTACAAAAGTCGTTTCAGATTGACAATCAGGTAATGCTGTCAATGAAACAGTAACTGTGTAAGTACCTGCTCCCAGGTTGGCAACAGTAGGTGCATTAACACCACCATGACTCCATGTATAAGTATAATCTTCTATTCCTTCAACACTCAAGCTTGCAGAACCGTTTTCGTTGCCACAAGTTGCATCAGTAACATCAACAGAACTTATAACTGGTGCTGTACAATTGAATGGATCACACTCTTTTATAATGTTTAATTCAAGTACATCAATACAACCAGTCGCAGGATCTGTTACTGTAATAAAGTACAAGCCAGCTTCTAGATCATCTCTAGAGTTTCCAGTTCCTAGATCATTCCAAGTATAAGTATAATTAGCAGGTGCTAATTCTGCAGAACCAAAGTCTTCACAAGTTTCTACTGAAAAGTCAACTACAGAAGCTTGAGGACCGTCACTGTTTCCGATTACCACATCTACTTCTGTGAAGCACAATACATCAGCAGCTTGCGCAACAGTTACTAAGTAGCTCCCTGCAGGAATACCGTTAGCAGTTTCATTAAAGCTAACTTCAGGATCCCATGTATAAACATAATCACCAGTTGCTGCCATTATTAATTCAGCAATACCGTTGCTATTTCCGCAAGTTGCATCTTGTGTGTTTACTGTCAACACAACAGGATTATCGCATGGTTCGACATGACAATCAAATAATATCGTAAAGTCAACTACATTAATACAACCTGTAGCAACATCTGTAACAGTCACTTGGTAGTCACCTGCTTTCAAGTCATTTCTTTCTGCACCAGAACCTCCATCTGACCAAGTGTATTGGTAGTTACTAGGTATAAGTTCTGCAGCACCATCGTTGAAACAAGTTGCTGCTGTCAATTCAAACACTGAAGATTCAGGTCCGTCTGTATTTCCTACGACGATGACCATTTCAGTCGCACAAGTAGGATCTGTAACAGATGAAACTGTAACTGCGTAAGAACCAGCCTCAAGGTCTAACGCTTCGTCAGAGTTTGAGATCATAGGATCCCAAGTGTAAGCGTAAGCTCCATTTGTAAGTAATTCTATTTCTATTGAACCGGTGTTGTTTCCACAACTCGCGTCTATCACATTTACATTTGCGATCTCTGGCGTTTCGCAGACAGAACAATCATCACCAATTTCTAATTCTAAGATTGTAACACAACCATCAGAATCTGTTGCTGTGATCGTATAAGCATCTGCACTCAAGTCATTTCTTTCGTCACCAGAACCTCCATCAGACCAAGCATAGTCAAGTACAGAAGGTATCAATGTTGCAAATCCATTTGATTCCTCGCAAGAGGCAATACCAGAAGTATTAACCTGAGCTAGAGGACCATCAGTATTTCCTATCACTACGACATCACTCACTCTACAAGATGGATTATCAACATCAACAGCAGTTATGTTATAAGTACCAGCAGCTAATCCACTTGCACTAGAAGAAGTCGAAACATCAGGAGACCAAGTATATAAGTACTGTGTACCTAATCCATCTATGGTCAAAATAATGGCTCCATTTTCTTCTCCACAAGTTGCATCTGTAGTTGCAGCCTGTAGCGTAGGCATTTGAGCGCATTCTTGCGTCCCACAATTGTTTTCTACTTCTACAGAGATAACATTCTCACAAGTTGTATTTCCATCTACAATAGTTATTGTATAAAGTCCAGGAGTCAAACCAGTTCTCTCTGCTCCTTCTGCTCCATCTGACCATTCATAAGTATATGTAGCCGGTGTCAATGTTACCGCTCCGCCTTCATCGCATGTTGCAGCAACATTACTGCTAACTGTAGCTTGTGGTCCATCCGTATTTTCAATAACGAATGATAACGCTGTATTACAATTTTCATCACCAATAGTACTTATGGTAACTTCATACGTACCTGCATCCAATCCAAAAGCATCTTGAGTAGTACTAACTAATGGCGTCCATGCATAAGTAAACAAAGTAGGATCAGCCGCGATTGCTAAGCTAATCTCTCCTGCAGTACCATCACAAGAAGCATTTGTAATTTCAGGAACGATTTCTGGCATTTCGCAACCAGGTCTACAGTCTGTAGTTATTTGTATATCACTCATAGAAGCAGTACATCCTTCCGTGTCCGTAATAGTTACAGAGTACATCCCTTCTTCAAGGTCTGTTCTATCTTCAAAGTTTCCGGTACCTGGAAGGTCAGACCAATTGTAGCTAAAGTTGCCATTACCACCAGTGACTGTCAGGTCAATCGTACCACCTGCGTCACAAGTTGCATCGGAAGAAGCGATCTCAAAAGTAATTTGACCCGGTTCTACCACATCAAAGCAACCTTCACCGGCAATACAGCCATTGGCGTCTTTTACAACCACACAGTAAGATCCAGGATGTAGACTTCCGTTTACGTAAGTAAAGCCAAGTGCATCTACAATTGTTTCTTCAGCAGGGCCTACAAATCCATTTGTCAATACTACTTCATAATCTATCACTGCATCATTAGATCCTGGACAAGAAGTTGAAAATTCTGAATCAATTTCAACCACAGCTGCAGCCACATCATCAGCCAAAGTAAACACAAGTTCTTGTATACAACCTTGAGCATCAATTACTGTAACTGAGTAAGTTCCTGCTGCAAGACCATTTCTATTCAATCCTTCTCCACCTGCAGACCATTCGTAAGAAAGTGCACCATTACCTTGAGATAATGTATTAATGGTTACTGCACCGTTTGCTTCTCCACAAGATGGCTTTTCAACCACTACAACTTCAACCTCTAAACTATTTGTACCTGGTACTTCAACAGTTACTACTGTTGGGCATGTTGGAACATTTAAGTCCATCACTGCTACTTGGTAAGTACCAGCCGCAAGATCATCTCTCACTGCACCAGAACCAGAATCATGTGTCCAAGTATAAATGTAATTATCAGGACTCAACTCTACGATACCATTGGTTTCTCCACAAAGCGCTGGCGTCACATCAACTTTAGTCACATTAGGGCCATCAATATTTTCAACAGCAATATCAACCTTGATAAAGCAATCTGCAAATTCTGGGTCAGTGACGATCACAGAATAAGTACCACCAAATAAACCATCTCTTACATTTCCATCTCCTAGACTGTTTCCAATATTTGGTGTCCATGTATAAGTATAGTTTGAAGGATCTTCTCCCAACTCTATTGTCACCATACCATTTTGTTCTTCACATGAAGCATCCATCACAATGATGTTTGTCACTTGAGGTTCTATACAAGAGTTACAGTTTCCAACCTCATTGATGACAACTGTCAATTCTTCCGTACACCCTGCACCGTCAGATACCGTAACCATATAAGTTCCATCTGCAAGATCTTCTCTCACTGAACCAGAACCTCCATCAGACCATGTGTAGGTCAATAGACTTGGAACAAGTACCGCTACTCCATTTTCATCATCACAATTTTCATCCTGTTGGAAACTTACAATTGCATCTAATTCGCAAGCACATTCCTCAACAGTAACATTTACAGAGGCGGTAGATTCACATCTATTATCATCTGTAATTAATACTGTATAAGTACCTGACATATCCAATGATGCATTGGTGATCGATGGGTTTTGTTCTACCGAACTAAATCCAGCAGGTCCCGTCCATGACCATGAAGCTCCACCGGTAACTGCAAGGTTAATGTTTTCGTCTTCACAAATCGTAAAGTCATCTATGATTGAAACAAGTGTGCCTTCCGTTACAACTACTTCTATGTTAGCTGTAGCTGAACAACCTGCTAAAGTTTCTACTTCAACCGTGTAAGTATAAGTACCAGGATTTAAGTCCACTGCATCGATCGTAGGATTCTGTTCATTTGAAGTATATCCATTAGGACCGGTCCAAGCATAAGTCACACCGCCATCTGCCGTCAAGTTCAAAGTAGAACCTTGGCAAATTGGTCCGTTGGACGTAAGTGCAGGATTAGGTACTCTTTCGATCACCGCTTCAATAGTAGCTGTTCCTTCACAACCTGAAGCATTCGCTACCGAAACTGTATAAGTTCCTTGATGATCAGAAGCTACTGCCGCCGGGATAGTCACTACATCACCTGTTGCTGTAAATCCGTTAGGTCCAGTCCAAGTATAAGTAGTACCACCAGTGGCAGTCAATTCTAATGTTTCACCTTCACAAATTGGACCGTTAGAAACTACGGTTGGAGTCAATGCTCCACCAACTGTAACAGTTGCCGTTGCCTCATCAGAACAACCTTCCGCTGCTACAGAAACACTAATTTGATATGTCCCATCTTCAGTTGCCGTGAAATTTGGACTTGCAGATGTAGGATCATCAAATGTTCCTCCAGTGGTTGTCCAAGTATATGTGAATGAAGCATCATTTGGCGTTACAGCAAATGTAACAGCTTCTCCAGCACAAACTTCAGCATCAAGCGGAGAAAGTGAGATTGACAGATCACCTTCGATCGTTATGATTTGATAAGCAGTAGCAGTATTTCCACAAGCATCTGTTGCAGTCCATGTTCTGGTGATCTCAAATTCGCAACCTTCTGTTTGCGTTTCTTCAAATTCTAACTGTGGATCTTGATCGCAATTATCAGTTACAACTACATTTCCTACTGCAGGAATTTGATCCGCACCGTCCACAATAACATCTGCACCTACTCCTGTAATAATTGGAGCATTTACATCAGAGATATTAATTGTTTGAGAAACAGAAGCAGAGTTTCCACAATCATCTGTTGCAACCCATGTTCTAACGATCTGATAATTGTTTTCACAATCACCAGGGTTAGTTACTTCATCCGCCTCGACAGTCACCTCACCACAATCATCATTTGCAGTTGGAGCTAATCCTTCCGGAAGACCACCACAGTCAATGTCCATGTCAGGTGGAATATTTGTAAAGTAAGGAGCTCCATTGTCTCCTACATTTATTCTTTGTTCTGCTGTCGCAGAATTTCCACATGCATCAGTTGCTGTCCATGTTCTCACTAAAGTGTAAGAACCAGGGCAATTGCTATCAATGGTTTCTTCATTGAAATCAATTTGCACATCCGTATCACAATTATCAGTAGCGATTACATTTGGTAAAGGAACATCTGCATTTCCATCACAATCAATTTCCTCATTATCAGGAATTCCAGATAACATCGGAGGCGTCGTATCACCTACTTCAATTCTTTGTTCTCCAATCGCTGTGTTGCCACAAGCATCTGTTGCTGTCCAAGTTCTGATGATCACATAATTGTCACCACATTGACCTGGCTCTGTTCTTTCAGTCATTGCAACATCTACATTGGTGTCGCAATTATCGTTAGCTGTAACTGGCGTTAATCCCACATCAGGTATTGTTCCACATTCAGTGGCAATATCATCAGGCACTCCTACTAATTGAGGAGCAACGTCATCACCCGTAACAGTAATTATTTGTTGAGAGATAGCAGAGTTGCCACAATCATCAACTGCCGTCCAAGTTCTTACGATCTCAAACGAAGCTTGACAATCACCAGAACCTAGTCCGATCTGCTCCTCAAATATTACTTCAACATCATCGTCACAAGCGTCAGTTGCCTGGATGAATGGTTCTAACTCAGGCTCTTCCCCACATTGGATGGTTACATCCGCTGGAGTTGCTGCCAAAGTAGGTGGGCCGTCATCACCGATACTGATCGTCTGCGTTTCTACCGTTTGATTACCACAACCATCGGTTGCTGTCCATGTTCTTACTAGTGTGTAAGAACCTTCACATTGGCTATCAATTTTTTCTTCATTAAAGACAACATTCATATTAGCATCACAATTGTCAACAGCTACCACATTTGGCATTTCAATGTTGGTTGAACCGTTGCAATCTAAATTTTCATCTGCAGGAACGCCAACAATGGTTGGGGCTTCTGTGTCTGCAACTTGTATACGCATTTCTCCAACTGCAGAATTTCCACAGTCATCAATTGCTGTCCATGTTCTAATAATATCATAAGCACCTGCGCAGTCTCCTGGTATTGTTCTTTCAGACATTACTACCTCAACATTAGGATCACAAGCGTCTGTTGCAGTTACTGGAGAAACACCTACATCTGGAATTGAACCACAATCTGAAATTACATCCTCAGGCACACCAACTAAGGTAGGAGGTGTTGCATCTCCTGCAATCGTGATCACTTGTTCTGCAGTTGCACTATTTCCACAGGCATCGGTTGCCATCCAAATTCTTGTAATTGTATAAGAAGATTGACAATCAACATTTCCTGTTGTTTGAATTTCATCAAAAACAACATCGATGTTGGCATCACAATTATCTGTTGCTGTTAAATTCGCAGCAGCAGGCGGTGTATCACCACAATCGATTGTCATATCCGAAGGCGCAGAAGAAAGTACTGGAGCAATTGCATCTCCAACAGTTATTCTTTGTTCTCCAACTGCAGAATTTCCACAATCATCAATTGCTATCCATGTTCTTACTAAAGTATAAGCATTCGCGCAAGCACCAGCTTCTATTGTTTCCTCCATAGTAACATCCACATCTGGATCACAATCATCTGAAGCAGTTACTTGACCGTTAGGTACATTTGGTACACCACCACAAGCAACATCTTCATCGGCAGGAATTCCAGCCAATACAGGTGGTGTTGCATCACCTGCAACAGTCACTGTTTGATCTAAAGTCGCTGTATTTCCGCAAGCATCCGTTGCTGTCCAAGTTCTTGTGATCGTGTAAGAAGATTGGCAATCAACTGTTCCTTGTGAAGTCGTTTCATCGTAATTGACTTGTACATTAGAATCACAATTATCTGTTGCTGTAATGTTAGGTTCGTTTGGAGGTGTATCACCACAATCAATCGTTACATCTGGCGCATTACCAGATAACATTGGTGGCGTGGTATCTCCTACTTCAATTCTTTGTTCTCCAATTGCAGTATTACCGCAATCATCCGTTGCAATCCAAGTTCTTACTAAAGTATATGCTTCTGCACAATTACCAGGTATGGTAGTTTCTGTGTAATCGATATCCACATCTGGATCACAATCATCAGTTGCTTGAACTTGACCAACAGGCACATCTGGAATCTCACCACATTCTGTTGAAACATCTGCAGGCACTCCTACCAAAGTTGGAGCAGTACCATCACCAGATACAGTGATCGTTTGTGTAAAGACAGCAGAGTTTCCACATCCATCAACTGCAGACCATTCTCTAATTATACTGTAAGAATCTGTACAATCTGCATTTCCTTGAGAAACTGTTTCGTCAAATACCAACTGTACATTTGGATCGCAATTATCTGTAACAAATAAATTTGGTGCATCAGAAGGTGCATCTCCACAATCGATGGTTTCATCTTGAGGCGCACCGCTGATCATAGGAGGTGTTGTGTCTCCTACTTCAATTCTTTGTTCTCCAATTGCAGTATTACCGCAATCATCTGTTGCAATCCAAGTTCTAATGATCGTATATGCATTTTCACATAGTCCAGGCATTTCGACTGAATCATAAGTTACTTCAACATTTGGATCACAATTGTCTGTTGCTTGAACTTGACCTACAGGAACGTCTGGAATTTCTCCACATTCTGTAGATACATCTGCAGGCACTCCTACTAATGTCGGAGCCGTTGCATCACCACTTACTGTTATGACCTGAACTGATTGTACTGTATTACCACAGTCATCTGTTGCCGTCCATGTTCTTGTAATTTCATAAGAATCTGTGCAATCTACATTTCCAGCAGTTGATTGTTCATCAAAAGCAAGATCCACATTTGTATCACAATTATCTGTTGCAGTTGGATTAGCAGGATTAGGCGGAACATCTCCACAATCGATCGTCATATCAGCAGGAACACCTGCGATACTTGGAGCCAATGCATCACCAACACTAATTCTTTGTTCCGCAACAGTGCTATTTCCACAATCATCCGTTGCGATCCATGTTCTTACTACTGTATAAGCATTCGCGCAAGCGCCAGGCTCTTCTGTTTCTTCAAATTGTAGATCTACATTAGGATCACAATCATCAGATGCTTGTACCAGACCTACCGAAGGATTTGGTACCTCTCCACATGCCACTTCTTCATCAGAAGGTACACCAGTTATTACTGGTGGCGTACCATCTCCTGCAACCGTAATCGTTTGAGTCACTAAAGCAGAATTTCCACATGCATCAACTGCAGACCATGTTCTCGTTATTGTATATGAATCCGTGCAATCAACAGAACCTTGAGAAGTTGTTTCCTCAAATTCCAGTTGTACGTTTGCATCACAATTGTCAGTTGCAGACAAAGTTGGTGCGTCAGAAGGTGTATCTCCGCAATCTATTGTTTCATCTTGAGGTGCACCAGTTATCATCGGAGGTGTTGTGTCTCCCACTTCAATTCTTTGTTCTGCAGCAGTACTATTGCCACATTCATCTGTTGCAATCCATGTTCTGACTATTGTATATGTATTTTCACAATTTCCAGGAACCTCAACTGAATCATAAGTTACATCCACATTAGGATCACAGTTATCCGTTGCTTGTACTTGACCAACAGGTACATCTGGGATTTCTCCACATTCTGTGCTTACATCAGCAGGTACTCCAACCAAAGTCGGCGGCGTATCATCACCACTTACTGTTATGATCTGAATTGCTTGAGCTGTATTTCCACAGTCATCTGTTGCTGTCCATGTTCTTGTAATTTCATAAGAATCTGTGCAATCTACCGTTCCAGCCGTTGACTGTTCGTCATAAGCAAGATCGACATTTGTATCACAATTATCAGTCGCCGTAGGATTAGCAGGAGTAGGTGGTATATCTCCACAGTCAATGGTAAGATCTGCAGGTACACCAGCTATCGCTGGATCAGTTGTATCGCCAACACTAATTCTTTGTTCTGCTACTGAACTGTTGCCACAATCATCTGTTGCAATCCATCTTCTTACTACCGTATAAGCATCCTCGCAAGCACCAGGTTCTTCTGTTTCTTCAAATTGAATGTCCACATTTGGATCACAATCATCAGAAGCTTGCACTTGACCTACATTTGGATTTGGAACTTCTCCACATTCTACCACTTCATCCGCAGGTACTCCAGATATAATTGGTGGTGTACCATCTCCAGCAACAGTTATCGTTTGATTCACTGAAGCAGAATTTCCACATGCATCGACTGCAGACCATGTTCTTGTTATTGTATATGAATCTGTGCAGTCAACAGAACCTTGAGAAGTTGTCTCCTCAAATTCCAGTTGTACGTTTGCATCACAATTGTCAGTTGCAAACAAAGTTGGAGCGTCAGAAGGTGTATCTCCACAATCTATTGTTTCATCTTGAGGTGCACCCGTAATCATCGGTGGCGTTGTGTCTCCTACTTCGATTCTTTGTTCTGCAGCAGTACTATTGCCACATTCATCTGTAGCGATCCAAGTTCTAATTATTGTATAAGTATTTTCACAACTACCAGGAACCTCGACTGAATCATAAGTTACATCTACATTAGGATCACAGTTATCCGTTGCTTGTACTTGACCAACAGGTACATCTGGAATTTCTCCACATTCTGTGCTTACATCAGCAGGAACTCCTACTAATGTCGGAGCAGTATCATCACCACTTACCGTAATGATCTGAATTGTTTGTGCAGTATTTCCACAATCATCTGTCGCTGTCCATGTTCTTGTAATTTCATAAGAATCTGTGCAATCTACCGTTCCAGCCGTTGATTGTTCATCAAAAGCAAGATCAACGTTTGTATCACAGTTATCAGTTGCAGTAGGATTTGCAGGAGTAGGAGGTAACGCTCCACAATCAATGGTAAGGTCTGCAGGAACACCAGCTATCGCAGGCTCCGTAGTATCACCAACACTAATTCTTTGTTCTGCAACTGAACTGTTGCCACAATCATCTGTTGCAATCCATCTTCTCACCACAGTATAAGCGTTCGCACAAGCGCCAGGCTCTTCAGTTTCTTCAAATTGGATGTCCACATTTGGATCACAATCATCCGAAGCTTGTACTTGACCTACATTTGGATTTGGCACCTCTCCACATTCTACCACCTCATCAGCAGGTACTCCAGTTAAAGTTGGAGGCGTATCATCACCTGTCACTGTTATTACTTGAATGACCTGAGCTGTGTTTCCACAATCATCAGTTGCCGTCCAAGTTCTAGTGATCTCATAAGAATCTGTACAGTCCACCTGTCCAGCAGTTGAAACTTCATCAAATTCTAGATCCACATTTGTATCGCAATTATCCGTTGCTGTAATTGTTTCTGCCGTTGGAGGGTTTTCACCACAAGAAATGGTTGCGTCTGAAGGTGAACCAGAAAGTACAGGAGGTGTTGAGTCTCCGACTTCTACTCTTTGCTCACCTACGGCAGTGTTACCACAATTATCCGTTGCTAACCAAGTTCTCACTAAAGTATATGCTCCTTCACAATCTCCAGGTATTGTTTGTTCATCTAATTCAAGTGTTACATTTGAATCACAATTATCAGTAACTGTTACTCCGCCTGAACCATTGATCGGATCAACTGAATCACATTCAGAAGTTACATCCGCAGGAATTCCAGCCAATACTGGAGGCGTGCTATCTCCTACTTCAATTCTTTGTTCTGCGACAGCAGAATTACCACAATTATCAGTAGCCGTCCAAGTCCTTACGATTGCAAAAGCATCGTCACAAGCACCTGCAACGGTATTCTCTATAAATTCAAGATCTACATCTTGATCACAATTATCTGTTGCAAATACTTCCCCGATCGCTGGAGGATTTGGCACCTCACCACATTCTACGGTTACATCATTAGGGATGTTAGTTAAAATAGGATCCACGGTATCACCCACTTCAATTCTTTGTTCTGCTGAATCTGTATTTCCACATTCATCAGTAGCCAACCATGATCTGATGATCGTATATGTATCTTGGCAAGGACCAGGAACTGTCATTTCTTCATATTCGATATCTACATCTGAATCACAGTTGTCTGTTGCTTGTACTGAACCAACAGGAACATCTGGTATTTGGCCACATTCAGTTGATACATCAGCAGGAATTCCAACCAATACTGGAGGTGTATTATCACCTACTTCAATTCTTTGTTCTTGCTGAGCTGTATTGCCACAATTGTCTGTAGCAATCCAAGTTCTCACAATTGTATAAGCATCAGGACAAGTTCCTGAGTTTTCAATACTTTCATCAAAAGTAATCTCCACATTTACATCGCAATTGTCAGTTGCAGATACAGTACCAGCCGAAGGAGCTGCTGGAATAGCATCACATTCTACTGTTAAATCTGTAGGTACACCAACTAATAGCGGTGGTGTATTATCCCCTACTTCAATCGTTTGTGTTGCTATTGAAGAATTGCCGCAATTATCTGTTGCAATCCATTCTCTAACAACTGAATAAGTATCTTCACATGAACCAGAAGGAAGCAATGTTTCTGTAAATTGAAGATCAACATCTTGATCACAATTGTCTGTTACGAATACAGTACCTGGTGTTGGTGCTGCAGGAAAGTCTGTACATTCAACAGTTACATCTGAAGGCA
>ENA-ORXM01003103-ORXM01003103.1-marine-metagenome-genome-assembly--contig:-NODE-3103-length-17352-cov-39.041216_pt1 | contig 17352 bp, 11 predicted proteins | sample MGYA00237867_ERZ511480 | MGnify/ENA primary metagenome ERZ511480 (study PRJEB26309, sample SAMN06266103) | marine metagenome | isolation source: Algal blade | place: United Kingdom:Sidmouth, United...
CTTGTTTCAGAACATATGAAACCCGGTCTTTCAAACCGGTTTCGAGCCCGGCATAAGCTTCTGATTGAAAACCCAAAGCAGTTTTGTAAAAGTGGGCCGATTGTTTGGCGTTCCCCACGTACAGCTCAACATAATCGGTGCCGAGCAAGGGAAGGAAATCTTCTGCCTCGCTAAATAGTTTTTTTAAAGAGTATTCGGTATTCTCTAAATCTTTTAGATTTTTTATTTCTGCTGCCATCTTGTTTTTATTTGATTAATCGCCAGTAATTTTGACGCTGGATTTACCAGAATTAAAATGCTTTGAACAGATTTCCGCCTGTGCGGAAATGACCAATGGAAATGTATAAATTACCACATGGCCCTGAGATGGGAAGTAATATCGACTCGTTGTTGGAGCATATCGAAGTGTCTATTCATACAAATATCGGAAAAAAAGGAGGAAAGTAGCCTTTAACAGTTCAAAACCAATATCCAACACTAAAGAAAAAATTACCATCCGAAATTTCAGGTGACCATGAGTAGATAACCTGAACAGGGCCAAAAAAAGATTCCCACCCATAGCCGATTCCATATCCTGAATAATCGGGTTCGGTAAACCACTCTCCAACACGAAACAGATCATCGTCCACATTGGCAAAATTGGCTGCAAACAACAAATGGTTCTTTGGAGCAAATTCAAAATCCAGCCTGGTATAGGCCTTTACAAAACTATTTCCTGTAAGTGCAATAAAATCATAGCCATAAAAAGGAATAAAGTTATTTATAAGGTTATTGCCATAACCTCCCAAAGCAAAATCTAAGGTAGTTGTAGATTTATCTCCAAACTTAAAACCTCCGCTGGTTCTCAGATTAAAAGACAGTTTTGGAGACACGCTAAATGCATAACCAATTTCTGCTTTTGCTAAGGAGAAACTATCAAAATCATTGTTAAATTGAGATGCGAACAAGTACATGTGCAAATCGCCATTAAAATACACGCCTTTTTTAGGGAAATACTTATTATCATAGGTATCTAATCTTAAACCTCCATAGGCACTAAAATAATCGGTGCTTTCAAATAAAAATTCATCTTGGTTGGAATTCAATATGGTTTCAGATTTAATTTCCAAGCGTTTGTGTTCTGCGCCCATGCTAAAGGCAAAATCTTTCCTGAATAAGGTCTCAAGGTAAAATTGGTTGGTTTGGTCGTGCAACAACACATCAATTTTATTTAATCCCGTACCTTCAATTTGGACATCGTCCAATAATAATTGTGCGCTTATCCCTTTTTTAAATTGGTTGTATCTAGACCGCAAACCAACGCTCCAATAAAAGCCTTTATCTATTAAATAATCGAAATTATAACGCACATTATCTCCTAGAATAATATCTAGAGAGGCTATATCATTATTAAAAAGCAATCGTTTTTTTGTGAGATTTACCAATGCCGCACTTTTATATAAATCATCATAATGCGCTCCTAATTTTAAAAAAGTAGTGGTCTTGGTTTCTATTAAATCTGCATACAAATCATAGGTATTCTCTTCGTTTGTAGGTACCAACTGGTATTGAAAAGAGTCGAAATTGTTAGTTGCCACCAAATTATCTACACCGTTTAAAAAATCAGAATATGCAATGCGCTGTAATTCTTTAAATTTTAGTTTGCCCAAGATATAAGAGCGTGTGTACTTGTTATTTCCGCTAAATTTTATTTCTCGAATAATAATACTGTCTTTTAGGATTTTATGTACCGGTTCTTTTGATGTCTTTGTTTGATGTTCTAATAATTTTGATAAGTCATCAATAGATGCTAAAGCAGCTTTTTTTCCGTTGGCGATAATTTTTTTTCCTTCATCGAACGATACAACATTAAAATCCTTGATATTTGGTTTAATATAGATATCGGTTTTTTTAGATTTCAATTTCATATCATTAATCGTTCTAAAATTAGATTTGTTGATTTTTTTAAAGTAGGAGGGCTGCTGTCTATTTTGATTTGGTTGGTAGCAATTTGGTTAATTCCGATGTTTTAATTTTCTAATCGGTATTTCCTTCCATTAATTTAAATGCTCATGAAATCAAATTCTAGTATCTGATTGATTTATATTCATTGTAGAGATGAATAGAACTTCTCTAATGTAAAGCTTATGCAAGCTAACTAAGTTCAAATTTTTTGATGGCCACTTATAACTAATTAATCAACGGTGTAATGATATCGTCACTTGAGTTAATGAGTTGATATCTTAACTAATATCTCGTCTTAGCTCTACAACTTCATAACCGATTAATTTTTGAATTTGATATTGATCACTAATATTAAGATATATGGAAGCTAAATTCCGTTTTTAATGTAGCTGTAATTTGCAATTTTGCCTATATCAAAGATGTGATAGATAAGAAGCAAATTATTATAGAAATGGCGTAATCTTTAGAAACATAATGTAATGTAGTTGTCAATTTTTCACGGAATAAATCAAATTTTACCATAGCTTTTAGGTGATCTGCAAAGAACAAGACTTAGAATTAAACTTTGATTTTTAGGATACTTTCAGAGTTAAAAAAAGTTAGTAAGATATCTTATAGTATGAATACTTTATTTGGCATTATAGCCTATCTTAGGCTAACTTAGGGTTTGAAATTTATAAACACCCTTAATTATGCTTAAAGGATTTCCCTTTTATAAGCAACTCGATTCGATGGATTGTGGACCTACTTGTCTACGAATGATTGCTAAGTATTATGGACGCAATTATTCCTTGTCTTTTCTTAGAGAAAAATGTTATATAGATAAAGCCGGAGTTAGTTTGCGTGGTATAAGTGAGGCTGCGGAATTGATTGGATTCAGATCTATGGGTGTAAAGATTCCTCTCGATGAAAGTGGAGATGAGCCTTCTTTAATGGTCGCTCCTCTTCCCTGTATAGTCCACTGGAATAACAAACACTTCGTAGTTGTTTTTAAGATCAATAAATCACATGTTTGGATAGCCGACCCAGGAGAAGGAAAGTTCAAGTTGACTCATAAGGAATTCTTGAACAGCTGGACCCAAGGAAAACCTGAAGGGATTGTACTGCTCATAGAGACAACACCTATGTTGAACCAAGCAACAGATGAAGAGCCCCATAAAGGTTTCAGTTTTCTTTTACAATATCTGACACCACATAGGAAGTTAATGGTCCAGTTAGTATTAGGTCTCTTGTTAGGAACAGTCTTCCAGTTGATATTTCCATTTCTAACTCAGAGCTTGGTTGATGTAGGTATTGATACTAAAAATCTGAATTTTATATATATAATTCTTGGAGGGCAATTGATGTTATTCTTCAGCAGCACAGTTGTCAGATTTATTCAAAGTTGGATATTGCTATATATAAGTGTCAGGATTAATGTAAGTCTTATAGCTGACTTCTTAATGAAGTTAATGAAGTTACCACTTGGCTTTTTTGATTCTAAGAACATAGGAGACTTGTTACAAAGAATTGGTGATCACAGGAGGATAGAGACTTTCTTAACTAATTCTGTTATTCAGATTGTACTTTCAATTGTCAATCTTTTTGTATTTGCAATAGTATTAGCAATCTATTCCTTAAAAATATTCGTTGTTTTCTCAATTGCTGCAATAGCGTATGTAGTATGGGTAACAATTTTCCTTAAGAAAAGAAAAGAAATAGATTACAGAGCATTCCAGCAACTTTCAGATAATCAAGATTCGCTTATTGAGATTATCCAAGGTATGCCCGAAATCAAACTACAAGGAAGTCAGCTCAAGCGAAGGTGGAAATGGGCAAGAATTCAGGCCAAGTTATTTAGAACTCAAATGAAATCTTTGGCAATTACCCAGTACCAAGATATTGGTGCATTATCAATCAGTCAATTTAAAGATATATTGATAACATTTATAGCTGCCAAAGCTGTACTTGATGGAGAGATGACCTTAGGTATGATGCTTGCTATTCAATATATAATCGGGCAGTTGAATGCACCTATCCAACAGTTAGTAGGATTTATACGTGCTGCACAAGATGCTAAGATTAGTTTGGAAAGGTTATCTGAAATCCACTTGTCAGACAATGAAGAAACAGTTAATGACCAGCGAATGAATATAATTCCAGATGGTGATATAAGATTGGAAAACTTATCCTTCCGCTACACACCCATCTCTGAGAAAGTCCTCGAGAATGTAAATCTTACCATTCCTAGAGGAAAGACTACGGCAATTGTAGGGACAAGTGGCAGCGGAAAGACCACATTGATTAAACTGTTATTAGGATTTTATGAGCCTAGTGAAGGAATGATCAGAGTCGGTGATCATACATTAAGTAATATTCACAAAAAAACATGGCGAGAAAAGTGTGGAGTTGTTATGCAAGAAGGGTACATTTTTTCTGATACTATTGCTGCTAATATTGCAGAGAGTGATGAAAGAATAGACTTTTCCAAAGTCATTGCTTCTGCCACAACAGCCAATATTATGGACATGGTACATGCTTTACCCTTAGGCTTTAATACCGTCATTGGTGCTAAAGGCAATGGTCTAAGTCAAGGCCAAAAACAAAGACTTCTGATAGCAAGAGCTGTCTATAAAAATCCTGAATTTATATTCTTTGATGAAGCGACTAATGCATTAGATGCTAATAACGAAATGGTCATAATGGACAATTTGAATAAATTCATGAAGGACCGGACGGCGATAATTGTTGCACATAGGCTGAGTACAGTAAAACATGCTGACCAGATTATAGTCTTGCATGACGGCAAAATAAATGAAATAGGAAATCATGAGCAGTTAGTAGAATTAAGAGGTCAATATTTTACACTTGTAAAGAACCAATTAGAATTAGGTAAATAATATGGGTCGTAAGAAAAATAAAGCGCTTAAGTACTTGCAGAAAAGATTAAAGAAAGATCTGGGTCTGGTTTCACTGATGTCAAGTGAACTTAGTGAATATATAGATGACACAACGGCAAATAAAATAAATGCTGATCTCTACATTCCTGATTGCAATACTTTAATTAAAATAGTAAAGCAAGATTATTCCAAAAATATAAATGAAAGTTCTCTTGGATATACTCTATTGTATCTAAATTCAACTAATATAAAAACATCTTACAAATCCATAAAACTCTTTCTGAGCGAACTGATTAATGAGCGTGAAAATGCTCCATTAATAAATCAAATTAAAGCTGTTGACCATAGCTCAAAACAAGAGATAAAATTGGTTAATGGTGGGTACAAAGCAAATGAGGAACGAACATACTCAGCGCCAGAAATAAAAGATTTGCAACAAGCAGATGTAGAGGATCAAGTTCAGAAATTAGAGGAGCAATTAAATGCACGTCAAGAAATAAATGATCTAATAGGAAACTCGCCTGGATGGTTACTGCGCAGTGGAATAAGTCTAACATTTTTTGTAGTTGCAATTTTAATTGCTTTCACAACTATTGTCAAATATCCAGACAAGATAACTTGCCAGGGCAGTATTACAAGCTCTCATGCGCCTGTACCAATTCTACCTCGGGCTAATGGGAAGATAGAAGAAATCTACGTTACAAATGGTCAAACTGTCCAAGAGGGAGACAAGCTACTCTACATCCACAATTCTGTTAATAGGAGTCATTTGAATACACTCATGAACTTTATACATAGATGTGAACAATTTGATATGGGTCATGATGTGCAGTTTCTTCGCTTACCTAAAAAACTGGACATTGGTGAGATGCAATCATTGTACAGTACTCTTCAGCTGAAATTTTTAGAATACGTTCAAGTACTCAGGATGACTGGAGTGGATAAACAGTTAGAAGCAATTAAACGTGAAATTGATAAGATTAAGGATCTCAATGTTTTCCTTCAAAAGGAAGATATTATTTATAAGCAGGAGCTTGTTCTTATAGAAAAGACGTATAACAGAAATAAGGAATTATATAATGAAGGCGTCGTAAGTCTGCAAGATCTGGAGAATTCTGAACAACGATTACGTACTTATCAACGAAGTAAAGAATCAATGAATAAGAATATCATTCAGAATAATATCCGGATCGAATCTCAAACCCTAGAGTCAGAGAAGCTTAAGGAACGTCGTAATGCAGAGCTTAATTCTTACCGATTTTCTATTTATGAATTAATTTCACAATTACGATCGTCAATCTCTGTATGGGAAGACAATTATATTGTCACGGCAGAAGTAAGTGGAAAAGTAGAATTGCCTAACTCACTCAACGAAAATAATCCAGTAAGTGTAATGCAAGCTGTTGGATATATCGTTAGGTCTGAGGAGAAGTCAGATATCAAGGAATTGATAGCCTATGTCCCATCACGAGGATTCGGAAAAATAAAATCTGGTGACAAGGCCTTAATAAAAGTGGACGCTTATCCACACAAAGAATATGGTAGTCTTATATCTCATGTAAATGATATTTCTCAAGTCGGCTATAAAGTCACTGACATCGGAAAAATATATGAGATCTCAATTCCTATAGATAGTATTTTAGTTACAGATTTAGGTAAGCGTATTAATTATGCACCTGAATTAACGGCTATCGTTGATATCATAACTGAAGATAAAAGTCTTCTAAGTAGAATATTAGATCAGTTTATTAGCTTAATTAATAATCATACATCGTATGAAACTGATAGATAAAATTCAAAAGATAGAAAGGATGGATCTGATGCTCCGTCGTATAGGTACAGGCAAGCCACAAGAATTCGCTCAGAGAATGGGAATCGCAGAAAGTACTCTTTATGAGTATCTTAAACTCATGAAAGAAATGGGAGTACCCATAAATTTCTGTAGAAGCCGAAATTCATACAAATATGAATTTCCAACAAAACTTAATTTTGGATTTAGGGCGGTAGCCTAACCTCCTATTAATCGGACAAAAAAATGGTGATTAAAAATATTGATAAATAAAGTTCGTGATTGTCATCCATTAGATACTTTGCTATAATTATTAGCAAATCAACATATCAAAAGCACACATTGGATTGATTTTAGATATATCTATACGTCAAGATATAGGGCAGCGAGTTGGATTAGCATAGGTTTTAACTAAGGAACGGACTCGAGCAATGAGTAATACCTGATAATAAAGCCCAAGAGGAAGTAACTATCTACAATTACAATTAATTTTCTCATTGTAATAAATAAAGCTTAATTTAAATCAAATATATTTTATGAAAAATTTCACGTTGAGATTCTTTCAAATACTATTTCTTCTTTCAGTTGTAATAGATGCACGTGCTCAGACTTGTAATAAGATAGATCTCACCGCATTTAATAAATGCTATTCTGTAACGATCTCCACGATCGCTGATGACCTTTCGGGCGTGTGTTACAACTATGATCGTGGTACCTTATTTGGCGTTATTAATGGAACAGAATCTGTAAGGGAAATAGATCTTAATGGTAATGAGATTAGAAATATATCGCTATCTGGATTTTGGGATACAGAAGGAATCGCCTACATGGGTAATAACGAATATGCATTGACAGAGGAACAAAATGGTAGAATCGTTTTTATAAATATTCTTGATGGGAATAGTAATATAACGATTGGCTACCCCGGCGTATCAAGCTATATTCAGATGAATGGATCATATGCTGGCAATAAGGGGCTCGAAGGAGTGGCTTACAATTACATAAGTGATTCACTTTACATGGTAAAAGAAAAAAATAATATTGATCTATACGGTCTTCATAATCCTTTAAGTTTGAAAGGTACAACTCAAGCTAACAATATGGTTTTCGATCTACAAGCACTTGCTGCTAATTATCCTGCATCTCCTAATCTAAATTTTACAGATGCTGCTGGCTTGTCTTTCACACCATATGGAACATTGTTAATACTAACGGAAGAAGGCAAATCACTAATCGAAGTGGATGCGTCTGATGGTACTTTATTAAGTTATAGATTAATACCCGCTTTTATGCAACCCGAAGGTGTCATTGCCATCTCTGCTTCTGAATTTGTAATCGTAGGAGAGCCTAATGAAATATATTTTTATTCAAAAGATTGTTCAGCGCCGATGGCCGACTCAGATAACGATGGCGTTCCTGATGCAACTGATAATTGTCCGACGCAAAGTAACTCAGATCAGTTAGATATTAATATGAATGGTATAGGAGATCATTGCGATGGCACATATGCTTGCAGTAGAGTCCCAGGCAATAATGAGAATAGATGGATCGGACCTATGATTGGATATTGGTATGATGATCCTTGTCATTGGAGTAAGGGATCGTTCCCTACACCATGCGATGATGTTGTTATTGATATAGAGAATACTAAAGTAATATTACGCTCCGGATCCAATGCTTACGGTTTCACCATAGACGTATCAGTGTATGCACAATTAGTAACGCAGAACAATGCAGTTATGTGTATCGAGCCTTGATATTTTATGTCGTATTAAATTTGATTTATTGCTACAGGGCACATAGTCTAATTTTTTACAGTGCTGACTCATGACGATTCTGATTAAGGATCTTATACCATTTAAATTTTAAGATGTCGGTTAAGATTATAAAATAGAATTTGTTAAGATTAAGGCATGAACGAATGATTTCGTTGCAGACGAATCGAGTATGATAATACTCGAAAAAAGGTGAACCACGAAAGTGGATGGGCTGACTCATAGCAGTAGCTATCGCCGTCGGCGGCACAGGTAATGATGAGTATTTTTAACACAGAGATTGACTCATTCTATTATAATATAACCAGCATTCTAATAATTAAATGGTATTAGTTAAATATACTAATCCGCTAGGCAATCGTCACCTTGATATTACATGTAGCTACATAATCAACCTGCACTCTTAGAGAATATTCCTATCTTAAAGTATAAATAACAACATAGCGTTACCCCATACAGAATCCAACTGGAATGTATGTGCATTAAAAATCCACATACATTCCTTTGTATTATGAGCAATTAAGGAAATTAGTTACGCCTAAGTCTTAAAGAAAAAGGTTATCGCGATTGAGCAAATCAGTAGCAGTGGGAAGTCGAAATTTAAGATCTTTTTTACTTACCTTCCATGTGTGTATTATAATGATATAAAAGTATAAAACTACAAGGTGAACTTAGATGGCCAAATTATATTCTTTCTTAGTGCATTAGGAGCTTTTAATGGAATGCTTCTTTCCATTTATTTTTTGATAACATCAAAGAAGAATAAATTCTCGAATTACTACTTAGCATTTTTACTTTTAATGCTGAGTATTAGAGTTATTAAATCAGTATTCTTCTATTTCAATCCTGATTTGTCTGGAATCTTTATTCAAATTGGACTTTCTGCTCTGATATTGATTGGACCATTTTCATATTTGTATTTTAAATCAATCAATCAAAAAACCGAAGTCAAATGGATGATTCATACACTTCCGTTTATAATTGTAATTACTATTTTAGGTATTTGCTTCCCTTATGTAGAATATTGGAGTATCTGGAGTAAATGGATTGTAAGTGGGATTTATTTGCAATGGTTGTTTTACATTGTAATGTCTTATAAGTACTTAAAACCCCATCTTATCAAGATAGGGCAGAAGAATACGAAAATCAGTAATTTAGATTTTTGGTTGATTAGCATTTATGTGGGTGTATTTTTCGTTTGGCTTGCTTATACAACAGTGGCATACACATCGTACATAATGGGAGCTTTGTCGTTTTCGTTTATCTTATATTTGGTCTCTTTACTTTTGATTTTTAAAAACAACAAAAATTCTACTTTTTTTCAAGAAAATGAAAAGTATAGAAATAAGATTATAGATCAGGAAACGATAGTGCAAATTGAGCGAAAAATTGCTATAATAAAAGATAAAGAATTGTTTCTTAATCCAAATTTGACCCTTGCGGATGTTGCTAATGAACTCAATGTTTCAAAACATAACCTGTCCCAATATCTAAATGAAAAAGTAAGTAAGTCCTTCACAACCTATGTCAATGATTTTAGAATCGAAAGGGCTAAGCAGTTATTGCAGACCGATAGTAACTACACAATCGATGCTCTGGGGTATGATAGTGGTTTCAATTCAAAATCCACTTTTTATACTGCCTTCAAAAAAACTACAGGGAAAACTCCTAATGAATTCAGGAAAAGTAAGGGTTTTTAGTTCGATTCTATAAACTTGAACTCCATATTTATCTTTCTGGAGCCTATTGAAAAGCATCTCAAGTACTTTTGTCTAAAATATAATTTAGATATGGAGAAACTTGCTTATTCTTTAATGTCAATACTATTGCTGATTTGTTGTACACAGGATAATGGGGATAAGGGAAAAATACTTTTTGTAACGTCTAATCAACATTACTATGGTAATACGACAATCAATGCATCTAATCATTTTGCGGAAATTGTATTGGCTTATGATGTTTTCGTGAAGAAGGGTTATGCCGTTGATATTCTTAGTCCTAAAGGTGGAGCAATTCCAATTGGTTATATTTCTACTTCTGATTCTATTCAAAAAAAATATTTGTATGATAATACATTTATGAATCAGCTGAAAACCACTAAAAGACCAGAGGACATAGATGCACTCAATTACAAAGCAATCTATTACAGTGGAGGTGGAGCGGCTATGTTTGGAGTAGCCGAAAATAGAATAATACAAGAGATAGCGGAATCAATTTATACCCAAGGCGGTATTATATCTGCCGTTTGTCATGGCACAGCTGGTCTAGTAAATCTGAAAAATAAACAAGATACTCCACTCTATCAAAATAAAGCCATAAGTGGTTATCCTGATCTATTCGAAAATAAAGAAGCTGAATATTTTAAATCTTTCCCTTTTTCGATTGAAGAAAAAATTAGAGAGAATAATGGGCAATTTAAGTATTCAAACAAAAGTCGGGATGAGTTCTATGTGGTTGATGGTAATTTCATAACAGGGCAAGACCCATCTTCGACAAAACTAGTAGCGCAAAAAGTATTAGAGTCTTTACAAAATCAATAATTAATTAAAATGAGAAATTTAGTAGTTGTAGTAGTTTACCTTTTTTCAATGACATCCTTGTATTGTCAAGTAGATAATAGTAAAACAGAAATTGCACAAATTACATCGACTTTGATGGATTATATCGAAGGAACAGCAAATGGAGAACCTGATAGATTGCGCAGTGCTTTCCATCCTGATTTCAATCTTTATACAGTAACGACTGAAGATAGTTTAAGAATTCGGTCTGGCGAAAAGTATATCACGAATGTAAAAGAAGGAGAAAAAGCAAATAGAATTGGACGAATTGTTTCAATCGATTATGAAAAAGATGCAGCTATTGCTAAAGCTGAAATCTTAATCCCAAATTCGCGGGTATTCATAGACTATTTTCTGTTACTTAAATACGAAGGGTCTTGGAAAATAGTTCACAAAAGTTACACTTGGAAAGAAATTCCAAAAAGGAATAATAAAAAATGAAAAGCCAATAAATAATATGAAATCAATGCATCCTGAGAGGTATTATTCTTCAATTCTGTATTCTAAAGATTTAAGTAGAATCATTAAAATTATTAAAATATGAGGTTGATTTTTATAGTATTTATGGTATGTGTAATCTTGACGGGGATTTCTTGTGCACCGAGCAATAAGTCAGAAAATAGAGAGAATCAAAAAAGTAATGAAGTAGGCTCTACAAATAATATATCGTCTGAGATAGACAGTTATTTGGATAAGATGATCCAAACAAATGAAATACCAGGAATGGCCTTAGGTGTAATAAGGGAAGGTGTTTTAATATATGAAACATACAAAGGAAGTGTGTCACTGGAAACAGATGAGAAAGTAACTCCCAACACGCTATATAGACTGTACTCAACAACTAAGTTAATCACTGTAGTAGCTATATTTAAATTAGTTGAAGAAGGGAAGATTAAATTAAGTGATCCCATTTCAAACTTTATTAATGATCTTCCAGAAAATTGGAGACATATTGAAGTTCATCATTTGATTGCTCACTCATCAGGTCTACCTGATATTATGAATTTTGATCTTTTGCAAAATGATGAAGATATGTTAGGAAAGTTGTTTAAAGAAAATATTGAATTTGATGCAGGAGAAAAATTTGTTTATAACCAAACAAATTACTGGTTTCTTGCGAAAATAATAGAAAGAGTATCAGGCCAAAGTTATGAAGAATTTGTCCTGAAGTTTCAATTTGAAAATGATAAAAAAAAAATCATTTTTTCTTCTAATCATACGGATACCATTGAAAGAAAGGCAAATTTATATTGGTATCAAGCAGATAAAAATGAATACGAAATAGTAAAAGTTGATTTTGGGCAAAGAGCAAATTCTTCAACCGGTTTAATACTTTCATTGCGAGATTTTATAGAATGGAATAAGCGTTTGGATGAGGACATATTATTAAATGATAAAACAAAACAAATGATGTGGACTTCTTATGATTATAAGGATATCGAAAGTGAATTTTTATATGGTTGGGGGACATATTCTAAAAATTCAATTGGATTTACTGGGAGTGGGGTTACAGGCTATAGAAAATTCTTAGATGAGGATATGACAATTATATTTCTATCAAATGGTTTCAAAAAATCAGAACCTGTTCACAATGAAATTATAGATGAAGTGGCGAGAATTGCTCTAAAAAAATTAAGGAAATGAATCTTAAAAATACGCTTCAGAACTTCTGAAATGATCATCTAATATTCGTAGCTATTTATATGTATCGAAAAGTTTGCAGGGAGAAATTTGATCAAATTAAAATTTATAAAATCAATATTATTAAAAAATTAAAAAACTTATTTATTATGAAAATTAGACCTTATTTATTTTTAGCTATACTGACTCTTATCCTGCTCTCAAGTTCTCTATACGGCCAAAAGGCAGAAAAAAGTGTCGAAAATATAACTCTAAAAACAGATTTTTCCGATCGTCAAGCTATCATTAATACAACTAAGAATTTTTTTATAGGTGATCATAAAGCAAGTGTCAAACACAAAAAGCTATCGATGCATGGAAATGGAGCATATCGATATATCGACAAAAATGGAGCATATGCTGAATTTAAATTCAATCTGGATTCAGCTGAAGCAGATACAAGTTATAAAGAGGAGGTGTTGAGTATTGATATATACGAAAACCTTGCCCTGGTTCGAGTTCGACTTGCAGTACATACTGGGGGGCAACATTATAAATTGCTCACCTTACATAAAGCTGAAGGTGAATGGAAAATAACTTCCATTACATGGGGATCAGGAATTACACTATAAGATTTTTTTAAATTAAAATAGGATATGATAGAAAATTATATTCATTGTAATGTTATGTCATACTAACATATACAGAAAATTAAGGTGTAAACTATATACTCGAACAAGTGCAACCTATGTGCTTACAAAAAATAAATTATAAGCAATTGACAAAAATGATAAATACGAACTTACTTCAAATTATAATTATATGCATAATGGTATCTGGTTGTAAACAAACAAATACCATTGTGCAAGAGGCTCCAATCAATTCAATTGACATTGATACAATTGCAAAAGAACTTTTAAATGATAGTCTTATAAATGCTTTTTCAATAGGAATCTATCATAAAGGAGAAAGTCTTACCAAACACTATGGGGAACTTGATAAATTAAAAAATAAACCTACAGATGAGACTATATATGAAATTGCATCTGTTACTAAGACGTTTGTAGGCAACCTCATAGCGCAAGCTGAAAATGAAAATAAACTATCGCTCGAAGATGATATCAGAAAATATTTGAATGATTCTTACGAGAATTTAGAGTATCAAGGTAAACCGATTAGGATAAAGCACCTTCTCACTCATACAAGTGAATTACCAAGATTTCTGCCAGAAAGTATAAACGAACTATTCGAAGATGTATCTGAAGACCTTCCTTTTCAAATTGCAGCAATAGAAAATAGCTATTCAAAAATAAAATTTCTTCAGGACTTAAAGAATGTATCCATTAGCACCATGCCTGGAACCAGATTTTCTTATTCTAATGCAGATACTGAATTAGCAGCTCATATACTAGAAACTATCTATGGTAAAACATTTGATGAAATATTGGAAGAAAAAATATGTTTAAAAAATGACATGCCTGATACTAAAATAAACTTAAGTGAAAGTCAGAGAATTAGACTCGTAAATGGATATGGAAAAAATGGTAAACGTACTCCTCAAATGACGACAAAACTTTGGGGAGCTTCTGGAGGCGGTAAGTCTACTATTAAGGATATGATAAATTATATAAAACTTCAATTAGACCAAAATAATGTGATTGTCCAAAAAACTCAACAATCACTTTATGACAAAGAAGTAATCTATGGTGATCCAAAAAACAAAATTGGATATTACTGGGTGCTAAATCAAGATCAAGAATTTGGAAAATGTATAAGCCACCATGGTGGTGCTTTTGGAACTCAGAATTGGTTAGTTATTTATCCTGAACAGGATTTAGGTATTTCAATTTTTACAAATCAAGGAGATTGGCAAACGAGTGGCAAACTGATGGGAATTATAGATAACTTAAAATTTGAGATAGCAAAAGCTCATAACAATAAGTCCTATATAAAGCCCTAACTTTAACTTATAATAATTATTCTATTTCATTGATATATTTTTTCAAAGAACGGAAGGTTAGACAAAGGAATGGATTTCACCAGAAGGAAAAATATTCCTTTGTTGGTGTTATATATATTGGTTCAACATCCTATTTAGTAAAAGCGGGACAGCTAATGTAATAGTACAAAATTGCTTTGTAATACTATTTAAGATTAAGAATGTCCCGTATATTTTGCCCTAATTGTTCAATTTTTTCGTTAAAAACACCTACCTCTATTGTAGGCAGGCAGGCTCGCGGTTACCTGTGCCGCCAACGGCGGTAGCTAAGGCTATCATTCAGCCCACCCACTATCGTGGTTCACTTTTTTCGAGTATTATTATACTCGATCCGTCTGCAAAGAAATCATTCGATCATGCCTTGATCTTGAAAAATTAATTTCAAAATCTAATGGGACATCTTCGACCTTAAATAGTATAAGCCACAAGCACATGTCTGTCAATATCGGCAATAAGAGTTCACCAGCTAAGAAGTTGTGATCTTAAATTAAGTCACTTATATTATTTTGTGATACTCCAGCCTTTATGCTTTTAATTGGACTCAATTTATGTTTATTGTACTAAGCCGATTTCATACGGCTGTCTTTTCCTCAAGACTCCATCCATTCTGCTTAGTAGTTTTATTGCAACTTTAATTATAATATCGTTTGATTTTTAACCAACATATTTCCTATAATATTCTTGCATAACTATATCAATTCTTACCGCCTGCAAAGAGGCCTCCACAATGTAGGATCTCATAAGTCTTAGGCATCGTGGTGTTAATCCTGTTGTTTGCAGCGTATCTACGCTCTGGTAAATTGCCGGTACTAAACCGACCATTGATGCTAATTGTTTGAAATTTTTGAATCTCTTAATGTCACCTACTTCAACTAAAAATCATATTGCTGCCAAAGGCATGCGAACAAAACTGAGCTAAAAAAAACTTTCTAAGTACCACTATTCTACAGCGGTTTCGCGGAACTGTTGTATGATATATGTTATGTGATATATGTTATGTGTATGTGAATAAAGAGTAGATGTTTATGAATATAACGATGATGCCAATATGTCTTGTAAGAGCAGTCATACACTTTACCAATACCCTAATGAGTTATGTATAAAGTAATATAAACTATATTTGAGACTCAGTAATATTTAAAACAAAAATTGTAATCATGTTTAAAAATTGTATGTGCTTAATAGCATTAGTAACAGGTATATTCTTGCTTCTCAGTTCTTGCAATGATCTAAATACAGTTTCCTCAAAGTCAAATGGTGAGCCGAGACAGATACAGACCGATCACATGTATTTGCAAAGAGCATTTCCTAAAGGGAAGGTTAAAGAATCAGCATTACAAGAAGCCAAAGTATGGAAAGAAAAATACCTCAAAGCTGGTAAACTTGAAAAGCGTAGTGGTAATGATATTGCTAGTCTGGTAGGACCTACTAATGCTGGTGGTCGAGTAGTCGGTGTGGAAATACCTTTTGATAAGCCAGACACCTATTATATAGCTGCGGCATCAGGGGGCATCTTTAAGACTGAAGACGGTGGAGCCACGTGGGTTGCTATTTTTGATGACCAAGGGATATTAACCATGGGAGATCTAAGTATCTCTAAAAACAACTCTGATCTTATATGGGTAGGAACCGGGGAAGCTGATGCAGGTCAAGCTCAATCAGGTAATGGTGTTTATAAATCAATAGATGGCGGTGTTACTTGGGAATCTAAAGGTTTGTCAGATGTAGGAACAGTAGGTAAAGTAATGATAGACCCTAATGATGACAATACAGTCTTTGTGGCCGCTATGGGACCAGTGTACAGAAATTCAGAAAACAAAGGAATTTATCGGTCTAAAGATGGTGGAGATACTTGGACTAAGGTTTTATATATTAATGATGTCACAGGAGGTATTGATATAGCAATGCATCCGAGTAATAGTAATATCATTTATGCCTCAATGTGGCAGCGAGAATTTAGAGAAGATAACCGTGTATATGGAGGCCCCAACTCTGGAATTTATCGTTCTGTAGATGGTGGGAATACCTGGGAGGAATTGACTAACCAACTGTCGACTTCAAACACTATTTCCAGGATTAAAATAGAGATAGCACCTTCTAATCCCAATGTTGTCTATGCTCTGTATATCAATGCAGCTGGTAATATTGATGGATTCTATGCTAGTAAAGATGGAGGCGATAATTGGGAACAAGGAAACACTAGCGTTATGACAAATGCAGGATTTAACGAATATTTTGGAGATCTTTATATTGATCCTACCGATGAAAATATATTATACAATATGGGATTTTGGGTATACAAAAGCACTAATGGTGGTCAATCTTGGACGCAGATTTTCGATGGGGTACATGCAGATCAACAATCATTTGCTTTTAATCCTATGAATCCTGATCAAATAATTATTGGGAATGATGGTGGAGTATACAAAAGTGATGATGGTGGTGCCAACTCCGAAAAATTAAATAATCTCCCAATAACGCAATTCTACAGATTGCACGTTAATGTAAATGGTAGTAATGTAATATATGGTGGAGCACAGGATAATGGATCTTGGAGGTCAGTAACAGCTGACGGTATTGACAATTGGGAAAAGATCAATGATGGTGATGGGATGCAGCCTTTGGCAAATTCAATTAATGATGATTACTGGTTTACGTCTACACAAGCCGGTCAGTTTTATAGAGGGGGTTTCATTGGCTCAACCGGGGGCTTTAATGAGATAACACCTACCATAGGGGCAGATGAGAGAAATAATTGGGACACACCGGTAGCACTTGATCCCAGCGA
>ENA-ORXM01003104-ORXM01003104.1-marine-metagenome-genome-assembly--contig:-NODE-3104-length-17349-cov-3.880616_pt1 | contig 17349 bp, 15 predicted proteins | sample MGYA00237867_ERZ511480 | MGnify/ENA primary metagenome ERZ511480 (study PRJEB26309, sample SAMN06266103) | marine metagenome | isolation source: Algal blade | place: United Kingdom:Sidmouth, United...
AACAACAAATCCTTTAATTTTTTCTATTTCAGACGAAGAATTAAAGTACTCATCTATGTAAATAGATAGATTTATCCAGTCAAGATAATTGATATTAGCCCCATCCTTTGCTCTTAACTTTTTGGGGCTAGAAACAATGTTAGCAATTTTTGCAACTTTAGGATACAAGTCCGTTAATTGTTTGTCAATTGGTTCTTCCATTAGTTTTCCTTCTCCAACTTCTTTCGAGAGACCTATTGTTCCTCCCATGTTGATAACCACAATGTTCGGAAGGTTGGGATCCACAGATTGTGACTTGACTGGAGAAACTGTATTGATTAATTTGTTTATCCAAATATTATCAAAGGCAAGTTCGCTAAGTCTATTTTTGGTAAGCACCTTCTCATTTTTAAACTTAATTAGGCCACTTAATTGCAAAACCTCGAAATATTGATTATTGCCTTCATATTCAAGTTCTGAATCAGAATTAAGTATTTGCCTATATATTTTAAGAGGTGTTTTATCGTATTCAGTTAATTGGGTTAATCTGGTAGTTTGCCACCTAAATTCTGGAGGATTAGTTTTTGTTACATCCTTTATTCTTGAGATATAATTATTTAGAATTGTTGTAATTCGCGTATTGTTATCTTTTTCATTTTTAGAATTTTGATTGAATAGCTTAATGATTTTATTCGTTTTCAAAGGATGACCATCTGTAAAATTGAAAGTTTTTTGAAGAACATAAGATTTTTCTTCATCAGAAAGTATATCATCAATAACTGTCTTGTATTCACTTATTATAAATTCATCATGGATGTCGAAATCTTCAATGATTAATTCCTCAAAGTAATTATGGGTGCCTTTGACGCCAGAAGGCAAAAGATGATCAATATGACATGTACCAATAACCAAAAACACAACCTTAAAATTTGCAGTGTAATTTTCCCTTCTAACTTCAGAAAAAGCTTTGAATAAAAGGTCTAAATTCTTTTTATGTTGTTCATAGAGCTCTTGATTAGAGTAAGTGTAATTGAAGTAATCAATTTCATCGAAAGCAATAATTAACTTATCTGAATCAGAGAATATTTTAGGTGCAAAATCTAGAAAGTATGACTTGAGTATTTCCGTGGGATCAGTCTTTTTGTTTTCTTTAAACCATAGGTTAAATTGGTTAGATGCTTTTGCTTTCTCCGATAATTTAGATAAAACAATAAAAGCAAAGTCAATTTGTTCGTTAGGATGGATGTTGGGTCTTGAGAAATCTACACCTTGTATATCTAATAATATGGTATTCCACTTTTCTTTATTCAAATTATTTAAAATCCTAAAAGCAATACTTGATTTACCAACTTGTTTAGATCCATAAATCCAATAAAATAAAAACTCATCATTTATGTCTTTAAAGATCGAATTCTCCATTCTATTTATATAGAAATATTCGTCACCTAGAGGTACTTCCTTTTGCACATGGATTTTCTTCATACCTCTGATATCTTACTTAGTTTCAACGCGATTTTGTGCGGCAAGATTCTCTCTTGATCAAAATTGTAGTCCGAATCCAGTACTCCAAATTGTATTAGTACTGTGAGGAAACTAGAGCTTAAATTCATGAGGTCCTCACTTGGTAAAACATTGTCTACTAAAAGTATTTCTCCAACATTTTTAACATTTCCTGAACTAGGTAATGCTTTCCAAGTAAGTTCAATTTGAGCTACAATTTCGTCTATGTAATTTGAAATTTCTGGGATTTTATTTTCTTCAACTAAACTGATAAAATTCTTCCAAATTAAAGTTGGTTTAGATATATCTGAAGTTTCTGATAAATAATTAATGAAAAAGTGAGTGAGGAATGGGTGACCTTTAAATTCCTTGAAAATTCTTTCTGTATAATTATCAGTAGAAATTCCATAACATTGAAGCAAAGTTTTTATGTTTTGCTTACTTAATGAAAGTACACGATAGCCTTTAAATACATCTGGAAAATAAGATCCATTCGTAAGGTATATTGTAGAGGCTTCCATAATCAAAACAAAGAAAATCTGCTTATCTGGATAGGTTATTTTCCTTATTGATTTAAGAGTATGATAGAAATTATCTACACCTTCTAGTCCATTAGGGAAGTATTGTGCCTTTATGTTGTCAATAATTACTATCAGAGGAAATCCTTCACTAGCTTCTTTAACTATTTTTTCAAATTCACTTTTAAACCAAATACCTAAATGAGCAAAATGATTTTCAGCATTTTTAATACTGCTGAGTTCATCAAAACTATCTACTTGAAAGTTTCTTGCAAGGCTGGCAATAATTCCATGAAAGATTGAAACTTTATTCTCTTTTCGGGCTCGTTTTGTGAAATCAGGAATATTAACCTCCATTACTCGTGAACCTTTGTTTATAAAGAAGTTTGATATTCTATCTGCAAGAGACGATTTTCCTGATTTAGAAGGTCCGTAAATGGATGTGAATGGACTATCGGCATCAATTCGTTGAAATAATTCTGTTTCAGTTATTGTTACAAGTTCACTATCACAATCGAGAAGTAATTCTATATGGTTTTCAGAGTTGGTATTAATTGAATTTCCGGGTTTGACATTTAAAATCTTTTCAACATTGATCTTATTAAATAAGCCCCACATACCGCTGGCTATGCTTTCTGTTCCATCAAAAGTCCTAAGATGAGCTTCGACGGCATTATAAATAACTCTAAAAGAACTATCGCTAATTGGCTTATTGCCAGAAAAATATGACGATAAGGTAGATGTATTAAGATCAGAATCATGTGCTAAATCCTGTTTACTATAGTTAACTCCTGCAAGAATTGCTGAAATCAACGATAGGTCATCTTTTCTACTCAAATTAAATTATTTCCCTAAATATAATCAATATTCTCGTTTAGGTGAATTAATTTGCCTAAACTATTTGGCATTAGTAAATTAATTTGCACAATTATGATGATACTTCTTAGTAAAAGTGAATTTATTCTAAAAAATTGAGACTGCGATAGGTTATTATTACAGTTTTAAGAACTTCAAATATTCGAGAAACTTGGTAATTAAAGGGTGATGTCGATTTTAGCCTCAAAGTGGAAGTTCTAGAATTGTCCAATTTCATTTCTAGATCACAGGTATTAATTCCTATGAAATTTGCTGGTAAATTGACATTTATAGTATCACGTTTAAATTTATGAGTTTCTATTAAAAAACCGATTGGCATAATGTTCCAAAATGCCTCATTTATCTCATCTTGTAATGATTCTTCATAATTTAAATGACAGTCCATAATTTCAAGAAGTTTGTCAATGTCTCCAATTATTAGAATTAAATATTCAAGGATAAAGACGGTTTCTAATCTATAACTTGGAAAATTGCCAGCTGATGGTTTATATGAAAGATTTTTATACTTGATTAAGGTTAGAGAAGCTGTATATTTCACTAAGCTTCTGAGAGTGATACTATTTTGCTGTAGCAAAACAGAAAATATATATTTCAATAACAACCTAGAGTCACCCGTAATTTTGGCGGTTTTAGTAACTCCTTCACTATCTCTGTATTCAAAATTTATTTTATGGGCTTCAAGGACATTGTCAAGAATTAGATCAATGTTTTGATTTGTGTCAAAAGAAAATACTTTGGTAGAATAAAATTTGTTTATATAGCCTGCAAAATCTGTTTGATTGCCATAGAAGTGTTTATAAATAAGTTTGATATTTTCAAGATCGCATATAAATATAATTTTGTCGAAGCCAAATTTATTATTTCCTAAAGTAGATTCCTTGTCTAGTCTAGGCACATCAAAATGGGCTGCAAAAACATTAAACAATCTGAAGATATGAGCTGGATCGAGTCTGTCAAGGTCATCTACGATGAGGACATTTTGTTTTCCAGCTTTTTTGAATTGAGTAAAAGCAGCTCTTATAATTTCAGAAAGGTAATTGTTTTCATAAATATTTCCTTCTTGTAAAAGTATGCTACTGCCGAAATCTTCTACTTTATCTGAATCTGAGGTTGATTCTTCTAAAGATTTATATTCATCTTTGAATGACTCAATTTCTTTATTCATTACTTGATAACCTTTGATGCCAAGCGAAGGGTCTGCTAACATAAGAACTGGAAGTATTAATTTATAAGCATGTTTATTTAAATAAACTGGTAAAAAGTCAATTGGCTTTACTTCCGATTCAGAGAATTTGTAATCATACTTACCCAAAAGGTAATACAATATATCAAATTTGATCATTCTAAATATATCCGTATTTTCTGCAACAGAGTAGTTAATTGGAAACAAGTGAAAAGTATTGAAGCTCTCCTTTTCTTCGAAATATTCTTTTATAAAGGTAGTTTTACCTGATCCAAAACTTCCGGAGAAAACAACTCTCTCATTATTTGAGTTATTTATAAAAGTGTCGAAAGAATCATTGATAGGTTTGAAAATGTCTAGTTTTCCCATGTTCGTTTTTATTTTTAATTTGATTATCGGTAATGGTCTCGTGTATGCGGCGTTGCCAGCTTTTGCTGGTAATGAACGCCATCCACATTGTTAGCCTCCGTTTTCATTCTTCTTCTTCATTTCTATCTGGTACAATTTTGATTTCTTCTTCATGCATTCCACTTCCAATATAGTGATAGTCAATTTGGTAAATCATGCCACAACCTTCACATTCTAATCTATTGCCTTCTAAGAAATCTCCATAATTATTTGCAGTTCCGCAACATTGACATTTTATATATTCTGACGAACAGTATGTGCAAGAACCTAATTGGACAGTATTTATGTCTGATTGCTTTATTTTTTCCTCTTCTCTTTTTTTATCAATCGGTTCAATAGTAAATAGTTTCAATTGGTCAGGATTATCTTTTTCGTTCATTTCATTTTCAATCTCAACTGGTTCACCAAATTCAACCACATTATTTACATACATTTTTTCTGGGTCAGGATAACATACTTCGCAATGGATAACATTTTTCCAATATTCTGCTTCTTCTAAATCTCTTTCGATTTGTTGTATTTCTTCATAAGCAATTAAGTCCGCATGTGCTTTATTAATAATTTTTCCAATATTCATTTCATATTTCATTTGCACTTCATCAAATAAAGGTTTCAGTTCTTCATGAGCTTCACTTTCATTATCTGGATTGGCAAAATCTCCTTTATTATTCGTGACAAATATGGATTCAGGAAAAATAAAAAAATTATCTTCACCTTCTTCCCATGATGGTCTTCTACTTATTTCTTTGAGATACTTTATTGAACCCAATAAAATAACAGCGTCAGCCATGCTATTACTTTTGTCTCCCTTAAAAGGTGCCAATTTTTTTATGGCTCTTTCTGCGGCAATAACTTTCACTTTATCTGGTATCTCAATCTTTGTACTTTTATTGATTAGTAGTTCTTCAACTTCATTTATGTGTCTTTCATTATCTTGAATTACTTTTTGAATATTCTCAGAGTACTTATTAAATATTTCTTCAAGGTTATTCTTATCATCTGATTCGAGATACTTTTTGATATTTTTGACACTTCCCTTGTTTCCTTGAAAAGTTTTTTTGTGCTTCTCAATTAGTTTCTTTGCATTTTCTTTATTCCTTTGCCACTCTTCAATAATTATTTCATTTGTTAGGTTAATAATATCTCCACTATCAATTAGCTTTTTTAACGATTCCACTAATTTAAAGTGCAATCCGTCTTCATAATTTTCGTTTTTAGGATTATAGCTATTTGCCAAGTAAATCCAAATATTTGTATCTAATATTAGGTATGTCAAAGCTGTTTTATTTTTTTTAATTGAGTCTAACAATACAAAAAACCCCATTGTATTTATCATAAAGACTTTACCTTTTACATCCGATATTTCTCCATCAAGTTAACACCCAAAACTAGAGCACACTTTATATCGCTATACCCGATAAATTACACCCCCACTCTAAAACTTAAACCACAACCAATTAGTATTCACACTCACTACTCGCGCAGAACAACGCATACCTGTTTGCTAATGGATTAAAATCCTATTTGTAATTGTAAAAATAAATGAGTGTGCCTCAATGTAATAAATATTATTTAAAGGAAAAAACATGAGCGGTAAAGATCAAGGTGGCGAGGGATCGGGGTATCAGGGGAACAAGGTAATGGGGTGCTTTGAGGATTAAGATGGTCAGACAGATTAACGGCCTTACAACTTGTGTCATGCTGGTTTGACCATTCCCTTAAGGTCATTTAAAAAGCGATATGCTAAATAAAGTTATCCTGAACTAAATACATCCCACCCGTATTTTTGAATTAAAGAATGCCCGATATAGTAATTTCATCCTTTGTTCGGTGTTTCATCAGATTAAATCTTTTCTTAATAAATTCCTGATGATTCGTTTTCGACATGGATTTTGAATTTGAAACAACATTTGATTCTGCCATTTTTGTTTTGGCCAAATCTTTTATTTTTGCTGCAGCTAGAAAACTATGCATTAGAAATGAATCCAAATAATCGTTTTATAATATCATTACAAAACATAAGGTGATTACTTTTATACTCATTATCCACTATAATAAAATAAAGGCTCTTTGGGGTAAACCCAGCAAAGACTAAAATCCTACATATAATATGTTTAAAAAACAAAACCCGACTCAGACAAAAACTTGGAAAGCACTTGAAGATCACTATACTTCTGTCAAGGGAAAGAAATTGCAATCTTACTTTGCGGATGACCCAGATCGATTCTCAGCGTTCTCTTTGAAGCTTGAAGATATCCTACTTGATTACTCTAAGAATCACATCACTCAAGAGACATTAGAACTATTTAAAAAATTAGCAGAGGAGATGGACTTGAAGGCTGGGATTGAGTCGATGTTCACTGGAGATTTTATCAATGAGACAGAAGGCAGAGCCGTCTTGCATACCGCTTTGAGATCAACCAACGATACACCAGTGGTCGTTGACGGCGAGGATGTCAAACCTGCGGTGAAAAAAGTGCTTGCGAAAATTAAAGACTATGACGATAAGTTTAGCAGTCAACAAACTTTAGGATTCAGCGATAAGCCCCTCCGTAACATTATCAACATCGGTATCGGAGGATCAGATCTCGGTCCTGTCATGGTCACTGAGGCGCTCAAACCGTATTGGCAAGAAGGTGTCAACATCACATTTGTCTCCAATGTTGATGGTACACACATTGCGGAAGCACTAAAAAATGCTGATCCTGAGAGAACGCTATTTATTATCGCTTCTAAAACTTTTACCACTCAAGAGACGATGACCAATGCACGTACGGCAAAGGATTGGTTCTTAGCTAACGGAGGTCGTGAAGACAATGTCAAAAAACACTTTATTGCCTTATCTACAAATCGTGAAGGTGTTACAAACTTTGGGATCGACCCTGAGAATATGTTTCCGTTTTGGGATTGGGTAGGTGGAAGATACTCGCTGTCTTCGGCTATCGGGATGTCCATAGCTCTTACCGTAGGTTATGACAACTTTTCAGAATTGCTGAAGGGACTGGGGTCAATGGATGATCACTTTAGAACTGCAGACTTTGATAAAAATATGCCATACCTGCTGGCAATGATTGGTATCTGGTACAATAACTTCTTCGGTACTGAGACGGAAGCCATTCTACCTTACGACCAATACCTTCATAGATTTGCCGCCTACTTCCAACAAGGGAATATGGAGAGTAATGGCAAATACGTAGATAGAGCTGGAGACAAGGTCAACTATCAAACTGGTCCGATCATCTGGGGAGAACCTGGCACTAATGGTCAGCATGCTTTCTACCAACTCATCCACCAAGGCACGAAGATGATTCCATGTGACTTTATCGCCACAGCACAATCTCATAATCCAATAGGTGACCATCATAATAAATTACTTGCCAACTTTTTTGCGCAGACTGAGGCACTCCTCTCTGGTAAGTCTAAAGACCAAGTTATCGCAGAATTCAAAGAAAAAGGCATGGCAGAATCAGATTACAAAACCATTGTCCCATTCAAAGTATTCGAAGGTAATCGGCCGACTAATTCAATCCTCGTAAAGAAGTTGACACCTTACACACTTGGTCAATTAATCGCCATGTACGAGCACAAGATTTTTGTTCAAGGATACCTGTGGAATATTTTTAGTTTTGATCAGTGGGGTGTCCAACTCGGCAAAGAACTCGCCAATAAGATATTACCTGTTCTTAAAGATGATGAGCGTGTAGATAATGGGAATTCCTCAACCATTGGGTTGATCAATGCGTATAAGGAGATGCGTAGGAATGGGGTTTAGGGGTGTCGAGGTATCAGGGATCGTGGGACCTAGGATTATGGGTTGGTTAGGTGGATTAACGGTTAGTGGATGCGTCGTCACTCCAAGTGAAACGCAGGAGTTATGATCGTTATCCATATTGTTACCATCGTATCATTTATTTCATAAGCTGCTTCAGTTTATATTTCGAAAATTCAACTTTTTTCAACTTTTTTATTTTGAATATTTCGTTTCTGTTTTGAATCATCAACCAAACTTCAGCTTTTATTTTAGTAATATGTTCTAATATTATAGCTAAATCCAAACTCAACCTTCGTTCACCGTTCAGAATTTTACTTAAATTCGATGGGCGTATTCCTAAAAATTCTGCAAATCTAACCTGTTTGATTTCTGCTCCTTCCACAAACGCTTTAATAAATTCTCCAATTGGTATATTTCTTTTACCTGAGTCAAGATAATCTTCCATTCGATACTTCAAACTTAGAATTGCAATTCTTACCCTTTCTTCTTTTGATGTTGACTCAACTTTACTTTTAATTAATAATTTAAAATCTTCATACTCCTTAGAGTTTTTATCCATTCTATCTGTAAGAATTCCATTTTGAAAGCTCTCAATTTTATTAATCGACTTCATAATTCTAAATATTTCTTTATTAATTTTTCGCCACCTTTTGGGTCTATGTACATCCTTAAACCAATTGCTTGGCTAGCGTAATAATTCTCTTTGTACCAGTTAACTAATTTCGTTTTTGATTGGAATGTTAGATATCCTCGGTAAGCTGAATCCAACTTAATCGCTTCTCTACATGCATAAGCAATTAGACATCCTGCTACATTACTATATTTCCCTGTTTTACCAATATTGTTTGGTGCCAATTCGATTATTTCCATAATCAACATTCCTGCATCAAATCTCAATTGCATTGCTCCTTGGACTTTTCCTGCGTCTTTATCTTTTAGGACAAGAGTTGTATTTGGAGATTCCTTTAGTGCTTTTCGCCAATTAAAACTCCATCCGTCCTTCTTTTTAGGTATATCGATTTGTGCTAACTTTTCAATTAAGCAATTAATCTCTTGTCCTGTTTTCGAATCAGTTATTTTCAATTGTCATAATTGTATAACAAATGTACAGATTATTTTATAATTTGTCAATATCTAATTCATGATGGGTAACGAAACAATATACGCAATGACATTAATTTATTATTATAAAGTCATTTCGTTTTACCCCATCATTGCACTAATAAATTAAAACTCAAACCTAGATTGCTCTATATATCGCAATACAGGATAAAGTGTGCCACTCTCCACATTTAAAATTTTTAAAGCGAAAACACAATAACGGCGAAAGGAGGTGTCGAGGGGTCTGGTTTCGGGGGACCTAGGATTTTGGGTTGGTTAGGTGGATTAACGGCTTCGAGATGCGGAGTGCGACGAAGGAGCATTCCGTTATCCTTCGGTGTTGTACACTGTTTTTTATTTACATTTTCTTTTTTGTTCCCAATCTACAGTTATCGTTTTTATTGAGGAATCAAATTCGAATTCTGTCATTTTCTCTTCACAGCCAAGATCCAAATAATTATTTTCTAACTCGTTTGTACTCATGTACCCAAGTAACTGAACATAATGATTTATTTCAATATAATTTGCCTTCTCTGATTCTCCCAGTTTTTTGTATTCTGCTATTGAAATCATTTTGAAATTGGGCAGATGAATATTACCCAAATTCAATTTATGATCTACTAATTCAATATTTTTAATTATCAATATTAACTGTGAAAAATAAAACGATAGGTCAACCTTTTTGCTTGACCCTACAAGCAAGGAAAATTTACCATCGAAATCTGTCATTACCACATTTTTTGATTTTCCTAATTGTACAGAAATTCCAAACAAGCCTTCAGAATCCATTAATACTTTTCCATTAATCTGGCAAAAGGCGATATCTGCTAAGAGAAATATAAAAATCACCAACATGAAACTTTTCTTTCGCATTTTTCTACTTGAATAAGATTAGTTTTTTTCTTTTTAATAGTGTACAACGAAACAATATACGCAATGACATTTATTTATTATTATAAAGTCATTGCGTTATACCCCATCATTGCACTATTAAGTTAACTCCCAAACCTAGAGTGCTCTATATATCGCAAGACAGGACAAATTGTGCCACTCCCCACATTTAAAATTTTTAAAGCAAAAACACAATAACGGCGAAAGGAGGTGTCGAGGGGTCAGGTTTCGAGGGACCTAGGATTATGGGTTTGTCAGATGGATTAATGTATCACATCTATGTGTTGGATGCTTGTATTTGTCAACACTAAAGTTGATAATAAATTTTATACCGTCTTGCAAATTCTACCATCTCTCAAGGCACCAAAAAGCATATGGCATCATCTAGGTGGTGTTACATATAGCGTTTCGCTTTCCAAGTTCTTTTTTCAAGTTTTCTAAAGTTTGCGCAATCTTTAATTGAAGTTAAGTATTTAGCAAGTATGATTAGCTCATTATCTTCAGGTTCTCCTTCAAAGGGTTTAGGATAAATTGCATTTCCATAATTCAACTTCGACTTATGTGGACTGTCATCAATAATTAGAATACGTTCGATTTCGAAACCCAGTTTCTTCACTTTTTTTAAAGATTTGACGTAGTGATAATGAGAACTATTGTTTCCATAAATTCTAAGTTCGTCTTGTTCAAAATTTCTCCTATATGTTGCTTTTGACCTTCCCCAAATGAATTCAAAATCATGTTTTTTGAGGATAGTTTGTTGCACTATTTCGTTTACATAATCATCGCTTGCTGATGACCATATTGCAAGATTGTAGTCTAATTTGACTTGTTCTAAAAATGATTTAAGATTTGGCCTTTCGTATACATAGTACTCAAAGACTTTACAATCTTCATCTTTTGACAATTTCGATTTTGTGGCATAAATCAATGTTTCATCGATGTCCAATATGAGAAGCGCTTTGTCCAATTAATATTTAATTAGGCTTGTTAGAATAAAAGCAAAGCTCCAAAGTAGTATTCCAATAAGTGTTGAAATTGCTATCCAAAATACTCTTTTCGATTTTCTTTGATAATGATATGTACCTCCATCCATCAGCTTAACGAAAGTTAAAACTATTATTCCATATGGTGGGAATAAAACACAAAAGAGATATTCAAATATTATGTTATTCATATTGAAATTGTAATCTATTGCGATTTATTAATTAGGTTGAATTATTTATTTTAGTTTTTAATTCTTGCATTACATGTAACGAAACAATATACGCAATGACATTTATTTATTATTATAAAGTCATTGCGTTTTACCCTATCATTGCACTATTAAGTTAATGCCCAAATCTGGAGTGCTCTCTATATCGCAATACAGGATAAAGTGTGCCACTCTCCACATTTAAAATTTTTAAAGCGAAAACACAATAACGGCGTAAGGAGGTGTCGAGGGGTCTGGTTTCGGGGGACCTAGGATTATAGGATGATTGAACGGATTAATAGATGACGATATCAATCGGCGCAAATAATTATAAATTAAATTGATCAGTTTATTAACAAATACTAAGCTATTCCCCTTAACCATCCTTTCGCAAAACCACCACTGCCATCGTCCGCACATCCTCCACATTTACTGTCTTAAAGGGATCGACAAAACTCAATTTAATTTTAATCATCAAGTCTCTTAAGTAAATCATATCCAGTAAATACCTAGTTGAGCCATCTGGAATATTATAAACATCATCAAATAAGTGCTCAGACAAATGTGCTAAAGTATGCTTGGTTGTCATCCGAATAAAAAGTATGCCGCCAGGTTTTAATACGCGGACTAACTCTTCAAATAATTTTGTAAAATGTACTCGATCTTTTGAAAAATGAAGTACAGCCGAACTTATTATAAAATCAAAATCATTATCGGGAAAAGGAATTTCTATTAAATTGGCAACGAAAAAACGTTCCAAATCAAAATCAGCATTCCATAAAATAATTTGCTCTTTAGCATTTTGGATGGCCTCTTCTTGTAGGTCAATGCCAAAAATGTCAAAATTATTCTTGATAAAATATTCACTATTTCTTCCTACACCGCATCCTGCATCTAATATTTTCATGCCAGATGTGATCCTTCCTTTCATCAATTGATCCAAAAGGTAAACATCCATATTGCCAATTTCTTTGATCATAATTTATTTTTGAAGGAGGTATCGAGGAGTCATGGTTTCGGAATTTCAAGAGGCATTTTCACTGTTCTCTATTCTTGTTCATCTATCTCTGAATCAATAATTTTGCGGTATTAAATCCCCCTAACCCTTTGTCTAGTATTTTAACAAAGTATAATCCTTCAGATAAATGAGTGATATCAAGCGTTGTTTTTTGTCCCAATAATTGTTGCTCCAACATCAGCTTCCCTTGCAAACTAAAAATGCGTAAATCAATCTGACTCATTCCATGACAAACTAAATCAATTTGAGAACTGGCAGGATTGGGCGTTATTTCAATTAAGGGACTTTCTAAAGAGTGCGATAACTCATAAGTAGAAACCGTCTCGTTCACATCCAAGCTTAACACTATCGGCAAGTGATCTGACATATAATAGAGGGATCTTAATAATTCAAAAGGAACATTATCGTCTGTGGTACAATCAATCAAATCTTGATTATAACATGTTCCATTATTCCCCAATGCTTGATAACTTTCTTTTTGATAAGCGATTCTAGCATTTGGATTCATCAATCGATCAGACAATAATATAAAATCAAATCGATCATCCATACCACCACCAGAACCATCTGGCAAACTTGATAGTCGAGTCGATTGCGTATATATTTCTCTATTTGGAAAATTAGTACCTGCCCATCCAGGCATATCAATCGGATCGTATAAAGTGTTCGTCCCATTGGGGCTGAGTAATAATTCGTACGCTGGTTCTCCACCATAATACACATTAAAATCCCCAGCAACAATAACATTACTTTCTGACGGCAAAAGTGAAATGTGATCCATCAAAACCTCTACCATAGAAAGTCTCAATTGCTCATTGGTCGAACCTTGTGATGATTTTAAATGGGTGACGTAAGTATGGAGCAACTCTGATGTTGATGTTCCATCGCCATCTAATATCTGCAATTCAAAATAGTTAACATCTCGATAAGGGGTCTCAATGACTTCTTCACTGACCAATTCAAAGACAGCTTTATTAAAAATTACATTTTGTTGTAAGCGCCAACTGTTTGCAGGATTTGAAACCTGAGGAACATAAGTACCTGTTTTATAATTACCAAAAAGCGCATTGAGTTCTTGACCAATATCTTGCAACCCTTGCTCACTCTTCAACTCCTGCAAGAGCAAAAGACCTGGTTCATAGTAATCCAGTATTTTACTTAGAGTATCAATCCTGTTGACCATCTCACCTTCTGGATAAATCAGCACGTTATAACTCATGACTTTGATGTCGCTTTGCGCGAATATCAAGGTGCCATAAATTACTTGTATAAATAAAACCAAATGCATTTTCATAATTTATTTTTGTTTCCATTTTTTCTGAACATGATTTGCAAGATATAAGGATATACATGATATCTATATTGCACTCTACTATCTTGAACATCTTACAAATCTTAAAAATCCTGTTCTCCATTTTTATACCCTATTTTGTCTGAACATGATTTATAAGATAGCAGGATATACATGATATCTATATTGCACTTAACTATCTTGCTCATTTTACACATCCTAAAAATCCTGTTCTGCATTTTATTTCTTCATTTTGTCTGAACACGATTTATATGATCTCAGGATATCCATGATATCAATATTCAACTCACTATCTTGTCCATCTTACACATCCTAAAAATCCTGTTCTGCATTTTAATTCTCCATTTTATCAGAACATGATTTATATGATCTCAGGATATCCATGATATCAATATTCAACTCACTATATTGTCCATCTTAAACATCTCAAAAATCCTGTTCTGCATTTTTATTCCTTCATTTTGTCTGAACACGATTTATATGATCTCAGGATATCCATGATATCAATATTCAACTCACTATCTTGTTCATATTAAACATCCTAAATATCCTGTTCTGCATTTCCTATAAACACGATATGTATGATCTCAGATTATACATAATATCAGTATTGCACTTAACCATCTTGTCCATCTTAAACATCTTAAAAATCTTAAAAATCCTGTTCTGTATTTTTATTCTCCATCTTTCCTGAACACGATTTGTAAGATCTCAGGATATACATGATATCTATATTGCACTTAACCATCTTGTCCATCTTAAACATCTCAAAAATCCTGTTCCGCATTTTACCTCATCATGATCTATGTCTCAGATTATACATAATATCAATATTGCACACTATATCTTGACCATCTTAAACATCTTAAAAATCCTGTTCTGCATTTTTACAGAATTCTACGATAATCAAGATTTATTTTGTTTTAAACTTCTATTAAATACTCTATGGTATTGCAATCTTTCAGCTCCGAAATTAATTAGTAAGCCATCCGCAATTTTATAAGCCTCACAATAATTAATAGCTTGTGCTTTATGAACCCCTTCAATTTTTTCTATCGCTTTTATTTCAACCATTACATTATCTTCAACAAAGAAATCAACTCTCCTTGAACCCACTGATTCTCCTTTGTATTCCAGATCCATTTCTAGTTCTCTTACATATGACAATCCTTGAATACCAAATTCAATCGCTAATGCTCTTTGATATACCACCTCCTGAAACCCATTCCCCATTTGATTATGTACTTCCATGCCGCACCCAATAATCTTGTGCGTTAACTTATCTATTTCATCAACTTTCATAAAATATCTGCTTCTATTTAGGCTATGCCATTAAAAAATAATTGAGTAAAAAAACATTAGTAATCCTCCTCTGCCGAATACACTAATAAATAATAAAATTTAGACCCAATTTTAAATTTGCTTGTTTCATAACTATTCAGTTAAGAGGCTTCTAAATTCAAAATACAATTATTTTGATTTATATCTGACACCTCACAGATGAATATTTCATAAAAAGATTTAAGAAGTTTTAAACTTAATTTTTTTTGTCGGCAGCGTGAAAGAATGTAAAGTCAATGAATTGATTATCAATTAACTTAAGCTAATAGGTTTTGAATCGAAGATGTAATTTCTTTAGTATCCAAACTAATTACGGCCGCTGCGAGTGTCAATATTGCCGTTGCGCGATTTAATATCTGCTGCACATTTGTTAATTTATTATAGAGTTTCTGAGTTTGTTCGGTAATTGTGACTATCTGTTTCAAACTGTTTTCAACATCATCCATCGCCAGTACTGCCGACTTGGTGTATAATTCGGTAGTATGTTCTAATTGCAGGTTGTGCAACTCTTTTATCCGTAGATTTTCTTCTTCAGATAGGAGTTCGAAATTCTCATAGCGATAGTCGCCTAAAGCGTTCGTCATGCGCAATAGATTGTCTGCCAGTTGTTTTACCTCTTCTGAAGTTAGATTAGCCATTTTGTGTTTTTTAGTCGGATAAGGAACTAATAACATGTTTCAACCGTCTACTTAATCGCGCCAATTTGCCCTTTACTTCCTTGTCTTCAAGTTGATTACTAAATGAATAAAGTGCATCATGGCCTTCAGCGATTTCCCGTAAGATTTCCGAAAAAGAATCAAGTTCTTTTTGTTTAGCGGCTATCTCCGAAATACGTCGAAAATAGTCCTCGGCAAATTTTGTGCGTTCATAAGGGGATAGTTTTTTATCGGTTACGAAATCAAAATAAAAGTTTTTGATACTACTTTTTTGAACTTCTAATTTTCCATTGAGATTACCACTTATATTTTGTTCAAGAAAGTTTAGCAGAACTTTTAAAGGCCCATGGCCTTCCGTTATATATTCCTTTACTTTCTTTCTTCTGTAGCCATCGGTAAAGGCTCGGAGTAACAATGTTGAAACCTTCGAGTACGCATTGACATCGGCCTCGTTGAGTTTTATGGGGCCAAAGTCACCTGTAGATAGAGCGGTATTCAGGTCAGCGGTTTGATAACTGGTAAGTTTATTGTCGGTTATATCGACCAAGCCGTAAAAATAATCGCGGGTAGTCGCGTAGATTACTGCTGTAATACTATCCGCCTTTTCATTTTGGTCGCACGCGCAAGCTGTTTTATGTATTTTGAAATTACGGATGTTCTTTTGCTCGCAGTCCTCATTGCAGATTTGAGTAAAATTTTGTGGGAGTATCTCGTATTTTTCAATGCCTTCTATTGAGGTTTGGGAAAATTCTCCGACATGCTTGAGATTAACACATGCGCTCATTGTTAGCGTTAGCGAAAGTAATAAGCAGAACCTTTTTACTGCGGATGATAACATCTGAACGAATTTTCTTAACACAAGTTAAAAAGAATGAAACGTTTTTTATGCTTTCGGGAAAAATATTAAATAGTTTAGAAAATCAATTCTTGGCCAACTTGCGCATCATGACCCATTGTTTTAGCATATCCCTAGAATCTTGTGCCGGATAGCCTAACACCGTCTTGCCTGCGGGAATATCGGCCAATACTCCTGATCCCGCTCCTACCACAGCACCGGAATGAATAGTGGTATGGTCTTTTATAGATGCGCTACCGCCGATAATAACGCCATCGCCAAGGGTTACAGAGCCGGCCAGGCCACTGTGCCCGGCCATAATGCAAGAGCGCCCCATGATGCAATTATGAGCAATCTGCACTTGATTGTCGATTTTGCAACCGTCTCCAACAATTGTCGCACTGAACTTTCCGCGATCCACACAAGAATTTGCACCGATTTCTACGTCGTCGCCTATTATGACAGTCCCAATTTGTGGAATTTTAACGAGTCCACGGCCGTCATCACTTGGTCTGTAGCCGAAACCATCGGCACCTATACTCACGTTATTGTGAAAAATACAGTTATTCCCTATTTCGCAACGTTCCCTAATAACCGCGCCCGGCCAGATGATCGTATTTTTGCCAATAGTCGTTTTGTCCATGACGGTAACGTTGGGGTAAAGGATTGTACCATCTCCCAAAATAACATCTTTGCCAACATAGCTGTTGGCCCCAATTTTACAGTTCTTGCCAATTTTTGCAGACTTATGGACTACTGCCGTTGGG
>ENA-ORXM01003109-ORXM01003109.1-marine-metagenome-genome-assembly--contig:-NODE-3109-length-17324-cov-3.206355_pt1 | contig 17324 bp, 14 predicted proteins | sample MGYA00237867_ERZ511480 | MGnify/ENA primary metagenome ERZ511480 (study PRJEB26309, sample SAMN06266103) | marine metagenome | isolation source: Algal blade | place: United Kingdom:Sidmouth, United...
AGGAATATTAGATGCTCCCATCTTTACTGCAAATAGTTTGGTCATCATACCAATTCCTGCCTTTGAAATACAATATTCACCTCTTGCTATGGAAGCCATTGTCGCGCTTACCGAAGAAATATTGATGATTTTACCTTGAAAATCTGCATTGTTATTCTTTTGTAAAATCATATGATTGGCAACCAATTGGGTCAGAAAAAAAGGCCCTCTGAGATTAATACGCATCAATCGGTCATAACTCTCTTCTGAAACTTCAAGTAAGTCCGTTCTTGTTTTAGGTGCAACTCCCGCGTTATTCACCAGTACATTGATTACTTTGAATTTCTCCAAAACATGTTGGACTATTTTACTTCTATCGCTTGCTGATGAAATATCACCTTGGCGATACATAACCTCAGTTCCAAATTGCCGTAATATATCAAGCGTTTCAAGAACATCTGTTTCTGGTCTAACACCATTAATGGCCACATTACAACCTAAGGCAGCCAATTCTTTGGCAATGCCTAAACCTATTCCTCTTGATCCACCTGTAATTAGGACATTTTGTTTCATAATCGTGCTTCCTTTTTGTACGCTTTCAATTCGGCTGCCTCTGGCATTTTTTTGTAATAGGAATCTAATGGAAAGCAACCCGAAATCATTCCGATTCTCGGTGCTGTTGTGCAATCAGAAAAAGTTCTACAGATACTTCCGCGAACTAACTGATTACCATTAAGAATATCATCTGGCATTTCAGGATAACTAAGTACCATTCTTCCTAAACCAATAAAATCTGCTCCATTTTCATCAATAACTGCCTCGGCCACATTTGGAAGCCACTCTTGAAGATAGGAATAAGCAGAACCAACTATCGCAAGATTTGGAAACTTCTTTTTGATTTCATCTGTGATTCGAATTTGTCTGGCAACACCTACGATTGGATCTTCCGGAGGTAAATAACCATCCGATGGAGGAAAAATAGCAGGGCGCTGAATATGTGGCACATAGTACGGACTTCCCGCCGTAATGCAAACCAACTCAATACCAAGCTCTTCAAAATAGCTTAGCATTTCAAAGACTTCGGAAAGATCAATTCCGGTTCCATTTGCGTCTCCCCCAAAAGCTTCAGAATACGATTGGTTTACTTTTACAGGAACTCCTATATTAAATTCATCTTTTTTATGAGGAATAAAATCAAATGCACTTAATCGCACCGCCACAGGAATATTACTAGTAGCTCGAATACCTTCTACGATAGAAGTCAAAAAGCGCATTCTATTTTTTAAAGAACCACCATACTTTCCTTCTCTATTTGTTGCACTAAGAAATTCATGTCCTAAATAGCCATGACAATGCTTTACATCTACAAACTCAAATCCCGCTTCTTTGGCAAGACCTGCAGCTTTCACGAAATCATCAACTAACTGATCGATTTCAGCATCGGTCATCAGTTTATGGTCTTCAGGGAGATTAAATTTTTCATCAAGAATAGAGTGCCGATAAAGGGTTTTTGGTTTTCGAATCCGGTCGCTATCGGGTATTGCAAATCTACCAGAATGGGTCAATTGCAGTCCGGTTAACAAATCTGTAGTGGATCCGAATTTCTTTTGATGATCGGAAACCAAATCAGTATATAAATCTTTAAAAGCTTGCAGATTTTGTTCATTTATCATCAGCTGATTCGGATTCGCCCTTCCTTCCGGACAAACGGCTACCGCTTCACAGCCCCATAATAGTTTAGCACCGCTAATGGCAAAATTATGCCACCTTCTTTTGGTATGCGCTGTGGGAAGACCGTCTGTTGTGCCATCCCAACCTTCCATTGGAAGAATACAAAAACGGTTACCAATTGTTTTTCCTGATTTTAGTTGAAAAGAGTTGCCTAAACTTGACTCACCAATTTCACTAAGTTGTTCTTTAAAAGGCAAATCTGCTTCAATGGCCGATAAATGATTTGTAAAATCTTCGGCGGACTTTAATTGAGCAACTCGTGTGATTTTTTGTTTGGCCATTATGTAGATCTAATGTCTTTGAAAAATGTATAATAAGAATCACCTTGTATCACCACATTTAAATAATGAGCTAATTCTCTTGCATGATAATCACCCCACATACAGGCTTCTCCATTTGGAATTTTGCTATCTGCAGGAGTATGATCCCAACCGTTTGGTCGGTGGTAAATACTATGTAAAATCAAGCCTTGATGCTTTGCATCTGAGCTTAAATAAGGTTCATCAAATAAAGTATTGGCTACCGTAAGACCCGCGGACCAATAGGTATCCGAGTCTGCTGATTTTTCCTTTTTGAGATAATTGCCCAAGCGCAATAAGGCTTGTGCACCTATGGCTGCTGCTGAGCTATCAATAGGTTCAAAATCATTAAATGGATCAGACTTTTCTTTTTTCCAGTTGGGCAAATGGACTAAGCCTGGTGCGCCAGTATCCCAATAGGGAATTCCGTCCGATGCCGAATATTCAATATAAAAATCACATGTCGCTTTAGCTGCCTTTAAAAAGACTTCTTCTAGGTGTGCTTTGCCTCCCAGTTCTTCAAACTCGGGCAAACTATCTTGACTTTGTAAAAACTCTAATTGCTCTGCAAATCCGAGCATAGCCCAAGCCAATCCACGAGTCCATGTGGAGAATCCACTATAGCCTTGTTGGGTGGAAGGAGATCGGAAGTTTCCATCATTGGTATTGAAAATAGCTTCATGAGCAGTACGACCCCAAAGGTCATAGGTGTCACGACCTTCGCCATAGTACACCGAATATTTTGCGGTGCTTAAAGCATGTTGATAAGCACGTTTTAATAGATTTATTTTTATATCATTTTCGCCTGAGGACTGATGACCTAATATATGTCCAGCAACTAGAATTCGAATGGTACGAACAGTATCAACAAATAGGGAATGGGGACCATTAAAGGAATAAATAAAACCACCTTCCGGTATACTTGTCCATCGTTGCGCTTGTACAGAAGCTGAAAGTTGCAACGCTAAAACACAGTAATTTTCCAGCCATGCATCACGAGGTATTTTACCTTCGTTCATTAATCTCAGCAGGTTTCCGTAGGTGCTTAAATTGTTGAATCCGTGATCATGAACACCAAAATGGCTCACATGAGAGGTCATTTTGTTTTTGATATTGTCAATAGCTACATCTAAAAAATATGAATCACCTGTATTGTTGAATTGAAATAATTCAGATCCAAATTGAAAACCTTGTGTCCAATCGGTCCAACTTCTAGGGCTGTATTTTCCGTCTACGGTAACAACTGGTGAGCCTTTAGTGCCTTCTAGGGAAGAAGACATACTCTTCAATTTATCCCCCGATAAAGACCATAAATTATTGATTTTCTCAATGAGGTGCTCAGGTTTGAGCTGAGAATTTATATGCATATTTTGGTTGATTGTTTAATAACGTTAACGAAGTGTGATCATGGTTTACGATAACTATTTAAATATATGAAAAATAAGAAGGAACTGATTTTCTATTCAAAGTTGCTTTTAATCCTTATCGTACTCAAAAATCTTCTCCATAGGCAACCATTTTTCTCCTGGTTTGGCCCAAGGTAGCGCTTGCTGATAATCCCACATTAAGATTTCCCAGTCCTGTACGCGTTCATTTGCGGTATCCATTTGAGCCTTTTTTTCAAAAGAAAATTCATCAGTTGTTTCTATAATCATGAAAAGCCGGTTCGCAATACGATATATTTCCATGTTGGTTATTCCAGAATCTCCTAAACTATCTAAAATTTCAGGCCAAACATTTCTATGATATTCTTCATATTTGGCAATTAGTTCAGCGTCATCTTTTAAATCACAGGCTAGGCATTGTCTATTCATTTATATCTAATTTATATGTTTTTAAGTCAATATATCTTTCACCACATGCCCGTGGACATCAGTTAATCGATAGCGTCTTCCTTGATGTTTAAAGGTAAACTGTTCATGGTCAATTCCTAATAAGTGCATAACTGTAGCTTGAAAATCGTGTACATGAACATTTCCTTCAACAGGATTAAATCCGAAATCATCTGAGGCGCCATAGGTAAAACCAGGTTTTACACCAGCCCCTGCCATCCAAAGAGTAAATACATATGGGTGATGATCACGCCCCCAGTTTTTGACATCTTTAATATTTCCTTGAAGGAAAGGTGTTCGTCCAAATTCACCACCCCAGATGACTAAAGTATCTTCCAACATGCCTCTTTGTTTTAAGTCTTTTACAAGTGCGGCACTAGCTTGGTCGGTATCTTGACATTGTATCTTTAATTGATGGTTGAGGTTGGTATGCTGATCCCATCCAGCATGCATACATTGTATGAATCGCACATCGCGTTCTGCCAATCTGCGGGCCATAAGACAGTTGTATGCAAAGCTTCCTTTGCGATGCACATCTGGTCCGTACATCTCTAGAATATGTTGAGGTTCATCGGAGAAATCGGTGAGCTCAGGCACACTCATCTGCATTTTATAGGCCATCTCATATTGAGAAATTCGTGTATTTATTTCAGGGTCGCCATATTGTGCATGGTTGATTTCATTGAGCTCTTGCATGTCATCTAAGATCTTTCGACGCATTTCGCGGCTAACACCTTCTGGATTCTTTAAATATAAAACAGGATCACCACCACCGCGAAACTTTACCCCCTGAAATTTTGTTGGAAGAAATCCACTTCCCCAATAATAATCGTAAAATATCTGTCCGCAACTAGCCTCTTTATCCCTTGATGTCATTGCAACAAAATCTGGCAGGTCTTTTGCGGTTGTTCCTAATCCGTAGGTCAACCAAGAACCCAAACTAGGTCTCCCTGGTTGTTCAGATCCCGTCAAGAAAAAAGTAATGGCGGGGGCATGATTTACCGATTCGGTATACATCGATTTAATAAAACAAAGGTCATCGACAACTTTTGCGGTTTCAGGCATAAAATCAGAAACCCATGCGCCGCTTCGACCATGTCGCGCAAAATTGCTTATTTCACCAATTATAGGTCGAGCCGCCTGTTCACCAGTCATTGTCGAGAATCGCTTTCCATCGGTTAGTGAATCAGGAATCTGGGTGCCATGCCATTTACGAAGCATCGGTTTATAGTCAAAAAGGTCTACATGAGAGGGCGCACCATTTTGAAAAAGATAAATAACGCGTTTGGCTTTCGGGGTAAAATGAGGAAGTCCGAGTCCGTTGTCTAATAATTTTTTCTGAGCGGAATTCATTCCAAACGCCGACAAAGGGTTTAATAGATTTCCCAAAGCCATACCACCAAGGCCCATTGCTGTTTTTCCAAAAAAACTTCTTCGAGTCATTCCCGCCTGATAGGCTTCAAAAGGATGTAGTATTTTTTTGTTCATCTATTGGCGGGTTATAGTTTCATCCAAATTCAAAAGCAAAGAACTCAGCACGGAATAGGAAGCATGGTCTGTCAAATCTAATTTGGGATTGATTCTATACTCACCGATACTTGTAATCTCTTTTGCGGCTGCCACATCGTTGGAGTAGGTTTCTCGCAAGGAGGCGAGTCTATTATGTAGAATATCTATTTCTTCCGAACTAGGCATTCTAGAAGTGGCCACTTGAAACGCGAACTGAAATCGTTTTTTATCATCAACAGAATGATTCAAAATACGTTCTGCCAACACGCGACTGGCTTCGGTAAAAGTGATATCATTCAACGTAGTCAACGCATGTAAGGGCGTATTGGTTTTTAAAGTACGTACTGTACATACTTGTCTTGTAGCATTATCGAATAGAGAGGTTGGGCCAACAATTCTCCGCCAAAAAGTATATAGGCTTCGTCGATACAAATTATCGCCCGTATCTTGTTCATATTTTACAAAACCGAAAGTTGCTTCGTCCCAAATTCCTTCAGGCTGATACGGTTTTACAGGAATTCCACCAATAGAATCTTTGAGCATTCCACTAACCGCGAGCGCTTGGTCACGAAGCATCCATGAGGGTAAACGCATTCTCGTAGCCCTTGCCAAATAATTATTTTCTGGGTCGATTTCTAATAGCTCCTCAGACACCTTTGACGACTGTCGATAGGTAGCGCTCATTACGATTTGTTTGAACAGTCGTTTTAAATCCCATCCGTTTTCTTGAAAATCTTTAGCCAACCAATCTAATAATTGAGGATGGGTGGGCAGCGTGCCTTGAACTCCGAAATCTTCCGCTGTTTTTACAATGCCATTTCCAAAGAATGCTTGCCAGTATCGATTTACAGTAACTCGAGCCGTCAATGGTTGTTTCTCATCAAACAACCATTGTGCAAGTGCAAGACGATTGTTCTCTGAAGTTTTCGTCATGGGAGGAAGTAACTTGGGTACATCAGGTCGAATGGTATCCGTAAGAACAGGATTGCTATATCCGCCCCTGTCCAATATAAAAGTAGGTCTGGGTTCGTCTAATTCGTCCATGACCAGAACCTGAATATGCTTGGAGGTGACTTCATTGTATTTGGACAAAGTGCCATGTAACTCCTTAATCGTTTCTCCATAGGAATCGATAGGAGGAAAGTATTTGGTCAATTGGTTGAACCCACCTGCTCCCCGAAGTTTTGGCGGTTTAAGAAGTATACGCGGATCCAAGCCCTTGGTGCTTTTCGCTACTTCAGATTCTGATGTTGGTAATCCTTTTACTCTAGGAAATTTTTCTAACTCCAAGGTTTCCACTTTTTCGTAAAGAGAAGAAATATAGGATTCTAACTTCTTGATCTCTTTTTGATCTTCTTCTGGTGCAAGTGTTAGCAATGGCTTTATTTTTCCTCCCCAACCACCGCCTTCCTCTGAGGTCTGATTGAAATAATCGAAAAGTTGATAGTATTCTTTTTGAGAGATATTATCAAATTTATGGTCATGGCAACGGACGCAATTCAATGTCAGACCTAACCAAACAGTTCCTGTAGTTTCAGTTCGGTCAAAGACATTAGCTACTCTTGTTTCCTCAGGAATGGTTCCACCTTCGGTATTATAGGTATGGTTTCTATTAAATGCGGTCGCCAGAATATCTTGTGAGGTAGCTTCTTGAAGTAAATCTCCAGCGAGCTGTTTGATGCTGAATTCGTCATAAGACATATTGGCGTTAAACGCCTGTATGACCCAATCACGCCATGGCCACATATCTCTGGTGAAATCGCCTTGAAACCCATTGGTGTCGGAATATCGAGCAACATCTAACCATTCCCAAGCCCATCGCTCGCCATAACTTTTGGAAGCTAGTAAGCGATCTACCAATAATTCGTAAGCCTTGTCTGAAGTGTCATTTTTGAAATCGGCAACTTCTTTGGTGGTAGGAGGCAATCCCGTAAGGTCGAAAGACAATCTTCTTATCAAAGTCTCTTTTAAGGCTTCTTCAGAAGGCTGTAATTTCAAATAGTCTAATTTGTTTAAAACAAAATTATCAATCTCATTTTTGATCCATTCATCATTGGACACTATAGGGAGTTCTGTCTTTTTTGGAGCCTCAAAAGCCCAATGATTTTTCCATTCTGCCCCTTGTTCGACCCACTTGATTAAAGTTGCTTTTTCTTCATCGGTAAGTGTCATGTTTGATTCAGGAGTGGGCATGACCAATTGTAAATCTTCATGCAGAATACGATTGATAATTTCGCTTTTATCAGGATCACCAGCAATTACGGCAAATGATTCTTTGTCTTTTAGGTTTCTAAAAACGTCAGCTTCAATATCTAATCGAAGATCGGCTTTTCTTGCCTTTTCATCAGGTCCATGACAGGCGAAACATCGGTCTGAAAGTATCGGACGTACGTGAAAATTAAAGTCAACTGTTTCCGGAAGCTTTTCATAGGCTAATGCTACCTCGTCTGGCATATTTGGGCCACAACCTAGAAAGAAAATAAGACCTAATAGAAGAAATAATCTGACACCCATAACTTGGTTGTTTGTAACCCTCAGGAATTTACGAATTTTATTGGGAGGGAAAAAAACAAGAAAACAAAAGAATACCTAAATTAGTGAAACCTCGAAATAGGTAGTATGAAAAAAATCAGAATATTATGTGGGGAAAAAGCAAACTATTTATATTCTTGTGCTGTTCTGTATGCACAAGTTGTATTGCCCAAAATGAAATATCGAAAGAATTGAAGGTAAAAGAAATAAAAAGCGATAAAGATGTAACGCTAGTTCAAGTTTCAAAATTACTTGAAGAGCAAGCAGAACTTCATACCATTGATTTAGTGAATTGGCATGAATTTCAATATCTGCCTGAGGTTACATTTAGAATAGCCCATAGTAACAATCAAATTTGGTTGAAGTACTATGTAAAAGAGAAAAGTATTTTAGCTGAAGTCAACGAGACCAACGGTGGCGTTGCTAATGATAGTTGTGTTGAGTTTTTCTTTGACCCAATGGCTGATGGCAATTATTATAATTTTGAGTTCAGTTGTATTGGCGTTACACATTTAGCTTACGGTCCAGACCGAAATGATCGCGTTTTTATAGCACCTGAAATTATTGAAAAGGAAGTAAAAGTGAGTTCCTCATTGGGTGACCTACCTTTTTCTGAACAAACAGGAGATTATGCTTGGGAGATGACCATTATCATTCCAGGGTCAAGTTTAACTCACAATAAAGAACTACAATTAAAAGGTCGGTCTGCTAGGGCGAATTTTTATAAGTGTGGAAATAAGACAGCAGAATCGCACTATGTTAGTTGGAACCCTGTTTTAACTAAGCGACCCGATTTTCACCGTCCTGAATATTTTGGTCATCTTATCTTTGAATAAATAGTATTTTTAGACTTAACACATTTGATTAATAGCAATGATTAAAAAAATGTGTACGTACACATTTTATCCATAAATCTTGGTTTTTTAGCAAAAGTAGTTTACCTTAAAGCACCCTTTCAGCCCCACGAAAACCTTCAAGTACTGGTCATTGGCTTAGCTGCCCCCTTCAACAATGTCCATTATTTGATTCAAGTCAAAAACTAACTAAAGGATTAAGATAAGATAATGACCAAAATCTGTCTCAAAAGGTTAACTATATTCTGCATCGTCTTTTTGTTTGTAGCGTGTTCTGAGGAAATTCCGAATGGAGGGCTCTTGCTACCTGAAAATTTCAATGCTGAAATCATGATAGATAGTGTGGAAGAGCGCGTTCGCCATATGGCGATATCTGATGATGGTGTTCTTTATGGAAAGCTGAGAAATTCACACGCTAAAGCGGGAATCATTGCACTAAAAGACAACAATAACGATGGTACAGCAGATGAAGTAAAAAAATTCGGGGCCTATAGAAAAGAACAAAAATGGAGCTATGCCACAGCCATGCGAATTTATAACGGGTATATTTACTTCAGTTCAGAATTGGTTGTCTACAGATATAAATTAAAGCCTGGAAGCCTGATACCAGAAGGCGAGATGGAGATTGTTGTGACTGATGACCATGAGCATGGTAAACATGAACATATAGGTAAGCCGATTGCATTTGATAACAAAGGGAATTTATATGTGCCTTTTGGTGCTCCTTCCAATGCCTGTCAAAGCCCTAAAAGAACACCTGGTGCCCAAGGGTTAGATCCTTGCCCACAATTAGAACACCATGGAGGTGTGTGGCGTTTTGATGCCAATAAACTGGGTCAGACCCAAAAAGATGGCTACAAATACGCGACAGGAATAAGATCAGTAGTGGCGATGGATTGGAACCCTGTTGATGATAATTTATATATTGTTATGCATGGCCGCGATGACTTGCTTCGACTGTTTCCAGATAAATTTACGCCATGGGAAAGTGCACTTTTACCTTCCGAAGAATTTATTCGTGTTACTGAAGGTTCAGATTTCGGATGGCCTTATTGTTACTATGATCAAATCAAAGGCAAAAAAGTACTTGCTCCGGAGTATGGAGGAGATGGCGAGATTGTTGGTAGATGTGCCGAATTTGATGATCCAATTATTGGCTTCCCTGGTCATTGGGCTCCTAATGACTTGGTTTTCTACGAAGGAGATCAATTTCCAGAACGCTACAAACATGGTGCTTTTATTGCTTTTCACGGATCTACCAATCGTGCTCCTTATCCACAGTCTGGTTATATCGTTGCATTTGTCCCTTTTAAAGATGGAAGTCCTAATGGCGAATGGGAAGTCTTTGCAGATGGTTTTGCTGGGGTTGACCCTATTGAAAGTGTAAAAGATGCCAAATTAAGACCTATGGGTATCGCTTTCGATAAACATGGTGCGATGTATCTATCGGAATCTGTTCAAGGAAGAATTTGGAAAATTACTTTCAACGGAGACAAAACTAATTTTGGGGAAGCGCAACTCGCTCATATGGAACAACGAAAATTGGCCACTCATGTGCGTACTCCAGATAAAATTAAAGACGATTTAGCACAAGCTGCGAATTCACCTGGTGAAATAGTTTATAATACCTATTGTGCCAATTGCCATCAAAAAGATGGAGGTGGAGCAACCGGCAGGTTTCCGCCCCTGACTAATACTGATTGGGTAAGTGGTGATAAAACGCGCCTAATGAATGTCATTTTAGAAGGAATGGAAGGTGAGATGCAAATAAAAGGCGAGACTTATAATGGAGTGATGCCTCAGCATACTTTTTTAAGTGATACTCAAATTGCAGATGTACTAACATTTATACGTTCAAATTTTGGAAATGAGGCCAGTCCAATTCTAAATACTGAAGTGGCTAACCAAAGAAGTATCCTTGAAAGTAAGAAAACTGAATTACCGATTACGAGTGAATAATAAATGAATACGAATAGATATGGGAAACAAAAAAAGATATTACGTTTGCTTTACGCTAGTGACATTGTTTTTTTCAAGTTTTTTGAATGCGCAAGAGTTTGATATCCTTATTAAAGATGGCCATGTTATTGATGCTAAAAATAACATAGACAAGGTAATCGATATTGCCATAAAAGATGGACAAATTGCAAGTATCGAAACAAGTATTCCTGCTAATCGAGCTAAAACGGTCATAGATGCAAAAGGTTTATTTGTTACTGCCGGACTTATAGACATTCACAGTCATAATTTCTTTGGAACAGAGCCTAATGCATATTTGAGTAACAGTTTTACAGCACTTCCACCAGATGGTTTTAGTTTTCGAAGCGGCGTAACCACGCTAGTTGATGTAGGTGGGGCTGGTTGGCGAAATTTCAGAACTTTTAAGGAACAAACAATTGACAGGTCTAAGACTAGAGTATTATCATTTTTGAATATTGTAGGTTCTGGAATGAAGGGTGGCGCCATTGAGCAGAATATCGATGATATGAATTCAAAGCTAACAGCGATTGTCGCAAAACAATTTCCTGAACATATCGTAGGAGTGAAGCTCGCACATTATAGTGGCTTCGATTGGACTCCAACTGAAAGAGCCGTCGAGGCAGGTAAATTAGCTGATATTCCTGTAATGATAGATTTTGGAGGTAGTCAACCTGAACTTTCTTTGAAAACACTATTTATGGAGAAGCTTCGCCCAGGAGATATTTTTACGCATGCCTATGCACATGTTAATGGACGTATTCCTCTTGTCAATGAGCAGGGAAAAGTTGAAGATTTTGCTTGGGCTGGACGAAAAAAAGGAATTGTTTTCGATGTGGGTCATGGTGGAGGAAGTTTTCTGTTCGAGCAAGTAGTACCAGCCATGAAACAAGGTTTCAAACCCAATACTATTAGTACAGACTTTCATACCGGAAGTATGAATGGTGGTATGAAAGATATTAGTAATGTCATGTCCAAGTTTTTAAATATGGATATGCCATTAGCAGAAGTGATTGCCACGACTACTTGGAATTCGGCAAAAGCCATAAAGCGTGAAGATTTAGGGCATCTGTCCGTTGGAGCGGTAGCTGATATTACCATTTTCAACGTTCGAGAAGGTGATTTTGGTTTTATCGATACCAAGAGAAAACGAATGAAAGGAACTAGAAAATTGGAATGCGAATTGACCATTCGCGATGGTAATGTGGTGTATGATTTAAATGGTCTTGCAGCCCCACTTTGGGATAAATAGAAAAATTAATAAAGAGAACATATGCGATTAGTAAAGCTTGTGATATGGGTAGTAATAGGGTGCAATTTTATTTCTGCGCAAACTACATCCAAAGAACAAATTATATTCTTAACGCCACAATGGGAAGGGGAGCGATTTGAGGATGGAAGGCCTAAAGTAGCAGACGATATTTTAGAACGCATGAAAGATGTTGCCATTGAGGAAGCGTGGGGCGTATTGCGCAACGAAGGGTATCACAATCAATTCGAGGGAGGTTGGGAGCCTTTGCATGATGATGTTCCAGTAGTTGGACGTGCACTTACCGTTCAATACATGCCAAACCGACCCGATGTATCTGAACAAATTAAAAAGAAGGGCAAGGCTGACGGCCAAATTGGTAATACCAATTCATGGCCTATCGATATGCTGCAACTAGGTGATGTATATGTCGCTGATGGTTTTGGAAAGATTGTAGACGGCACCTTGATTGGAGATAATTTAGGGAATGCTATTTACGCTAAATCAAAAACGGGTGTAGTTTTTAATGCATCCAGTAGAGACCAAGAAGGTCTTTCGGAAATAGAAGGATTCAATGCTTTTGTTCGAGAATGGCACCCTTCGTTTTTGACCGAAGTAATGTTGTTGAGTATCAATACACCCATTCGTATCGGGGCTGCAACTGTGCTTCCTGGTGATATTATTTTAGGCAAGAAAGAAGGAGTGATGTTTATTCCAGCGCATTTGGCTGAACAAGTTGTGGTGACTTCAGAGGTGGTTCGCTTAAGAGATTTATTTGGAATAACTCGATTGAAAGCCGGAACCTATACCCCAGGTCAGATTGATAACAAATGGACAGATGAAATAGAAAAAGATTTTTCAAAATGGCTGAATGATCATATTGATGAACTACCTGTTCCGAAAGCACAAATACAAGAATTGCTTAAAAAAAGAATGTGGTAAAATAATAACCAAAAAACTAGAAGTATGGATAACAAAACAACACGAAGGGCATCCTTCAAAAAAATAGGAATGGGGCTAGCAGCGCTATTCGGAATTGGAACCGCTAATGCTATGGGAAAGAAAGAGTCAAGGGCAAAAAAAGAAGTGGTAGGTGATATTGTAATGGACCAAGATATTCCATTGTTCTCCGGTGCTGTAAAGCATGGAAACACCCTTTACATAGCTGGAAAAGGAGCACATGTAGAACCCTACGAAATCAAGGCACATACTGAAATTGTTCTACAAGAACTTCAAAAGGGATTAGAAGCCAACGGTTCTTCAATGGAGCAAGTATTAAAAGTCAATGTCTATCTAGCTGATCTTGCCGATTACAAAGGCATGAATGAAGTCTTTCGCGGGCGTTTTGGAAAAAACCCTCCCGTAAGAACTACAGTAGCCACCTATGGCGGTGTACCTGGAAAATCATTGGTTGAAATGGATTGTATTGCAGCAGTAGATTAATTATAAAACAGAAACTATGAGCACTAGTAGAAGAAAAGCATTAAAAATAGTATCGACACTTCCAATTCTTGGGGGAATGTTAGGGCCAAGTCTATTAACTGCAAAAACTGCAGAAGAAGCAATTTTAGAAGCTGCAGGCCGAGACTTTTTTAAAGAACTAGGCTTACGAACTTTTATCAACGCCGCAGGTACTTATACTTCAATGACGGGTTCGCTAATGCATAAGGAAGTGACTGATGCCATAAGTTATGGAGCAACAGAATACGTAAATTTAGACGAGCTTCACGACAAGGTAGGCGAACGAATAGCTGAATTGTTAGAATGCGAGTACGCCACCGTAACCTCAGGAGCTTTTGGTGCAATGACCATAGGCTTAGCCGGAATAATGTGTGGAATGGATGAAAAAAAGGTTGCGCAGCTTCCTGATGCAACAGGACTTAAAAATGAGGTGATTGTTCAAAAGGGACATTCCATAGGGTATACCCATGCCTTGATAAATGCAGGCGCTAAAATTGTGGAAATAGAGACCGCAAAAGAGTTGGAAAAAGCGATAAATAATAAAACGGCAATGCTTTGGTTTTTAAATGCAAATACCGAGAATGGTAAAATTAAATGGGAGGAATTTGTCGCTCTAGGTAAGAAACATAAGATTCCAACTTTTATTGATTGTGCTGCTGATGTTCCTCCAGTAGAAAACCTTTTTAAGTTTACGAAAATGGGCTTCGATTTGGTCTGCTTTTCAGGGGGAAAAGGAATTCGAGGACCACAGAGTGCTGGCCTTCTCTTAGGAAAAAGGAAGTATATCGAAGCTGCAAGATTACATACGCCACCAAGGGGAACGACAATCGCTCGCGGTATGAAAGTTAATAAAGAAGAAGTCTTAGGTATGATGGTGGCTTTAGAGCTTTATCTTTCAAGAGACCATAAAAAGGAATGGGCACTTTGGGAAAGTCAAATCAAACTTATTAGCGATAGCGCACTTTCGGTGAAAGGTGTTAAAACTGAAATTCATGTACCACCCCATGCAAACCACGTTCCTAGTTTGTATATTCGATGGGATGAAAAAAAAGTGGGCATATCTGTGGATGAGATGCGCAAAAAATTACGAGATGGTCACCCTTCGATAGAAACCGTCGGAAACAAAGAACAAGTGGGTATTACCACTTGGATGATGGAACCTGGTCAAGAAAGAATTGTGGCACAACGTGTAAAGGAAGTGCTAGAAAACGCTTAATTTAACTGCTACCAAATTCAAAAATTATGAATAAAATATTCTTAGGTCTAGCTCTTTTGTTCGCTTTTTCGTGCAATCAAGTAAAAGAAGTAAAAGAAGAGGCAGTTGTTGAGGTTAAGGAGTCGATTGACCCTAATTCTAATTATAACCCAGAAGCTAAACTACAAGAATTGGGCATTGAATTGAGCACCCCTTCCGCCCCAGTTGCTAATTACGTAAATGCTGTGCGTGTTGGTAATATGATTTTTCTTTCGGGCAAGGGACCAAAAAAGGCAGATGGCGAAAACATTACTGGAAAAGTCGGAACTGATTTGACCATAGAACAAGGGTATGAAGCAGCAAGAATTACAGGTATTAATCAATTATCTGTACTTAAAGCGGAGTTAGGAAATCTCAATAAAGTGAAACGATGTGTAAAAGTATTGGGAATGGTGAATGCGGCCCCAGAATTTACGGATCATCCAAAGGTCATTAATGGCTATTCTGATTTGATGGTGGCAGTTTTTGGTGATAAAGGGAAACATGCAAGGGCAGCTGTTGGAATGGGTTCTTTGCCAAGCAATATAGCCGTCGAGATTGAAATGATTGTTGAGGTTCAAGATTAATGCTATGTGTAGAGTAAGGCAATTGGTAAGATATACTACAAAATCGTTGCTGCTTCTTTCGGCATTTTTACTTTTAGTCAACTGTAAATCTAAAAAAGCTCAACCGGAATTTCTATTTCGGACTGCAATCATAGTAAAAGAAGACCATACTTGGTATAAAGCCTTTGACTATTTCAAGAAAATTTTAGAAGAACGTTCAAACGGTCGTATCGAGGTTCAATTGTACCCGTCAGAACAATTGGCAAAAGAAGTAGAAGCCATTCGCTTGATTCAGGCGGAGGTTATAGATATAACAACAACTGGTTCTACTTTGACCAATTGGTTTGAGGTTGCAACCTTTTGCGAATTGCCATATTTAATGAAAGATTCTGTCGACATGAATCTCTATATCAAAGGTCGTGTCGGTAAATTGATGGAGACCGAAATGATTGAAAAAGCTGGAGTTCGGGCGTTATGTCATTTTGAACGTGGTCCTAGACATTTGACTTCAAATAGACCGATAAGACATCCTGATGATTTAAATGGATTGATTTTGCGTGTTCCTAACGTTCCCTCTTTTGTAACCACTTGGAGCGCACTAGGTGCAAAACCTACCCCAATGGCTTTTTCGGAGGTTTTTACATCGTTACAACAGGGCACGATTCAAGGGCAAGAAAATCCCTTTGCGATGATCAATAACGGAGGGTTTGCTGAAGTACAGCAATATGTTAATTTAACGGGACATGTGATTAGTTGGGTGTATGCCGTAATTGGTGAAAAGCAGTTTCAGAAATTACCTCCAGACCTTCAACAACTAGTCATACAAGCTGGTAAAGAAATGCAGAAATACGAGCATGACCTTTTCCTTGAAAACGAAAAAAATATACAGCAAGTCTTGAAAGATAAAGGAATGGAATTGATAGAGGTAGATACCGAAGCCTTTGCGAAGAAGTGCGAGAAAGCCATCTATGATAGTCTTTCACCAGAGATGCAAGAAATCTATCATGAATTAAAAAAAGAACAAGAAGCACATGCGAAAAGCAGTAGGAAAAATTCTTAAGATTGGCACTCTTGTCAGTACTTGGGGCTTAATTGCCATGGTTTTGCTGCAGATTGTCTGTCGTTTTTCTTGGTTTGAGACCCCTTCTTGGACGGAAGAAGCATCACGAATTTTGTTTATTTATGCGATTTCATTTGCCTCAGGACTTGCCCTAAAATCTTCAAATTATTATGTGGCTCTTGATGCTTTTTACAATCGGTTCAATCCAAAATTCAAAGCACTTTTAGATAAGTCTATCCCCATTGTAATCTTTTTATTATTTGCTGTTTTCGCTTTTTACTCAATTCGATTCATAAGCTTAGGAATGATTGAAAAATCGCCAAGTATGGGTTTTAATATGGGTGTATCATTTTGTAGTATGTTTATTATTGGTGCGACACTTTGTTACTATGCTTGGTATAAAATTGTAAAAGCTTTTAAAAGGAAAAGTTCATGATCTGGATTCTTGTTATCATATTCGTAGTTGCCTTAGTACTGCGCTATCCCATAGCATTTGCTTTGGGTTTAGCTTGTTTGGTCTACTTGCTTTGTGCCGACATTCCATTAATTCTGATGCCGATGAAGATGTATTCGGGTATAGATGTATTTGTGTTGCTGAGTATTCCAGGGTTTATCATTGCTGGAAATTTAATGAACCAAGGTGGACTCACCGAAAAAATTATTAGTTTTTGCAATCATTTGTTAGGCCACATCCGTGGGGGGCTTGCTCTAGTAAATGTGGGAGCGTCAATGCTATTTGCTGGTATTTCGGGCACCGCTATCTCTGATACGGCAAGTATGGGGTCAGTAATGATTCCGGCGATGAAAAAAGAAGGATATGATGCCGATTTTTCGTGTGCAATAACTGCAGCCTCGTCTACGGTAGGGCCGATAATACCACCTAGCGTACCTATGATTATTGCCGCTACCTTAAGTGGACTTTCCGTTGGTAAATTGTTTTTAGCTGGAGCGATTCCGGGTTTGTTATTGGGGGTTGGTTTAATGGTAGTTGCTTATTTCATTGCCCGAAAAAAGAACTATCCCAAACACCCGAAAAGCAGT
>ENA-ORXM01003110-ORXM01003110.1-marine-metagenome-genome-assembly--contig:-NODE-3110-length-17316-cov-3.501595_pt1 | contig 17316 bp, 13 predicted proteins | sample MGYA00237867_ERZ511480 | MGnify/ENA primary metagenome ERZ511480 (study PRJEB26309, sample SAMN06266103) | marine metagenome | isolation source: Algal blade | place: United Kingdom:Sidmouth, United...
AAGCAGATCATCGGGTGCATCGAGATCCTCCGGTGGAAGAAGTGGCGGAAGAAGAAACTAATTAATCCCGAAATCATCGGTAACTTACTTTAAAAAGAATCGAAATGAAAAGATATTTCACTTTCATAGGGCTATTGGCGTGTTTGATCACAAGTGCACAGAACATAGAAGATGTGCTACGTTACAGCAGGGAGAATCTACAGGGAACAGCTCGATTTCAAGGCATGTCAGGTGCTTTCGGTTCTTTAGGTGGAGATTTGTCGGCCTTGAATATTAATCCTGCGGGCAGTGCTGTTTTTAACAACAGTTTGTTCACCATGTCAGGTACATATTTTTCCAGAATATCGGATTCCGACTACGGAGGAACTTTCAACAGCGCAAACTCAAATTCACTTGATGTTAACCAAGTAGGTGCCGCGCTTGTATTCAAAGCCACAGACAACGATTCGAAATGGAAAAAGCTGTCTTTGGGCTTTAACTATGATATTGTTCAAAACTTCGATGACCAAACTATAAGTGGAGGTTCGGGCAATGAGGGAATTGACAATTATTTTCTGGATTTTGCTGACGGTATTCCTCTAGACCCACTAAAGTTGCAACAAAATGAATCGGTCGGTGAGGCCTATTTGGACATTGGTGCAACCAATGGACTTGGCTTCCCGGCGCAACAGGCATTTTTGGGTTTTCAAGCAGGTGTCATTGACCCTGTCGCAGATGAGGCCGACAATACTGCATATTTTTCTAATGCCGACTACACCACCGTTAATCAAGACTTTCGTCAAACCACCGCAGGCTACAATAGCAAGTTCACGGTAAACGCGGCTACGCAGTATGGTGAAAATGTTTATTTTGGAGCTTCTTTAAATTTCCATACAGTTCTGTACGATAGGGTGAATCAATATCGCGAAGATTTTACCAATGCCGACGCACAACAGAGAACAATTTCTTTCGATAATCTATTACATACGGAAGGCACCGGATTTTCATTAAGCTTGGGAGGGATAGCAAAATTGAATGATTTTATTCGAGTGGGAGGTAGCTATCAATCGCCGACTTGGTACCGCTTAAGTGATGCGTTCTCTCAGGGAATCGATTCAAATTACCCCAATAAAGATCCGAATTTTAACTTTTTTGATCTTAACGACGTTAACATCTTTGACTACCAAATAAAAACACCCGGAAAACTCATAGGAAGTATTGCCGCAGTTTTTGGTAAAAATGGACTCTTAAGTTTTGATTACGGCTACCAAGATATGTCGAAAGCGGAACTAAGACCTGCCAGTGATACTGCATTCGCCAATGAAAATGCTTTTATTTCAGAAGCTTTGGGCGCGGTTTCAACATTTAGGGTCGGTGGGGAATATCGTATCAAACGTATCAGTCTAAGGGGTGGCTATCGTTATGAGCAGAGCCCATATGCCGATGGAAATATAATCGGCGACCTCAACGGAATTTCAGGAGGTGTAGGTGTCAATTTTGGAGGAAGTAGACTTGAAATTTCCGTTAAACGAACCGAGCAAGATGTATTACAATATTTTTTCGATACCGGAATCAACACGCCTGCATTATTGAGCCAAATCAATACAAACGTGACTATAGGCTATACCATGAACTTTTAGAAAAGTTTGAAAATACTATGTATTGATGAAAGGTCTTGAGCAATCAAGATCTTTACCTTTTTAATGTAAAGTTTGCCCTAGTACATTTGGCGACTAAAGCACCATCTGCCTGCTCATCATATTCTAACCTGAACCAATAATCGGATGCGGGCAGCGACTTACCATTGAGTGTTCCATCCCAATCAGTTGTTGCGCTTAACTGTGCCACTAACTTGCCGTAGCGATCGAAAACATAAACAACAGCGTTGTTCAAGGTTTCAATCCCCTTTATATTCCAATCATCGTTGGCACCGTCATTATTGGGTGTGAAAAATTTGGGGTACCCGACCACCAGAAATTCTATAGGTTCGGTGATACCACAACCGTATTTATCATTTATAATTACCGTATTGATACCTGGTGGCACATCGTTGAATACGGAATCGTCTTGAAACTCGCCGCCATTAACGGCATATTCATAACTACCGTCACCATCGACGATAATTTCAATATTGTTTATATCTGGATCAAGAGTGAGATTAGAGTTTAGCACATCTACCCTATCTAATACAGGTATGCCGTAATAGGTAATCAAAATATCGTCGGTTACATGGCCAAAGCTTGTCGTAATATCTACAAAATAGCGACCTGAATCAGGGCTTGAGACCATTATTTCAGTTGCCGAAGGACCCGACCCCAAAGGTTGGTCAACAGTGCCATCGTCATCATAATCTACAGACCAAGCGACATTATGTATATCAGGACCTGCCGGAGAATTCAAAGCACTAAGAGTAATATCAGGGTCACCCTCACATGCAATAATATCCAGGCCCAAGAACTCGTCTCGCAACGTACAGTCAAGCGCACTGTTCTGATCGGCATCTATTGAACTTCCCGTAAAGGTCAATTCGAAATGCTCGGTTTCATCATCAAAATTCGTATTGAAGTTATTAATGAGAATGTAGTATATCTCGCCTGGCTGCACATTCAACCACTCGGAATAGGTATTCCCGTTTCCTTCGGTGACGTCGTCTACAAAAGCACCTCCTTCTTGGCCACTAACAGGGTTGACCCCTATACCGGTAAAATTGGTGTTGTTTACTTCATAATTACATGCTGCTGCAGGTGCCGTACCATCGCTTATTGCGGCACAATCTGGATCAGGTCCAAAAACTATAAAATCCCATTCCGCTGTTACCGAGCCTGAACCTCCAACCGGTAGCGCTTCGATATCGAAACCGACCTGCCCACCTGTACCTGCCCGAAAGACAAACCAAGATGCATTGTTTTCAATGTTGGCAGAGCTGACACTTCCTTTTTCAAGGCAATCATACAATTTTATAACCTCAGGATCAAAATCATCGATGTCACCGTGACCATCAGCATATCCCATAATCGGGGCATCTGCACAAACCGGAATAGCAGTTCTGCAATCGGGAGAATTCTGAGCATGCATTCCGAAACTAAAGAAGCATACGCAACATATGGCGCAAAAAAGTCGCATAAGAAGTGGGGCTAAGAATATACTAGAGTTATAACTCTTACCAGCCTTATTTAGTATGTTTATCGTAAAAAATGAGTAGTTTATCGATGAACTACGGTGTTCAAGTTCAAGTTTGCGAACTGTCAAATAATTGAAAAAGTAATAAATCTTACAAGGCGCAAATACTAAAACCTCATATTTAAGCTGTTGATGTGATTACCGCTTAAGCGAAAAGTGGTTGTTGATATATTTGGCAGTTACCGTTTGTCCGTCGGTGTTATTATAAGTAAGCCTGAACCAATAATCGGTTTCAGGTAAAGGCTTGCCGTTTATCAGGCCGTCCCATCCCTGACTATTTGGGGTCAGTTGAGCCAAAAGCTTACCAAAACGAGTGTAAATTGAAACAATTGGGGAATCTAAGGTAGCTATACCTTCGATATGCCATAAATCGTTAGTTCCGTCTGCGTTCGGCGTGAAGAATTTCGGGAAACCGACAATTATGACTTCTTCACTTATAGAACCGCAGCCTTTTGGGTCATTCACAGTTACGGTATGTAATCCTGGCTGTACTTCGTGAAATTTATTGCCATTTTGAAAAGGGCCATCGTCCAATTGAAATTCAAAAACGGCTACATCATCGGTAACTACTGTTATCGTATTATTATTCCGAAGGTCTGCGATTTCAATATCGTTAATTTGAGGAGGACTTGAAGTCGTGACAGTTACCGTTCTCGAATCACTACAGCTTAAACCAGATTCCGTGTTGATAACTGTTACCGTATAACTTCCCGGTTGAGAAACGGTAATTTCCGGGGTGGTTTGGCCGCTATCCCAAGAGTAGGTATAATTGGCTTCTGGCGAATCTTCACCGATAACAACTCCTGAATCGGCCTCACATAAAAATGCGTCTGAGGGAAAATCCAGAACGGGTGTCGCCAAATTTATCAAACGAAAACTTTGAGATACATCAAAACATCTGGGGTTATCAACGGAGCTTACCCTAATGTAAATCGTTTGGGAACCCGACTGCGTGCTATATTGCTTTGATAATACGTTAGACCCATTGGTGGCGTCGGTCAACGAGGCGTAGTAGCTCACTACAAATTCATCGGATTGCTGGCTACCTAGTGCTTCGCTATCTTTTTGAGAAAGATCGTAGATTTCCAATCCGGAACAAGAAGCATCGTCCGAAACAGGATTGGCAACTGGCAAAGCCGAAAAAACGACCTGAACATCACTAATAATATTTCCCATAGGTCGAATAACTTCGACACGGTACGAAGCTGATAGAGCTACTTGAAGGGTCGGGTCATGTTCGCCGGTAATCTCGGTAAAACCACTTCCATCATTCATATACCAATTATATAAAGATGCATCGGTAGTAGTGCCGTCGAGAATAACAGTATCGTTCTCACATGCTGAAATGGGTGGCCCCAAAAGATTATTGATTATTGAGCAATCGAGAGCGTCAAAAGGGTTGGTCACAAAGATATGTCCTGAAAATTGAATGGAAAAACCTGAATTGCTGTTACTGAAATTATTGATTAAAAGGTAATAATCCTCACCCGGTTCAACCTGTAACCAGTCTTCATATTGTACGTTCGTCGCAGCACCCGATGGGTCTTCCCCTACTCCGATAAAGGCGTTGCCGTCTTGATTATCAAAAAAATTGCACCGTACCGGATCACCTAAGTTATTACAGTCGTTAGTTTTATACAGGGCGAAATCCCAATCTTCGGCCATATCGATACCGATATTAAAACCCAATTGTCCGGTCGCACCCGTGCGGAATCGATACCAAGCGGAGTTTGATTCTATTGAACCGGTCAGGGCTTCTTCTAAGCATCCACTTGTTGCAGAACCGTTGAAATCATCTATTCCAAAGCCCATGGTTCCTCCATTTACCGGAGTATTATTACAAATAGGTACGGCATTGCCACAATCAGGAGAAACTTGTGCAGAAACGGCACTGATTCCTAAAATTATTAAGTAATAAAAAATAAGTTGAAAGCGGTTCATAAGTAGGTTCAACTATTGGGTAATACAAAAATAGGCAGCAGACGTCCTTAACACCAATTTATGTTGTGTATCACGATATATAGGGCATAAAGTGCCATATTATGTATATCTTTGCAGTTCTTTTTAGTCAGAAGTAGTATGAAAATTGACAGCACATTGGAAAAGCAATTTGATGAGATGGGTAACGACCATGTTTCCGCATCGGAAGATACCCCCATGCGTGATGACGCCTTTGTATTGAACGATGATGAAAAAATTGAGCGTATACGGGAAAATATCCGTGAGGTGATGCTTACCTTGGGTCTAGACCTTGATGACGACAGCCTAAAGGGTACGCCTGATAGGGTCGCTAAAATGTTTGTCAAAGAAATTTTTGGTGGCCTTGATCCCGAGCGCAAACCCAAGTCGTCTACGTTCAAGAACAAATATAAATATGGCGAAATGTTGGTTGAAAAGAACATTACGCTATACTCCACTTGCGAACACCATTTATTGCCGATAGTCGGTAAGGCACACATCGCCTATATCTCTAGCGGAAATGTCGTAGGACTCTCAAAAATGAACCGTATCGTCGATTATTTTGCAAAAAGACCTCAAGTTCAAGAACGCTTGAACATACAGATCGTAAGAGAGTTACAAAAAGTATTAAATACCGAAGATGTCGCCTGTGTTATCGATGCCAAGCACCTCTGCGTAAATTCTAGGGGCATACGCGATATTGAAAGCAGCACTGTAACCGCCGAATATGGCGGTAAATTTAAGGACGAAGCCGTGCGCCGCGAATTCTTAGACTACATTAATCTGGATACCAATTTCTAATCGTTTTAGCACAACATGCCATTGTACGAAAGTCAAGTCCTAAAAATATACAACTCCCTTTCCGGTAAAAAAGAAGTGCTTAAACCACTAAACGAAGGCCATATCGGCATGTATGTTTGTGGGCCCACAGTTTACAGCAATGTTCATTTAGGCAATTGCCGAACTTTTATGTCCTTCGACATGATTTTTCGTTATCTGAGACATTTGGGCTATAAAGTGCGCTATGTACGCAACATTACCGATGCAGGTCATTTAGTGGATGACGCCGAAGATGGGGAAGATAAAATTGCTAAAAAGGCGCGTCTTGAGCAACTAGAACCTATGGAGGTCGTACAACGCTACACAATCGATTTTCATAATATTCTTGAAAAATTCAACTTTCTACCCCCGAGTATCGAACCTACGGCGACGGGCCATATTATTGAACAGATAGAAATCATCAAAGATATTCTTGAAAAGGGATACGCTTACGAGGCTAACGGCTCAGTCTACTTTGATGTAGCCAAGTTCAACGAGACCAATGAATACGGTAAATTGAGCGGCCGTAAATTGGAAGACATGATTGCCAACACAAGAGAGCTCACGGCACAGGATGAGAAAAAAAGTTCACAAGATTTTGCGCTTTGTAAAAAAGCCGAACCACAGCACATCATGCGTTGGCCCTCGCCTTGGGGAGATGGTTTTCCCGGCTGGCATTTGGAATGTACCGCAATGAGCACCAAATATTTGGGTGAAACCTTCGATATTCACGGTGGCGGTATGGATTTAAAATTTCCACATCACGAATGTGAAATCGCGCAGGCCGAGGCGAGCTATGGCCAATCACCGGTCAATTATTGGTTGCATGCCAACATGCTTACCATGAACGGTAAAAAAATGGCCAAATCTACCGGAAATAATATTTTGCCCGGTGAGATTTTTACTGGGGAAAACGATATTTTAAGCAAACCCTTCTCACCATCAGTGGTACGGTTTTTCATGATGCAGGCCCACTACACTAGCATTTTAGACTTGAGCAACGATGCTTTATTGGCCTCAGAAAAAGGATTTAATAGATTGATGGATGCTTTTTCAGCGCTAAGCGGATTGGAAACCGGAAGCAACAGCGATTTCGATATAGAGATTTGGCAACAGCAGTGTTACGATGCTATGAACGACGATTTCAATACGCCTATTTTAATTGCAAACCTTTTTGAAGCTGTAAAGCATATCAATCTCATTAAAGAAGGAAAAGAAAGTATTTCTACCACTGATAAAGAATCGTTGCAAAACATTTTAAGCGCATTTATTTTCGATATTCTCGGCCTTGAACAAAATATTGGTAATGGTCAAGATACCGAAAAACTATCCGGCGTAGTCGAATTACTGATCGATCTACGCAAGGAAGCTCGTGACAATAAAGATTTTGCGACTTCCGATAAAATACGTGATCAGTTGGCCGATTTGGGTATTCAATTGAAAGACGGTAAAGAAGGAACGACTTTTAGCGTAAATTGATTTCTCGTAGACCAGCTCCTCTCTTCAGATGAAGGGAGGTGAGCCGCCTTTGGCGGGTCGGAGGGATTGAGCCGCAAACTTGCTCACTTTCGATTGGTCTTTGTGCTACTTACCCAGCAGTATTTGAGCAAGTTTGCGGTTCAAACCTGCCCGTCCGGTAGGCGGGCGGGCTCCCCTTTCCTCCGCAGACGGAATTCATTCCCCTCTTTTTCTAAAGAGGGAGCTTAAAAAATAAACATGAAAAAAATCCTCATAGCTCCTTTCGTTTTTTTGGTCAGGTTCTATCAGGCCGCTATTTCCCCATACACACCGGCCACCTGCCGCTACTCCCCCACTTGTTCCCAGTACACATTGGAAGCTCTCAAGAAGCATGGCCTCTTTAGAGGCGGTTGGTTATCGGTAAAACGTATTTTTAGTTGTAACCCTTGGGGCGGAAAAGGATATGATCCGGTTCCATGATGGAATCAAGTTTTTATCCAAGATTCCAAAATTGAAAAATAATTAGCCATTAGGCTATTGTACTCTGCCTAAACAGCTTTAATATTGAATTGATATGAAATTTAAATACCTTATTTGTCTCTTATTATCAGTATTAGTTTTTGGCGCGTTAGCCAGCTTTCAAACAGAAAAAAAACCGTTTAAAAAACCCAATATTTTATTTGTAATCAGTGACGACCAGTCGTTTGGCCATACCAGTTTCGCAGGAAGCACTTTTATAAAAACTCCCGGGTTCGACCGTATTGCTAGTGAAGGGGTATACTTTAAAAACTGTTATGCCGGTTCGCCAGGCTGCGCACCTTCACGTAGTGCTTTGATAACGGGACGTTACCCTTGGCAAAACGAACAATCTGGCCAACATGCTTCATCTTGGATGAAAAAATATGTGCCCTTCGTAGACGAACTAAAGGCCAACGGCTATGTTACCGGTAGAACTGGTAAAGGGGTGAGTCCTTTTCAATATGCGAGGAGCAGCGCGGATTCCCTATGGCGAAAAACCGATGCTGCCGGAGAGCCCCATTCTTCCATAAAGTATGACCAAGACACTTTAAGCTTGCCCACTAAAAGTATGTCCGCCTTGAACTATTTTGAAAATTTCAAGTACTTCGTGGAAAATGTTGGTAATGAAGAACCTTTCTTTTTTTGGTTCGGGGCAAGTGAACCACACAGAGCCTATGAAAAAGGGTCTTGGAAGCGATTTGGAAAAAAACTAGTTGATGTCAAAGTCCCAGAATTTCTACCCGACACCGAAGAAATTAGAGGAGATCTTTTGGACTATGCCGTAGAAATAGAGTGGTTCGACAGCCACTTACAAAAGATGATTGTTTATTTAGAAGAAATCGGAGAACTTGAAAATACGATTGTAATTGTGACCTCCGACAACGGTATGCCTTTTCCAAAGGCTAAGGCAAATAGTTTCGAATATGGGGTTCATGTGCCTTTGGCAATTCGATATCCTAAAAAATTCAAAGCAGGTCGTATCATTGACGACAGGATAGGATTTGTAGATTTTGCACCAACCCTATTGGAGCTAACGGCCACCGAACTGAAAACCATGATGCCGATTTCTGGTAAAAGTTTTCGGAATATTCTGGAATCCGATCAAGAGGGAACAGTCGATAAAACCAGAAACTACAGCTTTGTCGGTAGGGAGAGACATTCGTCATCAAGATATCAGAATCTCGGCTATCCACAACGTGCGGTTTTTTCGGAAGAATATGCCCTTATTTGGAATATGAAACCCGAACGATGGCCTGCCGGAGCACCACAAAAATACGATTCAAAAGACACCACGGCCTTGCTACCAATGTATGGCCTAGACGAGGGTGGTACTTATATCACAGATGCGGCATTCACCGATGTAGATGACTGCCCCACCAAAACCTATCTCATAGAAAATATGGAAACGGATAGCATCGTACGCTATTTTGATTATTCATACGGCAAAAGACCGGAATTTGAGCTGTACGATATCAAACAAGACCCGTACTGCCTGAACAATTTGTCCGGTGTTTCTGAATTGCAAACCATAGAATTAAATCTTAAAAAAACACTATTGGAAGAACTCCGCAAATCAAAAGATCCGCGAATCGTTGGGCCGGATAAAGAAATATTCGACTCATACAAACGGTACTCTCGAATCAGGAAGTTTCCAAAACCGCTATAGCCCCAATTTGAAAAGTCAATTAGTATTTGTTCTAAACTGGTATTAACAAAGACAAACTTGCAAACTTTTCGAACAACAAATAGAAGAAACCACAAACCCCAAACCGATTTTCTTATCTTAGCGCCCAAAATTAGAACGATATGCATTTCTTAGGTATTATCTGGAATCCGAACGAAACTCTTTTCACGCTCGGCCCCCTGCAAATCAAATATTATAATCTGTTATGGATCGTTGCATTTGCCTTGGGTTGGTTTCTGATGAAACGAATATTCACCAACGAGAAAAAAACCGTTGAGCAATTAGATTCCCTTTTTATTCATACCGTTCTCGCCACCATGTTAGGCGCACGTTTGGGCCATGTGATATTCTACGATTGGCCCTATTACAAAAATCATTTATTGGAGATTTTGCTGCCCATTAGAGAAAGTTCTGATGGCACTCTTTTTGGATTTATAAATGGCTACGAATTTACAGGATTTACCGGTCTGGCGAGTCATGGGGCAATTATAGGGGTGCTTATCGGCACCTATCTTTATGCCCGAAAATATCCCGACATGAAACCTTTGTGGCTATTGGATAGAATGGTGATTCCGTTTGCTATAGGCGCCTTTTGTGTACGATTGGGCAACTTTTTTAACTCTGAGATCAATGGTAGTAAGGTTACTGACGAGTCTTTCATTTTTGCTACCAAGTTTATTCGCGATTCAGACGATATGCATCCTTCAAAAGCTTTGGGTATTACCAAAGAAAAAACGGTAAATGCCGCATACGATGCCTTAGAGAACAATCCACAATTTTCAGAATATTTATCGCAGATACCCTATCGGCATCCCGCACAATTGTACGAGGGTGTTTGCTATATTTTTGTCTTTCTGATTCTGTACTATCTCTACTGGAAAACCGATAAGAGAAACGATACCGGTTTTTTGTTCGGCCTTTTCTTGGTCTTGCTTTGGACGATTCGTTTTTTCGTCGAGTATGTTAAGAAAAGTCAAGGGGGCTTCGAAGAATCTTTAGGATTACTTTCTACAGGCCAATGGCTAAGCATACCGTTTATTCTTATTGGGCTTTACTTTATGTTCAAACCGAAGGGAAGTAGGAAGTAGGCAGTTGGCATTGGCAGTTGGCAGTTGGCGGTAAAATCTTTGCGACCTTTGCGTCTTCTTGGCGACCTTTGCGTCGAAACTTTTTTATGAAATTAAATGGAAATGAAAAACTTCAAGTTTGGTATTTATTTCATTATTGGGATGTTAATTTTTCAATCCTGCAAAGAAGAATCCAAAAAAGTCATCAAGACCGAACCCGTGGCCTTTAAAAAAGAAGGTGAACTGACTATTTTCAAATCGGAAACCGATTCCGTAATCGTTCCACTGAACATTGAGATCGCCGATTCGGAATATGAGACCCAAACGGGACTCATGTACCGCCAAAGCATGGAAAATGAACAGGGTATGCTCTTCGTTTTCTCAGATGTAGCCATGCATTCTTTCTATATGAAGAATACTGAATTTCCATTGGATCTTATCTTTATTAAAGAAAACATGTCAATTGGCAGTTTTCAAGAAAATGCACAGCCACTGAGCGAATCAAGTTTATCTTCGAAAGTACCTGTAAAATATGTATTGGAAGTCAATGCCGGTCTGGTTGCTAAATGGGCTTTAAAGGTAGGTGATAGCGTGGCATACAAAAAACTCTAATTTTTTAATGGAATTATTGCTCAACGAAGAAGAGACAGAAAGGTTATTTTTCCGAAAATTACTTCCTTCAGACTTTGATACCTGGCTACCTTTTCATCAAGACCCACGAACTTCGGAGTTTTGGAAAGGATTGCCAGAAAACCCTAAAATTGCTTGCCAACAGCAATTCGACAGAATTTTTGAGCGCTATGAAAAAGGCTTGGGCGGGATGAATGCGTTAACCTTGAAAAATACAGAAAAGTTGATAGGCTTGTGTGGTTTATTGGTGCAAACCGTGGATGAAATTCAAGAGCTAGAAATCGGTTATTCAATTCTACCCCAATACTGGCGAAAAGGCTATGCCTTGGAAGCAGCACAAAAATGTAGGAAATTTACTTTTAAAAACGGTCTGGCCGAATCTCTGATTTCGATTATTCAAGTAGACAATATACCATCACAAAAAGTAGCGTTAAAAAATGGGATGTCTTTGGATAAGACCACAACCTACAATAATAATCCGGTATATATTTTCAGGGTTTACAACTAGCCTGTCAGGTTTAAGCCTTATTGAATTTAGAGTCTCTCCATACAAATCCAAATATTCCAAAAACGAAACCTGACAGTATGAATTGGTTTGGGTCATTAAACGACATCCCATACCTTCGCAACTTAATTTCATTTACATGTCTCCAACAAAACATTGGGCCATTTTTATTGATAACACCTCTAAAAAAAGTCATTTTTTAAATTCACTATTGGATGGTAATCGTACTGAAGGTTTTCAATCATTAATGGGCCAGCAAGGCGCATTATTATCCAAATTGACCGTAGAACAATTTATCGATGAAGAAGACCGCCATGGCACTAAAGTTGTCACAGCGAACTCTAAACAAAGCCTAAAGTCAATGTCGAGCGGAGAACAGAAAAAAGCGCTCTTGCAACATATTCTCAAAACCGGGCCCGAATTTATCGTGCTGGATAATCCCTTTGACAATCTTGATGTTGATTCGCAATCTGAACTTAAAATAAAGCTACAAGAGGTTTCACGGCGCACTCCTATCGTACAAATTTTGAGCAGAAAAATCGATTTGCTCCCCTTTATGAACACTTTTGCAAAACTTGATAGTGAACAGTTGAATTTTTATACGGATGTTACATCCATCTTGAAATCTACCGAAACAGAAGCTTTTGAAGGAGCGGTACCAAGACCTTTACATACATTCGATATGAATAACGAAGTTCTTATCGAATTAAATAAAGTCAGCGTTGCCTACTTGGAAAAGCCTATTCTTAAAAATATCAATTGGAAAATAAGAAGAGGGGATTTCTGGGAACTTCGCGGCAAGAACGGTAGTGGCAAGACCACAATTCTATCCATGATTACAGCAGAGAACCCAAAAGGTTATGGTCAAGACCTTTTTATTTTTGGGCGTAAAAAAGGAACTGGCGAAAGCGTTTGGGAAATAAAAAAACAAATTGGATATTTCACCCCTTCAATGACCGATAAGTTTACGGGTTACCATTCGGTAGCGCACATGCTGATTTCAGGCCTCAACGATTCCATCGGCCTATACGTAAAGCCCACAGAGGCGCAATTACGGTTAGCAAAAGAATGGTTACTGCTAATTGGCCTCTGGACACTTAGAGACACCCTTTTTCATGACCTCTCCATGGGTCAAAAACGTTTGGTCATGTGCGCAAGGGCTATGATCAAACATCCACCATTATTGATATTGGATGAACCGACAGCGGGACTTGATGATGCTAGTGCCGAGTTATTCGTAGCTTTAGTCAACAAATTTGCCAAAGAAAGTGATACCACGATTATTTTCGTTTCCCATCGTAAAGAACCTGGACTGAAACCTGATTATAGCTATCAATTGGAAATGACCCCTGAAGGCTCAAAAGGAAAATCAATAGCCGCCGAATCAAACTAATGCCAGAAGGATTCTGAACGGGTCCTCCCCTTTTTCTAGGGGAGGTGGCGATAGCCGGAGGGGTAGACCTTTGGAACCCTGATATTACAATGCAAAGATGTATCCCTAAATTTTTAAAAACATTATCCGAATAAGACTCGGAACTTCATTTCTATGTCGCTTTAAAAGGAAAAAACGAAATACCTGTGAAAACCCCTCCGCCTGCGGTACCTCCCCTTCGCAGGGGAGGACTATACTTTCACTATCAACAAATTTGGCTATTAGTTTGCTTGCAAACGACAATCAAAAAAGCCGCTTGCTTAGCAAACGGCTTTAGTTATTTGAGTTAGTTTTGAGTTTTGAATCTTTGCTTTCAAATTTCCCTAAATCGGAAAAATTACTTCGCAGTTACTTTCTTGGCCTTGGGAGTGTTAATCTCTGCCTTCATTTCACCCAATCGGGTACTCTTTTTCAAGGTATCGAACATTACTGGTGTAGCGATGAACAATGAAGAATACGTACCTACTACGATACCTATAATCATAGCGAACATAAAACCACGTAGCGATTCCCCACCAAATATAAATATGGTCAATAGTACGACCAATGTAGTCAAAGAGGTATTCAAGGTTCGACTTAAAGTACTGTTCAATGCCAGATTGATATTCTTGCCACCGCGCCATCCTTTTTCTCCGATAATCTCACGAATACGGTCAAAGACGACCACGGTATCGTTCAGCGAATATCCGATTACGGTAAGTATCGCCGCAATGAATGCTTGGTCAATTTCCATGTTGAAGGGCATAATCGTTCCGAATAAGGAGAAAATACCCAATACAATCATCACATCATGGAAAACCGCGACAACGGCACCCAATGAAAACTGCCACTTGCGGAAACGTAACAAGATATAAAGAAACACTACGGCCAGAGAACCTATAATCGCCAAAAAGGCATTTTTCTTGATATCATCGGCAATGGTCGGACCGACTTTCACGGACTGTAAAATACCAAGGGATTTATCTCCGGTACCTACCATAAAGTCCTTTTGTGTCGTACCATCGGGCAGGTATTTTTGTAATGCAGTATAAAGTTTCGTTTGAATCTCGTTATCTACCTCGATACCTTCTACGTCTACTTTATAAGCGGTCGTAATTTTTATCTGATTGTCGTCGCCAAAAGTTTTGACTTTCGTACCGCTTCCGAATACATCAGTTAGCTCTGAAGAAATTTCCGAGGGGTTTACAGCTTTCTCAAAACGTACCTGATACGATCTTCCTCCAAGAAAATCAACGCCTTGTTGTAGACCGTTCGTTAGCAATGAGAAAACACCGACACCTATCAAAACAAGTGAAAACACATAGGCAAACTTACGCTTGGACAAGAAATCGATATTAATATTCTTGAATAGGTTTTTCGTCATGGTCGTAGAGAAATCCAGTCGTCTTTCTCTTCCGCTTAGATACCAATCTACCAATAGACGTGTAATAAAAATAGCCGTGAACAATGAGGTAACGATACCTATCAATAAGGTGGTGGCAAAACCTTTTATGGGGCCTGAACCAAATATAAAGAGGATAATAGCGGTAAGACCTGTTGTTATGTTCGCATCTAAAATCGAGGAGAGGGCATTACTGAAACCATCGGCAACGGCCTGAGACTTCCCTTTTCCTTTTGCAATTTCTTCTTTGATACGCTCGAATATCAGCACGTTCGCATCCACCGACATACCAATGGTCAATACGATACCCGCAATACCCGGTAAGGTAAGTACGGCACTCAAACTGGTCAACACCCCGAAAATCAAGAGAATGTTTAAAAGGAGTGCGATATCCGCAAAAATCCCCGCTTTTCCGTAATAGAAGACCATCCAAAGCAATACAATGGCCATGGCAATCATAAACGACATAAAACCACTATCGATAGCTTCTTGACCCAATGACGGGCCTACGACCTCCGATTGTATGATTTCTGCTGAAGCCGGAAGTTTACCGGCTCGCAGTACATTGGCGATATCTTTTGTCTCGTTTATTGTAAAGTCTCCTGTAATCTCTGAACGCCCACCTGAAATCGGGCCTGTAGAAACACCCGGTGCAGTATACACCTTATTGTCAAGTACAATGGCAATACCGGTTCTGTTGGTATAAGCATCGCCCGTCAATTTTTCCCAAGATTTGGCACCTTTGGTATTCATACTCATGCTGACCGCTGGTTTACCATTGGAAAATTCGTCACGCGCATCGGTCACTACATCACCACTGATTCTTGGAACCGCATCACGGTTTGATTTCAATGCAAAAAGTTCGACTATTTCAGAACCTTCAGAAGGTCTTTCCCATAGGAACTTAACAAACTGCAAACCTGGGGGCAGTAACCTTCTTACTTCCTTCATTCGCAGGTAAGAACCGATTTCGGCCGTATCCTTAATTGCGGCTACCCCAACAGCATAGCTGGGCGCGCCCAACTGAAACTTATCAAAAAGCGGATTTCGTTGACCGGCAATATCCAGCGAATCTTGCGAAACATCCGATAGTAAAGAGTCTAATTCCGATTCTTCCTTTATAGGTTCTTCTACCGCATCGGTATCAATCAATGTTTTTAATTTCTCATTGGCCTGAAAAAAGAAGCCTTGTAGGTCCGTGTTCTGAGGCTCAAAAGTTTCCCAAAATTCAAGTTGGGCAGTACTTGACAGCAGTCCTTGGGCACGTGCAATATCCCTGGCACCTGGTAATTCGACCAATATACGGCCTGAATTACCTTCACGCTGAATGTTCGGCTGGGTTACCCCAAAACCATCGATACGCTCGCGCAGGACTTCGAATGCGGAGACAATGGACTCATCAATTTTTCTACGGATGATGGGCTTGACCTCATCATCGCTCATTTGAAAATTAACCTCGTCGCTAAGTTCTTTATTGGCAAAAATATCCGGGGAGGCCAATTTCGTATCGCCTCTTATATTCTCCCAAGCTTCGAAGAACAGTTCAACATACGTGTCATCACTATTTTTGGAGGCAGTATCGGCATCGGCCAAAGCTTTATTAAAAATGGGGCTTTTGCTATTACCGGCCAATCCTTTTAAAATGTCCTTTACGGAAATCTGTAGGGTTACATTAATACCACCTTTAAGGTCAAGACCCTTGTTCAATTCTTTTTTCTTGGCTTCGTTGTAGTTCGTAAAACCTAGAATACTGTTCTCTCCGATAGAGTCGAGATATTGTGCTTCCGCGACTTCTCGTTTGGCAACATAATCGTCTTCCGATTCCGAAATACGGCTTACAGCATATGTTTCCGCTTCACTTTCTACTTTACCGCCAATAAAGGTATATGATAATTGGTAGATGCTTACTAGCCCGAACAAGAGGGCAAAAAGCTTTATAAGTCCTTTATTTTCCATCGATTACAAGAATTTTGTGGGTGCTTTTTATTACAGCGTGCAAATATAGGATTTTCCTATAGGATTTAGCAATATATTTGTGAGTTATTGTAAAACGAAAACATCCGCTCTGAAAAAAAATTCAGCGCGGATGTTCTAATTCATAGCCGTTTACACACTAAACGTCTAAAAGTCCGTTGGTCTTTCTAACACCCGCGGCGCTCTCTTGCATTTTTGCTTTTTCAGCATCGCTTAAAGGAATATCGACAATTTTCTCGATACCATTTTTGCCCAAAATCACCGGCACACCGATACAGATATCATCCAAATCGTATTCCCCTTCTAAAAAGGTCGAACACGGAAACATTTTCTTCTGGTCACAGGCAATAGCTTGAACCAAGCCTGAAACTGCAGCTCCCGGAGCGTACCAAGCACTTGTACCCAAAAGTTTGGTCAATGTTGCACCGCCTACCTTGGTATCTTCAGCAACTTGTTGCAATCTATCTTCCGCTAAAAACTCGGAAACCCGAATACTGTTTCTTGTGGCATGCGAGGTCAATGGTACCATACCGGTATCGCTATGACCACCGATGACCATACCATCAACATCTGATATTGGTGCACCAAGGGCTTCCGCCAAACGATATTTGAAACGTGCGCTATCGAGGGCACCTCCCATACCTATAACTCTATTTTTAGGAAGATTTGTAGTCTTATGTACGAGATAGGTCATCGTATCCATAGGGTTGCTTACCACGATCATCGTTA
>ENA-ORXM01003111-ORXM01003111.1-marine-metagenome-genome-assembly--contig:-NODE-3111-length-17311-cov-13.903737_pt1 | contig 17311 bp, 7 predicted proteins | sample MGYA00237867_ERZ511480 | MGnify/ENA primary metagenome ERZ511480 (study PRJEB26309, sample SAMN06266103) | marine metagenome | isolation source: Algal blade | place: United Kingdom:Sidmouth, United...
TCCTGTCAAGCTTAATTCTACATTGTAAGACAATAGGTCTGTACAAACTGCGTTGGCTGTCGCTCCTAAATCACAATCAAAACAATCGAATGTTCCTGATACTGTTTCGGTACAGTCTCCTTCAATTTCACTGGTAATCGTAATGCTATAATTTGCATCATTGACATAAGGTCCAAAACTTAAATTCCCTGCTGTCTGTCCTGTCAAGGTATTGATGCCATCACTCACGGTAAATGTTCCATCACCTGTAATCGCAACTTGAACATTATAGTTGCTTTCATTATTACAAACTTCTTGTGCAGACACAGCTAATGTACAGTCAAAACAATCATTAGAACCTGTCACTGTTTGTGTACAAAGATTATCGAATTCATTGGTAATTATAATACTGTAATTGTCATTGTTGTTGTATGGTCCTACAGTAACTTGTCCTGCTGCTTGCCCTATAATTGGTGGATTGATACCATCATTAATCGTAAATGTTCCTGAACCGACTATATCTAAAACAACGTTGTATGTTTCTAAATCTATACAGGTTGGCGTATCTTCTACTGCTAAATCGCAATCATAACAATCTTTATTACCTCCATCAACTAAAACACAAGTACTATCTAACTCACTAAAAACAGTAAAGCTATAAGGGGTGTTTGCATTGTAAGGTCCAAATATTTGTAATCCTTCTGTGGCATTAACTTGGTTAATTGTATTGCCGTCTGTAATCGTAAATGTTCCTGGGCCATCTAAATCCAGTACAACTTCATAGGTTTCAAAATCAATACAGTTGGCAAAAGTATTGAGGCTTACATCATTACAATCAATCTCTGGAATACAAGTGATTACAGCCGTTTCCACACAACCTGTCGCATCTATCACTTCTAAGAAGAATGGGCCATTTGTATTTGGGAAAATACCTGTCATATTACTTGCCAACAATGTATTTCCATCGGCTGTGTACAAATTATATGTATATGGTCCTTGTCCTCCTGTTACAACGATACCATCATAACACGTATTTTCTGTTTGAATCGAAATTGGGTCTTGATTAATTTCTATGGTAATTGTCTCTGAACAAATATTACTAGATTGGCTACCATCTGCATTAATATGAATATAGGTAACGGTGATAAGATGCGTTCCCGTTATCAAACCTGACATGTCCAATGTTCCATCAGCAGCTAAACTACCTAAGCCTCCTTGTAAACTTGATGTCACTGTATAATTTGTCATTGAATAAGCTGGATGGTCGGGTTGTCCGCCCATCACTTCTAAATGAATCGTTCCATACTCACACATAATAGGATTGTTTACCACCATAATTGGATTGTATACTTCCGCTTCAAAAGGCACTTCACAACCATTTCCGTCTGTAACAATCAAGTCATACGTTCCTTCTCCTAATCCTGTAAAATTATCTGTAATTGTTCCACTTGTAGCAGTGATACTTCCTAAAGTCGTACCTCCTTGTAATAAGTCAATTGTGTAATCTGTAACACCGCCAACAATTCCATCAAAATTAATTTCACCAAAAGTACAAGCTACATCTGATACTAATAATTCTATCGGTGCAATTACTGTAACATCTACTGTTTCACTACAAGAACCATAAGATAAAGTAATCGTATGTGTTCCTGCTGAAAGATTGCTTGTAAACGTTCCATCTAAATTGGCATTTCCTAAGTTTCCATCCATGTTAGAACTTACTTGATAATCACTCAAATTATAATTTGGATGGTCAGGTTGTCCGCCACTAACTGTTAAACTAATCGTTCCATAATCACACAAAGCAGTCATTACATCAATATCAATTGGCTCATAAACTTCTACAGTGGTACTGACAGAACAACCATCTTCATCTTGTGCGATAATTTCATACGTTCCTTCACTCAATCCTGTAAAACTTTGTCCACTAATATTATTCCCTACCGTTGTAAATTGATCTAAGGTAACACCGCCTTGTTGCAAAATAATATCGTAGCCTGCGCTACCAAAAATAGCAGGATCAATTCCTCCTGAAATACTTGTAAAATTAATTGTATTCGCATTACAAGGATTATTGCTTACAACCAAATTAATAGGATTCGCAATAAATACCTCTATGGTTTCTTCACATGAAATACCTGTCGAAATACCATTCATATCAATGTGTTCATACAAAACAGTAATTTGGTGTGATCCAAAGCTCAATCCTCCTGTCGTAAAAGTTCCATCTGCATTAATATTTCCTAAATTGGTTGTACCATCCAAAATGACTTCATAATCACTTAAAAAATAGTTTGGATGATCGGGTTGTCCTCCACTAACAGTAATATTTAAATTACCATATTCACAAGCATCAAAATTACTGACAACTGTTATTGGCAAATACACTTCTATTGTTGTGGTATCTCCACAATTATTGTCATCTAAAACAACTACTTGGTAAGTACCTTCTGCCAAATTATCAAAAGAATTACTTACAGTATTTCCCATTGTTGTAAATTGATTGAGAGTGACTCCACCTTGAGTTAATAATACTTCGTAGTCGCCTCCACCATTTGCAGGGTCGTTTCCTCCTGTGATATTACCATCAAAAGCAATCGTTTCATAAACACATGGATCATCATTCAAATCATAAGCCAAAGAAGCAAATACTTCTACATCCAAAGCAGGAGTAACACAACCATTCGCATCTTCTGCATAGACTGTATAAATGCCTGGTGTATTGTAAGGAATAACCGCATTAGCCAAATTTGCTACTTGCGTTCCATTCATTTGTGCCAATGAACCGCTACCTCCTGCATTAAAAGACGCTCCTTGTGGATATAAATAGAATGTCCAGTTTGGTGTTCCTCCGGTTACAATAACATTCGGTGTTTCATCAAAAGCACAACTTGCTTCATCAAAAGAAATTGAAATCTCTCCTGGTTGTCCTATATTAAATCCTTTGAAACTTGTACAACCAAATGCATCAGTTACTGTCAATAATAAAAGGTAATCAACTGCATTAGGGTTCACAGGGAATATTAACGTTGGATTCACGGCTGAAGCATCGCTAAAAATAACATCATCGGGTACAGACTCCCAAGAATAGGTTACAGCATTATTCGGAATTGTTTGGGTTGTGCCATCTGCACAGGTATACTCTATCGGCATAAAAGAAGAAACACTCGCATCTACATCTAAAATATTGCTTGTTCCACACTCATTATCGACAAAATTAATATTTAAATTATTGCTCGTTGCTCTTACATAAAAGCATACTGAATTCGTACAACCATCATCTACATTAATCGCTGAAATCTGGTAAAAACCATCATCCAAATCACTTACTGTAGCAGTTACATTATTCGCTAAAGTCATTGGTGGCCCAAAAGAACCGCCATTCCATGTTTGTAAAGTAATGTCAAAGTTTCCTGTTTCATTAATAGTAACGACAATATCTGTAGATGTACCAAAAGCATCAAAAACAAATATCTCACAATTGTTGCTACAAACAGGTCCTAAATCACTGGAACAAGCATCTGGTGCGCTAATTGTCAAATCTGGTGGCGTACAAACAGAAAAGATGGTCGCATCATCATCTTTCAAATCATCAGGATTTGTATTTGGGTCATCCGATAAAACAGGCGTAGAATAAACTCCTGCATTGACAACGCTCGCTTGGTTGCTAATCGTCAAAGGATCGGTAAAAGGATTAATGGTTGCTTCAAATGTTACTGTTGCGCTACTACCTACTGGAATTGAAGGCACATTGGCACTCACTGTTCCACCACTTGCACTTCCCGCACTACTACCATTCACCATAATTGAACCATTCACATAGGTTAATTCTGGTGGAATAACGTCTGTTACTGCTAAATTGGTCAGGGCTGTGTTTCCTGTATTGTTCAAGGTAATTACATAAGTAACCGCTTCTCCTACTTCATAATACCCTCCGTTTGCTGGGCCTTCTACTTGTTTAATGACATCAAACATTGGTAAATCTGCTTCATCTGAATCCGCTAATTCATCCAATGGCAAGCCTGTTCCGTTGGGTCCTGTGGCTGCATTCAAAGTAACATCATTGTCAATCGTCGCCAAACAGTTGTGAAATTCTGCTAAAATTCCTGCGCCAAATGTAAAGGTTACTGTCTCGTTTGGTTCAACTGAATTTGTGGGTTCTGATGATGTCGGGTCAGATGCTATTGTTACTGTTCCGCTATTTTCGTTAAAGGTAAATCCTGTTGGGATATTAATGGCGGTAATATTGCTTATATCATAGACACTTCCATCCAAAATATCTTCAATCAAAATGTCGTAAGCTCCTGCATTAACCGCTCCTGTATTTGTTACCGTTATTTCGATAATTATTTGATTATTTTGTACTTCGATTAAGGTTTTTGTTATGTCTAATTCTGGTTCTACAATGGTTACGGTTGCAGCATCATTAATACTTCCATATGTCCATGTCCAACTTGCGTTGTTTTCTAAAACTGTTCCACTTAAATTAGAGGCAATATTTTCTACTAAAACGGTATAAACAATCGTAATTACTTCATCCGTTCCATTATTGATATTGGTGGCATTTTGAACTGTTCCAAAATCAATGGTCATAATATTTCCTGCCACAACTTCATCGCCTGACATTGGATTTAAACTACTATTGACGCCTGTACTTGAAGTAATATTATCCACACTTACCAAAGACAATCCTGCGGGCAATATATCTTGAAAAATCACATTATTAGATGTTCCTTCTGGAATTGTGATATTTACTTCGTAAGTAACCGTCTCTCCTACCGTTACATCTGTTCCTGTTGTTGCAGATAAACCTGTAGATAAAACCGTTTTTTCGATAGCAGGATCAATTACTTGAACTATCGCAGGATTACTTTCTGCCAAGTCTCCACCATCTCCCCATTCAACCATTGCCACATTGCTCACCATCTCGCTTGGTTCTACTTGTGTTCCTAATTCACATTCTAAGATAATTTCTACCGTATTCGTATTGTTGGGTGAGCCTGCTGGTGGAATGATACCGTTGAGCATAATTCCTGACGATAAATCGCCCGTGTAATTTAACGGAAAGCCTCCTCCAGATTCAACTGAAACTACGGTACAATTTTCTAATCCTGTGCCTGGTGTTTCCAACACAATCACATTTGTTGCATTGGCATTTCCTTCATTTTTGATAATTAATTGATACGTTCCTACATCTCCTGCATCTCCCGTAAATGGCAATACATCTTTGGTGATGGTTAGATTAGGCGAACCCAATGTAAATACTTCTGTTGTTGATTGTTGGAAAGTAAACCCATTAGAATCTTGATTGGAAGCGAAGAGTAAGTTAGTTTGATTTCCAACCAAACTTACGTCATCTAAAACAGTCAATGTCAATAAGATAGACAATGTTTGTGTCGTATTAGAGTTACTCGAAATATCTCCAAAATCTAAACTCAAATTTGTTCCGCTCAATGCCACAGTGGGCGTAAAACTCATATAATCACTTGTTGGCGAAAACATAATGTCTGGTCCTCCAAAAGTCAAGTTTAAAGCGTTTAAGTCGAATATATTAGAAGGTACGATGTCCGTTAAAATTACGCTATTGGCATCTCCCGAAGGAACAGTCATCACCAACTCAAAGGTTACATCATCTCCGCCCTCATAAGGCCCTGTTGTCACCTCATTTTTTTCAATAGTTACCCCTGGAATACTAAAGAAGGCACTATTTTCATCGCTACCAAATCCTCCTGCGGTCAAGACATAATTTCCCGTTACACTATTGTTGAAACCATCTAATGCCACAATTGCATCTCCATTTACATAATTCTGTAAAATATCTGCTTCATACTCGATAGTACCTGTTGCACCTGCCAAGCTTGTTCCGCCAAAAGCACCCACAAAATCCCATTTTACCGTTGTTGATCCGTCTGTATTTTGGGTGACTGTAGGCGAAGCCGTTCCACCTGTACTGATAGAAAAACTGGTCATGCCCACAAAACCCAATCCATCGGGCAATACATCCGTAATACACAATTCTGATATATCATCGGCATAGTCCGAAAGCTGAAAATCAACGGTATAAACGACAATATCACCAGGCGTTTGCCCATTGGCGGTATTGACCTCTTTTTGTACCGTCAATCGCTTAACTTGCACAAAGGAACTTGCCTGTAAATTGTACGAACCATTGGCATTATCTCCAGTTACAGAAGCCGTATTGCTAATAAATTGGCTCAATCCCTGTCCATCTGTTCCCACATCAATCACTTCTGCCTGATAGGTAATGGTGACTGACCCATCTACGATTGTTCCCGAAGGACAAGCGATACTCAATGTTCCACCTGCTCCACTTGGTTCTGTAACATTGCAGGCACTCGCTCCATTAACCACCAAACTACCCGTCATATATTGCAAATCATTTGACAATACATCATTGATTGTCAGATTATCCAGCATATTGGCGGTGAAAGAAATAGTATAGGTAATGGGCTGTCCTGGTGTGATTTCTCCAAATGACCCATCGACGGGCGCATCATTCACTTTGGTCAAGCCCGATATTTGGGCAACAAGCGAAGGGGAGGAAAGACCTATAAGTAAGAAGGCAATCCCTAAGAAAACATTGGCTTTCAAAGAGAAATTTGTGAACGGGTATGTGTAACGACTCATAGAGTAATGGGTTTAGTTTTTTTCCTAAGCGTAAATGTAAACGTAAATGTAAATTCTTCGATGTCTCTTTAACTACAAGAGACCTTTATCTTAGCTTTAGCTGTCTATTCTATTTTTTATTTTTTTTTGGAGACGACGGTAAAGTCCTCCGTTTTTTCGCATGGGGCCCGCTGTCCGTTCTTATGGTGGCTTGCCTACGCTGCGGGCAGACACATGGGTCTGCCCCTACCGCCACTGCCACCATACCACTACCATCGGGTCTATTTTGGATGGACAGTATCTTTGACGCAGACGAAAGATGTAAGGCATCTTGGAGATGCCTTACATCTACCCCCACCTACCATGAAAAATAGACCTGATAGTAGCGGGTCCCTATGCGTAGCTTAGGGTATGAGCGGATAGCAGGCCTTTCTGTAACGACGAAGCTCCCCACCTTTCTCTCCTAAAAAAGTCCACTAATTAACTGATAATCAATTTTTTAGCCAAAAATTTTCTTTAATTGCTTTACGCAAACGACTAATTCTTTGCTTAATGGAGCTTCAAATACCATCTGTTTATCCAAACGTGGATGATGAAATTTCAGTTGCTTTGCATGCAAACTTAGTCTATCCAACAAAGGACGTTCGACCTTATTGCGGTTCTCCCGATATTTCTTCTTAAAAGAGGATAGCAAAATGGGCTTGTCGGAGCCATACAAGGGATCAAAAGCTAAGGTATGCCCCAAATGTTTCATATGTACCCGAATTTGGTGGGTACGCCCCGTTTCTATCAACACTTCTAATTCCGAATAAGGGCCTAAAGCTCCTATGGTTTTATAGTGTGTGATGGATTTCTTCCCCTTTTGACTGACATGCATCAGCCCCTTTTTGTGTGGATGTCCTGCAATGTTGGTTTCGATTGTTCCCTCTTCGTCTTTTGGATAGCCATGCACCAATGTCCAATATTTTTTTTCAACCTTTCTTTGTTGAAACTGACCATTTAAATACTTGTGTGTTTCGGCATCTTTTGCAAAAACCATGACGCCACTCGTATCCTTGTCCAGTCGATGTACAGGAAAAATCTTTTCCCGTTTCTCTTCCAACAACCTTACCAAGCAAGGAATTTCTTTATTAAAACGGTCTGGCAAGACCAAAAGTCCCGAAGGTTTATTCAGTACAATCAAAGACTCATCTTCAAAAATAAAGTCTATTTTTGTTTTAGGATTTACTCGTATCAAGCTTATTTATATATTTTTTCGTATTTTGACACAAAAATCCTTTCCTACAAATTTCCATTTAAAAATAGAAGTAGAAAAGGACACTTTTCTTCAAATGTGCAATTACATTTGGGCAAACACAATAGTAATCAATTGACAAACAATACTTTATGTTTGTTTTTTCCGTATCAATGTACAAAAAAACACATTGATTTGGACAATTTTTTAAACAAAATCGTACAAAAATAACATTATGTTCACATACCAAAGCCAAAAATGGGTAATCTCTTGCCTTTTATTTTTCCTAACATTGGGTGTTTTTGCCCAAAATAAGATTTTGCATTGTGGTCATGTCCTTGATGGCAAGACAAAAAACATCCAAAAGGAGCTGAGTATTACGATAGAAGGCAACAAAATTACTAGTATATCAAAAGGTTATATTGAACCGAAAGATGGGGATACAGAAGTGATTGATCTTAAAAATCATTATGTGATGCCTGGTTTTATAGATATGCACGTTCACATCGAAGGGGAATACAACAAAAGTAGCTATACAGAACGGTTTACGCTCAATGAGGCAGATAAAGCTTTTGAGTCTGTCAGTAATGCCGAAAAGACGTTGATGGCAGGTTTTACGACGGTAAGAGATTTGGGCGGTACGGGCGTTAACATCGCATTAGGTAAAGCCGTCAAAAAGGGAACAATCATAGGTCCTCGCATCTATTCTGTCGGCAAAGCCCTCGCAATCACAGGCGGTCATGCTGATCCGACCAATGGCTATGGTAAACATTTGCTTTGTCATATGCCTGGCCCTGAAGCGGGGGTTTGCGATGGTATTGATGAGTGTATGAAAGCTGTGAGACAACAAGTCAAAAATGGGGCAGATTGGATCAAAATTACGGCAACGGCTGGTGTATTGAGTGTGGCAAAAGATGGCGATGGTCCACAATTTACGGAAGAGGAGATTAAGGCGATTGTACAAACGGGCAAGGATAGAGGCGTCAAAGTGGCTGCCCATGCACACGGTGTCGAAGGAATGCAACGGGCGATTCGGGCTGGTGTCGCTACGATTGAGCATGGGTCGTATATGGATGCAGAGACGATGGATTTAATGAAAAAACACGATACGTATTATGTGCCGACGATTACGGCTGGTCGAGCAGTAGCCGATTCTGCTAAAATTGAGGGCTATTATCCCGACATCATTACACCTAAAGCTCTGGCGATTGGTCCTGCCATTCAGGGAACGTTCGGAAAAGCGTATAAAGCTGGCGTCAATATTGCCTTTGGAACGGATGCAGGCGTTTTTCCACATGGTCGCAATGCGTTGGAATTTGAGTATATGGTGGAAGCGGGAATGCCTGCAATGGAAACTATCATTGCAGCGACTTCTGTGAATGCGATGTTGTTGGAGGAGGATTTGTTGGGGTCGATTGAGGAAGGTAAATTGGCGGATATTGTGGCGTCGAAGGGGAATCCTGTGGAGGATATTACGACCTTGCAGGATATTCGGTTTGTGATGAAGGATGGGGTGGTTTATAAGTTGGTGCTGTAGTGCTTGGTTCTGTCGAATCTCATTAAGTCATACTAGGTTTTTGCTCATAAAGTCGTGCTAATAAAGGCACTTGATTAATATCAAAAAAACATATTATCTTAGTATCATTAAGTCATACTAATCAAGGCATCATAAATTTGATTATTTTATCACTAAAAAAACTACAAATTATGAGTAAGCCTCTTTCTTTACAAGAAAAAAAGTTCATTGAAAAAGAACTGCAAAAGGGAACAAAAAGTTCTCAAATTGCAGAAAAATTAGGCATATCTATCTGGACAGTCCGTAAATGGGTACAACGACTAAAAAAAAGCAGCCATTACAAGTTGTTCAAGGTCGCCCAGCTAAGGGTGCTCTAAGCAGCTATTCTTCCAAGATAGTAAAGCAAATTCATCGTTTACGAGAATATTATCCAGGATGGGGAGCAGCAGATATTCTTTATGAATTACAACAAAAACAAGGTTATGCTCAAGGAGAACTACCTAGTATAGCCACTGTTAATCGTTATTTCAAACAGGTCGGTTTAATTAAACCTCGTTTGAGTGTAAGCATTCTTCCTGAGTTGATTCAGCCGCCCAAGCCTTATCACTATCACGATAGATGGGAAATGGATGCACAAGGACCTGTTGCTGTAGATGGTCTTGGCTATATAGCCATGATTAATATTAAAGAAACGAAATCTAAAGCTCATATTATGGCTTTTCCTATTATTGTAGATAGTAAATACCATCAACCAAAGACAATCCATTATCAATGGGCTTTAAGGTATTCCTTTATAGAATGGGGACTTCCAAAGGTAATTCAAGTGGATAAGGATAGCGTATTCTATCCTAATGCCACTAAATCAGCTTTCCCAACCCTATTCCATTTATGGTTATTAGCCTTAGGGGTACAACTAGATTTTATCAAGTACCCTCCACCCATCAAAAATGCGATGGTAGAACGATCACATCAAACTATGGAACGACAAACATTACAAGGACAAAGCTACCAATGTTGGAAAAATCTCTTTAAATTTTGTAATGAAAGGCGAAGATTGAAAAACCAAATCCAAACCAATCCTCATTCCAAAAAAATACCAGCTCATCCTAATGCAAAGAAGAATTCAAGATGCTATACTGTTGCCAATGAAGCACAGATAATCAACATAAAAAGAGTTTACCAATATTTGGCGAAATGTAGATGGTATCGCACTGTTAGCAAATATAAAACTTTTAGTTTAGGTGGACAGGCATATTACCTTAAAAAAGCTATACCACAAGCTCAAATCAGTATTCGATTCTGCAATAGAGCTAAAAAATTGATATGCCAAGATGCCAATGAACAAATTATTCAAAAAGTCTCTCTGAAGAATTTTTCCTCTGAAAAATTGATGGGTAATACTGCAGAAGGACTTATCAAAATGAAACGTAAAATTGACTTTTATAGGAATTGTCCTATTTAAGTTCAAGCCTTTTTATTTTTCAAAGTTAGCACGAGTTTATGATATTGTTCTAGTATGACTTAATGATTTCAAAACCTAGTATGACTTAATGAGATTCAACAGTTCTTAGTGCTGTGGTTCGGTTCTGCTGTGATTTATGTTTTTTGTTAGCTATAGTAGCGTATAGCGAGACCCTGTGTGACGACGAAGCTCTTTACCTTTCGCTCCTAATTTAGTTTTAATTATAAGTAAGCCTACTTCCTTTCAGGAATTTTTATTTCATGCAAAGACCGCAAAGAATTTTCACGCAAAGAGCGCAAAGCTCAACAGGAATTATTTTCTCTGCGATTTTTGCGACTAACAAAAACTACGGCTCTACATATCCAATCATTGGTAGTTTTCGGATTCGTTTTTTTGTTGCCATAAAGTAGGCGTTACAGATGGCGGCTGGGATGGGTGGTGTGCTGATTTCGCCTGTTCCGCCTGGTGGTTGTGTGCTTTCGATGAGGAAGGTTTCGATTTTTGGGGTGTCTCGCATGCGGAGGACGGGGTAGTCTTTGTAGGAGTTTTGGACGATGCTGCCGTCTTGTAGGGTGATGGCTTCGTAGAGTGCTGCGGAAATGCCCCAAATGATGCCGCCTTCGACTTGTGCGAGGACGCTGTCGGGGTTGATGATGATGCCACAATCTACGGCGGAGGTGATTTTTTCGATTTTGGGTATGCCTTCTGCATTTACGGATAAATCGACGACGACGCCCATATAAGAACCGACAGCATAGGAACAAGCCATGCCTTGATAAATGCCGTCTTTGGTCTTGCCCCAATTGGCTCTTTCGGCTGCAATTTTTAAGGCATCTGCGGCTCTTTCTGGCTGTATTTCGAGTTTTTCTTCTTCGGATAAATTTTGTAGGAATTCAACCTGGTTTTGTATGAGTTGTAAGCGGAAATCTAAAGGGTTTTTGTCTAATTTATGGGCGACTTCATCTAAGAAGGATTCGACGGCAAAATTGTTGTATGATAGGGAAACGGAACGCCACCAACCCATGGTGATTTTACTTTCGACTAAGGCGAATTTTGTCCGAACATGGGGTATGTGGTAGAGTAGGGATTCGTTTATACCTCCGTACATTTCGCCCTCTGCTGCGTCCATGCCGTAGGTCGTATTGACGGCTGTGGAGGCTAATAAGCAGTCCATTGATTCTAATTCGTTGGCTTCATTGGTGAACGCTTGCATGCTGAATAAAGTTAATGGTCGGTAGAAGCCATGTTTGGTATCGTCGATGCGGGTCCATTGTAATTTGACGGGTTTTTTGATTTCTTTTGAAATTAAGGCTGCTTCTGCAATGGCATCGGGATTGATGCGCCTTCCAAAACCACCGCCCATGAGATGTGGGTGAATTTTGATGTTTTCGATGGGGATTTCTAAGGTTTGTGAGAGTGTGTGGCTTGCCCAACTCGGGTTTTGTGTGCCTGTCCAAATCTCGCATGCATCGTCGGTAACTTTAGCGATACAATTTAAGGGTTCTAATGGAGATTGAGACATAAAAGGCTGCTCGTATTGGACATCTATAATGGGAGTGGCGTCCTTTGTATTGGTGGCAACGTCTCCTTTGTTAAAGGCATCTTCGCCCTCTTTTTTGTCTGCTTTTTCTCGCATTTTTTGTAGGAGACTTTCAGAGGATTGCGTTTCTGCTTCGCTTTTGTCCCACTTTACGGCAACCGCTTCTTTTGCTTGCATGGCAGTCCATGTATTGTTGGCGATGATGACGACACCGCCTTTTACAAAGGCTTTTTTACTGGGTTCTAAGGCGAAAACTTGTAAAACGCCGTTGATTTTTTGAGCCGCTTCCGCATCAAAAGACGCCACTTTTGCCCCAAAATAAGGCGGACGAATCATCGTCGCAAAAACCATATCATCGACATAGACGTCACTACCATACACCGCTTTAGCCGTCACAATATCCTTGCCCAAAGCCTTCGCTTTAGGCTTCCCGATAATCGTAAAATCTTTGGGTGACTTTAAAACAATATCCTCCACTTTCGGAATTTCTAATTTCGCTGCATCCTCCGCAACTTCCGCAAAACTGACTTTTTTATCGGAGTTTTTTAGCGCAATCATGCCTTTGTCCACTGTACAATCCGCCACGTCTACGCTCCATCGTTTTGCAGCAGCCTGTACCAACATCATTCGTACCGCAGCCCCTGCCTGTCGATATGCCTCAAAATTACGGCGAATACTCGTACTTCCCCCTACATTTTGATTGCCAAAGGCTTCTCTATCGACAGCCGCCCCCTCAATTTTCACCTGCTTCCAATCCACGCCTAATTCTTCCGCAATAATCATGGGAACAGCCGTAAAAATGCTTTGTCCCATTTCCATTTTGGGGGATTGAATGGTGACGGTGCCGTCTTGGTTTATTTGGATAAAGGCGTTTAAGCCGATGTTTTCAGAAATTATTTTTGTATCCATAGTGCTTATAATTTTAAAACTCATCAATAGTCCGCATCCTGCGATGGTGGTGACTGTGAGGAAGTCTCTTCTGTTGATGTTGTTTGGCATTTTTCTTTTTTTGAGGATAGAGATGTGAGAGCAGAGAAGTGAGACTTTTATATGTTCTTTTATCGACTTAAATTTCTTATATGGTTATATTAGTTAATCAGTTTAGCCAACCACATAGCCTTTGAATCACGGATTTTTAGGGATTTTTTTGATTTCTCGGATTGTTTTTCTCAGCAGGATAACCAACTACAAAAACTACTTAAACGACAAAAACCACAAAAACTAAGCGAAGCGACTAAGCGTCAGCGACCTTTTGAATGGCTTTTAGGATGCGGGGGTATGTGCCGCAGCGACAGATGTTTTCGGACATGGCTTCTTTGATTTCTGTTTCTGTGGGGTTTGGGTTTTTGTCTAAGAGGGCTTTTGCGGAGATCATTTGACCTGATTGGCAGTAGCCGCATTGGGGGACGTTGAGTTCCATCCATGCTTTTTGTATGGGGTGACTGCCGTCTTCGGGGAAGCTTTCGATGGTGAAGACTTCTTTGTCGTTGCAATCTTTGGTGGTGAGTAGGCATGCTCTTTCGGGCTGTCCATCGACTAAGACCATACATGCTCCACAAATCCCTAAGCCACAGCCGTATTTTGTGCCGGTCATCCGCAATACATCTCGTAAAAACCAGAGTAGGGGCATTGATTCGTCCTCTGTGGTGTGGGTTTTGTTGTTGATTTTGATTGTCATTTTGTGGGTTTTGTTGTTGTTTCCAAAGATAGGGAAAAATGGTGGGAGTGGGTATTTGTCTTGTGATTATGGTAGAAAATATGCCAAAAAATATGCCAGATTTTTCTTTTTCGAGCTATTTACCGCTGTCCATCCCATAAATAGCCTCGATAGTAGTGGGTATGGCGGTGGTTGGTTTATGTGGTTTTAGTAGTTTTTGTGGTTTATGTAGTTGTGTCTGTGCTTTGTTGGTTGATTTGTAGCCATATGAACGGATAGCGAGACTTTCCGTTGCGACGAAGCTCCAGACAGTTCGCTCCTTATTAGTTTATGTAGTTTTAGTGGCTTCATTTCGACTCCGCTCAATGACCAGTAGTTTTTGTGGTTGTTTTACTTTGTTTTGAGGGGCTTTTTCAATTAGTATTGTGTTATTGCTGATACCAATTCCTAATTTCTCAATATACTAATCCACCAATTCCTAATACACTCTTGCACTAAATCATCTATTTACCAAAAATCCTGTATATTTGTGGCTTGCAAAAAAGTGAACAAACACAAGATACTATGAAAAAGAAGAAAAAAAAGATATTGGTAATTACGGGGGGCGGTGACTGTCCTGGTCTAAATGCGGTTATTCGGGCGATTGCTAAGGCGGCTAAGGCGCATGGGGGGTATGAGGCGTGGGGGAGTATTGAGGCGTTTAATGGGGTGATGGCGGAGCCTACGGATATTGTGAAGCTGACCTCTAAGCGGACGGCTGGGATTCATGTGAAGGGGGGAACGATTATTAAGACGACGAATCGGGGCAATCCGTTTGAGTATCCTGTGCAGTTGGAGGATGGGACGTGGACGACGAAGGATCGCACGAATGATATGGTCGAGAAGATTCATAAGGAGGGCTTTGAGGTGGTGATTAGTATTGGGGGCGATGGGAGTCAGACAATTGCGCAGGCGTTGTTTGAAAAAGGTCTAAATGTAATTGGCGTGCCGAAGACGATTGATAATGACCTTTCTGGGACGGATTTGACGTTTGGTTTTACAACGGCGGTGCAGATTGCGACGGAGAGTTTTGATCGCTTGGTAACGACGGCGGAGAGCCACCATCGGGTGATGATTATGGAGGTGATGGGGCGTGATGCTGGATGGATTGCGTTGCATACGGCGATTGCGGGTGGTGCGGAAATTTGCCTGATTCCTGAGATTCCCTTTAATGTGGATAATATTTTGGAGAAGATTGATAAACGCTATAAAAAAGGCAAGGGTTTTGTCAATATTGTGATTGCAGAAGGGGCGAAGCCTATCGGTGGTGAGGTCGTTGGAAAGGATGCAAGTGCGGAGGGTGACAAGAATTTTAAATTGGGCGGTGTCGCTAATTTTTTGCGGGCGCAGTTGGAGGAAAAGGGCTGTGAGCCACAGGTGCGAACGACGATTTTGGGACATACGCAACGGGGGGGAAGTCCTACGGCTTTTGATCGGATTTTGGCATCGACTATGGGTATAAAGGCATTTGAAATGGTGGTGGCAGAGGAGTTTGGTTCGATGGTGGCGTTCAAAAATAATGAGATGACGAGTATTACGCTCAAAAAGGCGGTAAGTAAGTATCATTTTATTTCGCCTGACCATTATTTGTTGCATGCAGCTCGGCAGTTGGGGATTTCTTTTGGGGATTAGTTTTTTTTGGTGCTGTGGTTCTTAGTTCTTGGTGCTGTGGTTTTTTTTGAATTAGTTTTTGAGATTGCTTCGCTGTGATAAAAACATCAAGTACTAAGCACCAAGAACCAAGTACTAAGAACCAACATTCCGAACTTTCACCAATTCTGCCATGATACTGAGGGCGATTTCTTTTGGTTTTTTGGCACGAATGTCTAAACCGATGGGGGCGTAAATGCGAGCGATATTTTTTTCGTCGAAGCCTGCTTCTTGAAGGCGAGCAACTCGTTTTGCGTGGGTTTTTCGGCTGCCCAATGCGCCGATGTAGCCGATGTTTGATTTTAATAAAACGTGTAGAGCGTTGTCGTCAATTTTGGGGTCGTGGGATAAGATGACGGCATAGGTGTAGGCGTCTAAGTCAAAATTCGATAAGACTTCGGAAGGATAGTCAATCAATAATTGGTCTGGTGGAATGGTGAATTGTGTTTTTTCGGCAAAAACTTTTCTTGGGTCGATTAGAACGGTTTCAAAATCGTAGAGTTTTGCCAATTGGAGTAAATCGACGGTGATGTGGGCGGCTCCGACGATGAGCAATTGGTCTTTTTTGGGGAATATTTGGGCGAAGTAGGCGGTTTCGTTGTGGGTAAATACTTGGCTTTTTCGTTCTTTGTAGGCACTGAGTCCTTCTTGGATTAAAACATCGTTTTGGGTTGTGCCGACGGTTGTGCCATTGGGATAAATGAGTAAATATTCGGATGCGCCTTCTTCAATTTTTCGGACTAAGATACAGCCTTTATCGTTTTGAAAGCACATTTGTAATGCCGTCCAAATGGCTTTGTTTTTCGCTTCAAATTTCGTAAAATCTTCTAAAAATACCTGCATTTTTCCACCGCAACTCAATCCCACAGACCAGGCATTTTCATCCGTTATTCCGTAGGCTAAACGCTTGGATTGTCCGTCCATTAAGACTGTTTGTGCTTCTCTCAAAATCTGTCCTTCCACACAACCGCCACTGACGGAACCCATCATTTCCAAGTCTTCCGAGACAATCATGGCGGATCCGATGGGTCGGGGCGATGATCCCCATGCTTGAATGACGGTGGCGATGGCGAAGGTTTTTTTTTCTTCAATCCATTGAGAGATGTTTTTGTGGAATTCTTTCATAATTGAGGAGTTTTTTTATTTGGAGCGGACTGTTCGGAGCTTCGTCGTTACGTTTAGTCCTGCTATCCGTTCTTATGGCTTTCAATGCATCAACAAACCAAAGAAGCAACAACTACATAAACCACAAAAACTACTTAAACCACATAAACCCAAAGCCATACCACTGCTATCAGGGCTATTTTGGGATGGTCTCAACTTCTATTGCCTTTCTTTTTTGACTTTCCGAACTAAGTTTTAATGGTTTGAGTTTCCAAATTACGCAATCTTGATAGAATTGTCCTAAAGCAATTTTATCTGAGGAAAGTTAAGGGATGAAAAGGATATTGGTAAAAACCTTTTGCTTAATTTTTGTCCTTTAATATAATTGAAATGAAATATTTTTAAATCGTGTAAGTGATATAAGTCCATTTAAGCGGTTCATATAAGTTTGATAAAGCTTACTGTCCATGCAAAATAGCCCTGATAGAAATGGTATCGTTTTT
>ENA-ORXM01003112-ORXM01003112.1-marine-metagenome-genome-assembly--contig:-NODE-3112-length-17304-cov-11.646833_pt1 | contig 17304 bp, 5 predicted proteins | sample MGYA00237867_ERZ511480 | MGnify/ENA primary metagenome ERZ511480 (study PRJEB26309, sample SAMN06266103) | marine metagenome | isolation source: Algal blade | place: United Kingdom:Sidmouth, United...
TAAGATATTTTTAGCCCTTCTTGACTTGCGTTAAGAAGGGCTTTTTTGTGTGAACCATTGACCATTGCTTGAAAAAAATTTCATGTGGTTAGAATATTTTTTAACTTGTGTTCGTATAGTATATAGTGGTCTATTGCTTATCTCTTAAAATGATAGACCTGATAAGTAGTGGTATGGTGGCGATGAAGCGTTGAGACACACGGCCGTGTGTCTCAACAGAAGCCACCATAAGAACGGATAGCAGGCCTTTCCGTGGTGACGGAGCAATTTACCTTTCTCTCCTTAAAAAAAATAAATTAAAATTTAATAATTATGTGTAATCATCACAGGAATAAGAATTTGAAAAATGGACGTTTGGGGAGTGCTTTGGAGGATGGGAAGGCGCACCAAAAGGATCATAAGGTGTGGACTCGACGGGATTTTTTGACGAGTTTGGGGATTGCTGGCGGTATGGGGATGGTGCTGCAAAATTTGCCTGTGAAGGCTTGGGCGACGAGTCCGATGGGCTATGCTTTGAGTGGTGCGGAGAGTGATCGGATTTTGGTTTTGATTCGGTTGAAGGGGGGAAATGATGGGATGAATATGGTGATTCCTGCGTATGATTATGGGACGTACTCGGCTCTGCGTCCGAATATTGCGATTGCTCAAAATGATTTGTTGGACTTGGGGGAAGGGAGTGCGCTGCCGAATACGATGGGGGATTTGATGGGTTTGTGGAATGGTGGAAATATGAAGGTGGTGCAAAATGTGGGCTATCCTGATCCGAATTTGTCGCATTTTCGGTCTAATGATATTTGGTCGTCGGCTGCGGATTCTGATACGATTAACAATACGGGTTGGTTGGGGCGTTTTTTGGAAAATGAATTTCCTGATTACTTGTTAGAACCGCCTTCTGTACCACCTGCGATTCAAATTGGAGGACAGGGAAGTTTGATTTTTAATAGTGGAACGGCACCGATGTCTTTGGTGATGAATAGTCCTGAAGAGTTGTTTGAGGTGGCAGAAAATGGGGAATTGTACGATACGACGAATTTGCCCGATTGTGATTATGGGGAGATTTTGGGGTATGTGCGTTCAGTGACTAATAGCACGTACATTTATGCCCAAGTGATTAAGGAGGCGTATGATGCTTCGACGACGCAAGCGAATTATACAACGTCCTTGGGCGATCAGTTGGCGTTGGTGGCTCGTTTGATTAAGGGCAATTTGGAAACGAAAATTTATATGGTAGAATTAGACGGTTTTGATACACACGCTGTACAAAGTGGGACGCATCCTCTTTTGATGAATAATCTGGCAAAAGCCGTTTCTGATTTTTATGAGGATTTGGGTGCAGCGAATTTATCGGAAAATGTGTTGGCGATGACTTTCTCGGAATTTGGTAGACGGGTCGAACAAAATGCGTCGCAAGGAACGGATCACGGAACGGCGGCTCCTCTCCTACTTTTTGGTGGGCAACTCAATGGCGGTGGTTTTGAGGGAACACCTGCAAATTTACAGGATTTGGATCAATTTGGCAACCTTCAATTCTCGACGGATTTCAGAAGCATTTATGCTACTGTTTTGGAAAATTGGTTGTGTGTCAATGGGAATTTGGTGGATGAATTATTGGGGCAAAATTTTGAACGGATGAGTAATTTGGTGGTTGCTTGTGATGCGAGTAATGTGGGAATCGCTTCTGCTGCTCAACAAAAAATTACGCATAAAATTATCTATGGGCAAGGACAAACGCAATTGCATTTTACGCTTCCACAAAGTAGTCCTGTCGTAGTTCAATTGTATAGTTTGTCGGGGCAGTTGGTGGCGACGGTTCACAAGGGGACTTTTTCAGCTGGTTCGCATCAGTTGGTGTTGAATGGTCGGGCTTATCAAGTGGCTGGTCAGTACATTTACCGCATTCAGGCGTTGGGTCGAGGGTTTAGTGGGAAGGTTTTGTTAGTTTAAGTGGTTTTTGTAGTTTTTGTAGTTTAAGTAGTTATACAATCTGTGACTCAAGGCTTTGTAATTTTTTGTGGAGACTAAATTAACTATAATAAGGAGCGAATGGTTTGGTACTTCGTCGTTTCGTTTAGGCCTGCTATCCGTTCTTATGGCAAGTAGGGCTTGGTAATAGGCAAGAACTACAAAAACCACATAAACTACTTGCCATACCACTCCTATCAGGGCTATTTTTCATGGTCTTTGGCTCTATCAAACTTATAATTCTTAAAAACAATAATTCCCCTACAATAATGAATATACAAAACCCTTTAGAACTTATAAAAACCTGTAAAGAGGCTCAAAATCCTCATTTAGATTTAGGCAATTGTGGCATTACAGATTTGCTTCAACTTCCAGAACTTTTTGAATGTACTCATATAGAAACGCTAATCTTAGGTAATGACTGGATAGATTTACAGACACAACAACTTATAAGTAGTAAAAATACTGGAGATAAAAATAATCTACACAATATTCCCGAAGAAATTACTGCTTTAAAAAATATTCAATGTATTGTACTTAATGACAATCAACTTACAGATATAAGTACTTTAGAAAGACTCAAAAACGTAAGAATCTTATATCTTAGTAATAATCAATTCTCGGATATAAGTAATATTGAAAGGTTCACAAAATTAGAATGCTTAGATATTTCTTCTAATCAAATTAGTGATATAAGTAGTTTAAGAAAAATCTGGCAATTACAATACTTAGATATTTCTTCTAATGAAATCAGCGATATAAATGACTTGGAAAATCTTACAAAACTACAATATTTAGGCATTTCGAATAATTCAATCACGGATTTAAATAGTTTGAAAAATCTGAGCAACTTACAATATTTAGATTTTCACTCCGATGAAATCACGGATATAAGTATTTTAGAAAAACTCTCAAAATTACAAATATTAAGAATTGGTGGCAATAAGATTGGTAATATAAGTAGCTTAGAAAAACTAACGAATTTACGAGAATTAGGACTTTCTGACACTGAGATCAATGATCTAAATAGCTTGAGAAATCTTACAAATTTAGAAAATTTATATTTTTCAAATGAACTCGAAAGTACACAAGGTATAGAATACCTCACGAATTTAAAAGAATTAAATCTTTACTCTAATCAACTTACGAATATAAGTAATTTAGAAAAACTTACAAATTTAGAAGTTCTACACCTTTCCTATAATCAACTTGAAAATACAAATAATATAGCCAATCTCCCAAACTTAAAAGAATTAGATCTTGGCAGTAATCAAATAAGCGATACAAGTGGTTTGAAAAATCTCCCAAATCTACAAATCTTGCGTTTAGGCTTTAATCAAGTCAATGATGTACATGCATTAGGAGAGCTAAAAAATTTACAGGAATTAGATCTTATAGACAATCAAGTGACAGATATAAGCAATTTTAAGGATTTGACAAAGCTACAAATATTAGCTCTTAACATGAATCAAATCAATGATGTAAGTAGCTTAGAAAAGCTTACAAAGCTACACACTTTAAATCTTAGTTTAAATGAAATTCCTGATATAAACCCACTTAAAAATTTAACAAACTTACACACCTTAAAATTTGATTGTAATGAAATTATAAATGTAAGTCCATTAGAAAAACTAACAGGCTTACAAATATTAGAAATTAATCAGAATGAAATCGAAGATATAAGCATATTAGAAAAGCTAATAAATTTAAAGGAGTTAAATATTGAGACCAATCAAATTACAGATATAAGTTCCTTAGAAAATCTCAAAAACTTGCACATCTTAAATATTTCCTCTAATGAAATCAGTGATATATATTCCTTAGAAAATCTCAAAAACTTACACACTTTAAATCTTAGTTCAACTGAAATTACGGATATAAGTTCTTTAGAAAAACTAACAGCCTTGCAAGGTTTAAATCTTTCTTTTAATCAAATTCAAGATTACAGTGTACTTGGAAAACTAATAAACTTAGAGACTTTAAATATTGGTTATAATGGCATCACCGATATAAGCATGTTAGCAACACTGACAAAATTAAAGGACTTAGATCTTAGTGAAAATCTAATAAAATATTTAAATATATTAGAAAAACTCCCAAGTTTACGACACTTAAATCTTCATAAAAATATTCACATAGATTTAGATGAATTAAAAAATCTCAAAAACGTAGGATACTTAAACCTTAGTGCTTGCCAACTCACTGACATAAGCCCTTTAGAAAACCTAATAAACTTAGAAGATTTAAACCTTAGCCATAATCAAATCACAGATGTAAGTCCTTTAAAAACACTAACAAACTTAAAATACTTAACATTTGAAAATAACAAAATAACATCACTCTCTTTATCCTTATTTCAGCATTTTTCAGATAAATTTAATGAAGATGGCGGAAAGATATTAGGTTTTGAAGAGAACCCAATTGAATCACCTCCTTTAGCCATTTTAGAAAAAGGAGAACAAGCGGTTTTTGATTGGTTTGACGCACAAAAGGGAAACAACGAAACTTATTCGTAGAGTGTTTTGGAAATAAATCACAAAGTACTGATTGCGGGCTATTTTAGTTCCTTAGACTAAACCATTGATAGGAAGGGTAAATTTAAAAATACTGCCTTTGCCGACTTCTGATTCTATCCAGATTTTGCCTTCATAAAGGTCGATGATTTTGTCACAAATTGCGAGTCCAATTCCCGTTCCTTCCTTGTCTTTTTCAATTCGGTAAAAGACATTAAAAATCTTTTCGTGGTAAGGCAAAGCGATTCCAATTCCATTGTCTTTGATAGAGAATACGTGTTTGTCTTTATCTTTTACGACACTAATGTGAACAATAGGACTGGTGGCTTGGTTTTTAAATTTGATGGCGTTGTCAATGATGTTTTGAAAGAGAAGACTCATATGTATTTTAGAGACTTTGACAATGGGTAATTTATCAAAAGTAACTTCTGCATCACTTCCTTTAAAACTTGATAATACTTCTTTTAAAATGTCATTTAGATTGATGTGTGTATCAAAATTTGTAAATTCTTCAAGGGTTGCATATTGTAACAAATCCTCTAAAAGATCATTGAGGTAATTGGTGCTTGACGATAAATGATTGATGTAACTATCAATATCAGGGTTTTCTATTTTTTCTGCATTTAGATTCTTACCGATTAATTGTGCAAAACCGTTGATGCTTCTAAGGGGTTGTTTTAAATCGTGGGCGACGATATATGCATACTGCTTGAGCTGCTTGATGGATTGCTCTAAAAGTATATTCTTTCGCTCAATTTCCTCATTCTTGCTAATTAAGGTTTGAATCTCCGCTTGCTTTGTTTGCTCAATTTGCAAGATTTTTAAATCTCTATCATTTTGGTAATAGTCTTTTTGCAAAATAACCAAATCCTGCAAGCATTTATTTGACTTTGTATAGTCTTCGACCGCCTCATAGCATTTATGCAATAACGTAAGACAATCTATTTGTAGGACTTGATTGTCTTGTTCGTGGCAATGTTTGAGCGCACCTTCTAAACGAATAATTGTTTCTTCGACCTTACCCAGTTCAAACAACATTCCTGCATAGCGATACAACAAGCGAATCAATAATTCTCGGTAGTTACATTCTTCTGCTAAGGCAATTCCCTTCTCAAAAAATATGGTTGCGTTTACAACATCTTTTTTATAGGAGTACTGATTTGCCAATCCAAAATAGCAACTCATTTCCATAAATCGCTGTTCGGGATTGCCTTCTATCAATGCTAAAAGTTCGTGCAATAAAGCAATCGCTTCATCATACTTTTTCATTACCCCCAAAATTCCCGCCTTATTTGCCATATAATGATAAGGCAATTCATTACCACTTTTGATATAAAATTCCAGTGATTTTTCGAGGTAAGAAAGCGACTTATCCAACTGATTTATTCTTTTATAAATCGTTGCAATATTGTTATAGTTTTCACATAATTTTTTGTAGTCCTTTTTTTGGAGATTGATTTGAACGGCTTGGTAATAATATTCTAAGGCAATTTGGTAAAGTCCTCTTCGAGCATAACTATATCCGAGTACGTGGAGTGCGGTTGTTTTGTGTTCTGTTACATTAAAAAGTTCCCCTAATTCCAAGACTTTGTTACAAGCTTCTTTGGCTTCCTCAAAATGCCCTTGAATGGCTTTGGAAGAAGCGACAATACTTAAAAGACGTAGCAATGCCTTATAATCATCAAGCTGCTTGGCTATAATTATTCCTTCTTCTGCCTGCTTAATTGCATCACTAGGTTCACTTTCTCTCTTCTCTTGAGCGAGCTTTATAAGTTCTACTAATTTTGCATTTAAGTATTCATCTTGTGTAACCGTATATTTTGACTCAAATTTCATTGTATAGCCTTACAGTATATAAAATAATGGGCTTTTTATTGACACTTTATTACCTAATATATATACGTTAATGATTCAAAAATGTTTGGTCATGGGGGGTGACCTAAAGAGGAATTACTACATTTCAGAAGGAGTATGACATAGCATCAAAGCGGAGCGTGGTACAAATATAACTTACTTTAGAGAAAAAAACATATATTATTTCAACAAAAAATGCACTTATTTACGGAAATATACAACTCTAATTGCAGAAATGCTTACTAAGCTACTCATCATCAATTAAATAAATACAAAATAAAACATATTAATAAATTTAACCAATAATGCATAAATGACATCTGAATAACATTGTTTCTTATTTTTTTTGGAGAGAACGGTCAATTTCTTCGTCGTCATGCATGCTCCCGCTGTGCCATCGGGTCTATTTTGGATGGACAGAACCTCTTATTTCGTTTTTCTCTACAATTACCCAAACCGTAAACCTTTGCATCCTGGATTGAAAATACAACCTCCTAATTTTTAAATTCTAAAGCGGTTCTCTTAAAACGCTAATGCCTAATTCTTAAATTCTAAAGCGGTTCTTACAAGGCAAAATAGCCCTGATAGAAGTGGTATGGCAAGTAGTTTTTGTGGTTTTGGTAGTTTATGTAGTTTTTGTGGTTCTCTCCTATGACCAAGCCTACTTGCCATAAGAACGGATAGCAGGACTAAACGCCACGACGAAGCACTTGACAGTTCGCTCCTTTTTATTCTTCCTTTAAATTAGAAAACAAGTCGCACATGGAGATAAATGTCGTGTCAATTGGCGACCAACGCCCAATATAATGGTAATTTTTCAAGGTGCATTTATCCTTTATGGGCTTGTATCCTTCAAGAAACCAAGATGCTCCATCTAAACCCTGCCGATCTATAAAAGTAGGATAAGTCCAGAAATTAGTAACGGTAAGGCTATCAACAATATTCGTCCAAACTTCTTTTGAAATATAGAATTCGTTTGTAATGCCTATAGTATCGTCATGACTTTCAAATACTTTCTTAGTTGCTTTAAAATGATTGTCTATTTGTTCTATTCTGTATATTTTTGTTCCACCAAAAGAATGTTCCCAAAAAAACCTATAAGTCTCCTTCTCTGCAAATAAAATAGATGGCTCATCGTAATTCTGATTCATCCACTCATCATGTTTATCTATCTTTTTAGTAGTAGTCATGACACTATCCAACGAATAAATATCTTTCATGACTGCTTCGGAAAGTCCGCAGGGATTGGGATCAACTTGGCAGCTATGCAATGTGATGAAGATTAGTAAATATATTATTTTAGGGATGCTCATATTGTATTAATCGACAAATCGGTGGATTAGTATATTGGTGTATTAGAAAATTAGGCTCTGTTGAAACCTGCCCTACCAATAGCCTTTGAATCACGGATTTTTTTGGATTTTTGAGATTTCTCGGATTTTTTTTGACCGATTTTTTGTGGGAAGGGCGCAAAGAGGTTTCTTAAGCGTCAAACCACAAAAACTACTTAAACCACAAAAAACTACTTAACATTTTTCATAGAAAGATTAATGCGTTTACGGTCTACGTCTACTTCTAAGACGCTGACTTTGACTTGTTGGTTTATTTTTACGACGTCGAAGGGGTCTTTGACGAAGCGATTTGCCAATTGGCTGAGGTGTACGAGACCGTCTTGATGGACGCCTATATCTACAAACGCACCAAACTTGGTGACGTTGGTAATCACGCCCGACAACACCATGCCGACCTCCAAATCTTCCATGCTGTTGATGCTTTTATCGAAGGTTACTTGGGCAAATGCTTCTCTTGGGTCACGCCCAGGTTTTGCCAATTCGTCTATGATGTCTTGGAGGGTGAACATACCGATTTTGTCATCTACGTAGCGATTTAGTTCGATTTTGTCTCTCAATGTTTTATCGGCGATTAAGGTCGGAATGTCGCTATTGACATCTTTCGCCATTTGCTTGACGACAGTGTAACTTTCTGGATGGACGGCACTTCCATCTAAGGGGTTTTTGGCGTTGCGAATGCGTAAAAAACCTGCTGCTTGCTGAAAGGCTTTGGGTCCCAATCCTTTGATGTCTTTGAGCGCAATACGAGAGGTAAAAGGACCATTTTCGTTGCGGTATTCGACGACTCGCTTTGCCAACGTTTCGCCCAAACCTGAAACGTAGGTCAATAATTCTTTACTCGCTGTATTGACGTCCACCCCTACCCGATTCACGATATTGACGACCGTATCATTTAGGCTTTCTTTGAGTAAATTTTGGTTTACATCGTGTTGATACTGTCCGACACCAATGGATTTTGGGTCAATTTTTACGATTTCTGCTAAGGGATCTTGCAGTCTTCGCCCGATGGATACCGCCCCACGCACCGTTAAATCTAAGTCGGGAAATTCTTCTCTGGCGACGGCGGAAGCCGAGTAAATAGACGCCCCACTTTCATTGACAAATACGATTAAGAGGTCTTTAAAAGGCTCTAAATCCTCGACAAAAGAACGGGTTTCTCGTCCAGCCGTTCCGTTTCCGATGGCGATGGCTTCAATGTCGTATTTCTCCACTAATTCCTGAAGGGTTTTGGCGGCTTGGTATCCTTTTCCGCCTGTGTGTGGAAAAATATTGACGTACTCTAATAGTTTGCCTTGTTCGTCTAAGCAACATACTTTGCAGCCTGTTCTAAAGCCTGGATCAATGGCGATGACTCGCTTTTGTCCCAATGGGGAAGCCAGTAAAATTTCCTGTAAATTTGCCGTAAAAACGTTGATGGCTTCTTTGTCTGCTCGCTCTTTTAGCTCTTTTTTCATCTCCGTTTCCAAAGATGGGCGCAAAAGGCGTTTATAGGCGTCATCTATCGCTAATTCGATTTGTTGACTCGATGGATTTGGCTGTCTTGCCCTCAAATGTTTGTAGTCAATTATCTCTAAGGCATCGCCCTTTTCTGGCTTGATTTTCATGCGTAGTAAGCCTTCTTCTACCCCTCTAAAAATTGCTAAGATTCGGTGGGATGGCATGCGTTTGATTGGCTCATTAAAATCGAAATAATCTTTGAATTTAATCGCTTCTTTTTTCTTGTCTTTCACGACTTTGGCCTTGATTGCGCTGCGGTGTTGGAACAAATTTCTTAAAGCGGCTCTCGTCTCGCTGTCTTCATTGATCCACTCCGAGATGATGTGTCTTGCGCCTTCTAAGGCTTCTTTTGCGCTTTTTACCTCTTTGGCTTCGTCCACAAATTTTTGGGCAAAGGCTTCGATTGCGCCCTCTTGTTGCCGATACAAAACCTCTGCCAATGGCTCTAAACCCTTTTCTCTGGCGATGGTGGCTTTGGTCAATCGCTTGGGTTTGTAGGGTAAATACAGGTCTTCTAATTCGACTAAGGTATTGGCTTTTTTGATTTTTGTTGCCAATGCATCGGTCATTTTATCCTGTTCTACGATGCTTTTAAAGATAAAATCTCGTCGTTTTTCTAAGGTTTCTAAGGCTTCCCAACGGTCTCGAATGGTTGCCAACATGACCTCATCCATACCGCCTGTCCACTCTTTTCGGTAGCGAGCGATAAAAGGGATACTTGCTTGGTCTTCTTCCATTAGCTGAATCACCGCTTTGATGTGCTCTATGTGTTCTCCCGTTTCTTGGGCGATTTTTTTGATATTGTTCATGTTTAGTTTTTTTAGATGTGTGACGAGTGACTGGTGACTGCTTCATTATCGATGTGCTTTTTCTCGACTATTTTCTTTAGGAGAGAACGGTGGATTGCTTCGTCGTGATGCTCAGGCCTGCTATTCGTTCTTATGGCAAAAAATAACCTATTTGGAAGAAAAAACAACTACAAAAACCACATAAACCACAAAAACCACATAAACTATTTTGCCATATCACTACTATCAGGTCTATTTTGGCTGGTCTCTCCCTCTATCTAACTGCTATCTTCTGTTCTTCTCTCTGAATAATTTCCCTGCAAATTTAAGGGTTTTCTGATTGTTTTATCCTAAAAAAGCTGTATAAATATCTTTTCACAAATATGCAGTTTTTTTATATCATTTTCAGGATGTGTGAAAGGTCTTTCAGAAGGCGAGCAACCACACAAAGGATTGCCCCTACAAGTTCTGACAACAGATTTTTTTTTCTTTATTGACTCATCGTTCTAACCATTTAACATAGACCCGATAGTAGCGTTATGCGAGAGGCTAAGGAGTTTTGTGAGGGCGCATAGTAGCGGATAGCGGGACCGTGTGTGGCGACGAAGCACTTTACCGTTCTCTCCTTATAAATATATTTCTTGGGCAAAAATAATATTTATGTGAACAAAATCAATTGTTAGGTGATACAATGTTGGGGATTTTTGTATTGTGAAGTAAGGGAAATATTGTTAACTAATAAGAGCTTGTTGTGACTTTCACGTTCAAGTTGGAGCGAGAAGTATTAGGAGGTTACAGTCCAGTCTCTGTTGATGGAACAGGTTATTATAGCTCCTGTAGTAAAGGGTGTCCTCAGTGCTTAGTTAAAAAACATCGTAATGGTAAAGTAACTTATTACCACTAACTCTTAGGTGCCATCCTTTTAAAAAAACAACTTAAAATGATGCCTTTAGAATAAATTTGGCTAAAACGAGAATAGCTGTCGTTTTTTTCTTTAAATATAACATTACTTGAATGCAAAAGTCGTATAGTAGCGTTATACCAAAATGAAGGGCAGCGTAAGCAATGGCTTTTGGTACAGTAGCGGATAGCGAGACCATGCTTTGCGATGAAGCGACTGACCTTTCTCTCCTTATTTTTATTATTTGGTTTTTGGGCATAAAAAATCCCCTGTGGTTCCTTACGCCACAGGGGAAATAAAAACTGCAAATAAAACCTATCTCATCTTAAAAAGTGAGACAAATTTGTTTAAACTATTTCTTTGCCAACTCTTTGGCTTGCTTCACCCACTCGTCTCGTTTGATACGACCAGGGAAGAATTCAATAGCATTGTTGACTAAGTCGATGTCTTTCTCTGTAAAGTTAGCAATTTGTTTGAAAAGATAGATGCTTAGGGCATTTAATTTTTCCTCAATGTAAGGTCCAATGCCGCTAATTTCCTGTAAATTGTCCTTTTCGCCTGCGGTAGCTTTACCAATTCGGTTAAAATCTATCGCTTGTGATTTTGACTTGATACGTTCTAAAACCTCTTCCTTGCTTTCTTTGCCTTTCTTTGTGGTTGTATTGCTACTGCCTTTAGTAAAGGCTTTGGCTTGTTTTACCCACTCATCTCGCTTGATGCGACCTGGGAAGAACTCAATGGCGTCATTGACTAAATCTATATCTTGCGCTGTAAAGTTAGCAATTTGTCTGAAAGTATAAATACCTAAAGCATTTAATTTTTCTTCTAAATATGCTCCAATTCCATTAATATCTTGTAAATCGTCTCTTTCTTTAGTAGTCGCCTTGCCAATTCGGTTAAAATCTATAGATTTCGACTTAGTTTGGATTCGGGTAAAGGTTTTCTCTTTCGATTCACCTCTTACTAAACTACTTGCTTGCATAACCCATTCGTCTCTTTCAATACGACCTGGGAAGAACTCAATAGCTTCATTGACAAATTCAACATCTTTGGCATTAAATTTCGCAATTTGTTGGAAAGTGTAGATGCCTAAGGCATTTAATTTGTCTTCTAAAAAAGGACCAATACCGCTAATCTCTTGGAGATCATCTTGATACTTAGCTTCAAATTTACCAATTCGAGCAAAATCTAAGCCTTTCGATTTAGACTGGATACGCTCTAACATCATTGCTCTTGTCTCACCTTTGGAGAAAGCCGTTGCTTGTTTCACCCATTCGTCTCGTTTGATACGACCTGGGAAGAACTCAATGGCTTCAGTGACCATTTTGATGTCTTTGTCATTGAAGTTGGCAATTTGAGAGAATTTGAAGATGCCCAGTGCGTTGAGTTTTTCCTCTAAGAAAGGACCCACGCCACTAATTTCTTTCAAATTATCTTTGTCATTAGCACTTCCTTTGCCAATTCGACCAAAATCTAAGCCTTTCGATTTAGCTTTGATACGTCCAAGTACATCGGCTTTTTTGTCTCCTTTCGCTAGTCCTTTTGCTTGCGATACCCAATCGTCTCGTTTGATACGACCTGGGAAGAACTCAATGGCGTCATTGACCATTTTGATGTCCTTAGAATTGAAGTTAGCTATTTGAGAGAATTTGTAGATGCTTAGGGCATTTAATTTTTCCTCTAAGAAAGGACCAATGCCGCTAATTTCTTTCAAATCATCTTTGCCTTGTGCCGTTCCTTTACCGATTCGACCAAAATCTAATGCTTTAGACTTGGCTTTGATGCGGTTTAAGACATCTTCTTTGCTCTCTTTGCCTTTGCCACTACCTTTACTTGCAGTGCCGCTTCCCTTTGTAGGTGTGCCACCTTTAAGTAAGATTTTGGATTGTGCTACCCAATCATCTCGTTTGATACGACCTGGGAAGAACTCTATAGCGTCATTGACCATATCAATGTCTTTGGCATTGAAGTTGGCGATTTGACGGAAAGTGTAGATTCCTAAAGCGTGCATCTTTTCTTCTAAGAAAGGTCCGACTCCGTTGATTTTCTTCAAATCATCTTTGTCCGTAGAACTTGCTTTTCCGATTCGTCCAAAGTCAATGGCTTTCGCTTTTTCTTTGATACGTTGTAATACAGCGTCTTTGTCTTTCGACTCTTTCTTCAAACCAGAGTTCTTGTCTTCAAGTTTTCCAACTTTAGCCAAGAGCTTATCTAATTCTTCTTGTAATTTATCGGCTTTGCTTTTCCATTCACCAAGAGACTTTTCGTTCTCTTTCAGCTCAATTCCCCATTTTTTGCGATCAGATTCGAGCGCAGCAATAGCGTCTTGATTTTGTTTGAACTTCGCTAATAAATCGTTGTATTTGCCTTCCCAGCTTTCAGAAACTTTGACTTTGTTAGACTCTGCTTTTTGTAGGTTTGTATCTAATTTTTTGTTATCAGATTTCAAGCCTTTTAATTCCTGTGCACTTGCTTGGAATTTGGCGAGTAAGTCGCTGTATTTCTTTTCCCAGTTAGTGGTAGAGACTTTTTGAGCTTTTTCTACCCTTTGAAGATTGACACCTAGTTGTTTCCTTTCGGCTTCGGTACTCTTCAATTGTTTCTCGTTGTTCTCTAACTTAACCAGTAGTACTTTGTACTTCTTCTCCCAAGTATCCATAATCTTATTATGGTTATTGGTTGCATTCTGTAAGCTATTGGTCAAGTCTTTGTTGTTACTGGCAGCATCTTTCAGTTGCTTATCACTTTCTTGGAATTTCAACAATAAAGCATTGTATTTTTTCTCCCAATCAGCGTTAAGTTTCTCTTGTACTTTTGCTGCTTTTTCAACGTCTTTTGCCAACTCTTTGTTTGTTGCAGTTGCTTGCTTCAAGTTACCTTCAGCAGCTTGGAATTTCGCTAACAATGCTTCATATTTCTTATCCCAATCAGCATTTGCTTTGACATGTGCTTGTGTTGCTTTTTCAACATCTTTCGATAATTGTTTGTTGGCAACAGTTGCATCTTTCAAACCACTTTCTGTTTCTCGGAACTTAGCTAATAGTGCATCATATTTATTAGTCCAATCTATATTCGATTTTTCTTGAGCCTGTGTTGCTTTCTCATGAGCTTGTGTCGCTTTTTCAACATCTTTCGATAATTGTTTGTTGGCGGCAGTTGTCTCTTTCAAGTCGCTGTTAGCAGCTTGGAACTTCGCTAACAATGCTTCATATTTCTTATCCCAATCAGCATTTGCTTTGACATGAGCTTGTGTCGCTTTTTCAACATCTTTCGATAATTGTTTGTTGGCGGCAGTTGTCTCTTTTAAGCCATTCTCTGCATCTTGGAACTTCGCTAATAGTGCATCGTACTTCTTAGCCCACTCAGCATTTGATTTGTCTTGAGCTTGTGTCGCTTTTTCAACATCTTTTGCTAATTGCTTATTCTCGGCAGCTAATATTTTGAGATTGTCATCACCTGCTTGGAATTTCTCCAATAATGCGTTGTACTTATTTTCCCAGTCTGTTGCTGCTTTTTCATTGGACTTAACTGCTTGTTCCAAATATTTTTTGGCTACATCAGCATCTTTCAGTTGTTTTTCACCATCTTGGAATTTCAGTAACAGTACACTGTATTTTTTGTCCCAATCGGCAGCCAATTGTTCTTGTCCTTTCGTTGCATTTTGAAGATTGCCTGCAAGTTGTTTACTATTTGCAGTAGCATCTTTTAAAAGCTTATCGTTATCTTGATACTTGAGTAATAAGATATTGTATTTCTTCTCCCAATCGGCAGTTAGCTTCTCTTGTTCTCTCGCTGCTTTTTGAGCATCTTCTAATGCTTTATTGATTGCACCAGTATCTTGTGATTGCTTTTCAAGATTTTTGAATTTAGCAAGTAAATCGTTGTATCTCTTTTCCCAGTCAGCCGAAACATTTTTCTCTGTTTCTAAAGCTTTTCTAAGTTGTAAGCTTAAATCTTCATTACTTAATGCTGCATTTTTCAAGTCTTTAGCACCTTCTTGGAATTTCAAGAACAATACGTTGTACTTTTTCTCCCAATCTGTTGTAATTACTTTTTGTTCCGCAATTGCTTTTTCAAAGCCAGTAGCCAATGTTTTCTTATCAGCTTCTGCAGCATTGAATTTCTTGTCTGCATCTTGGAATTTCAACAATAAGACATTGTATTTCATCTCCCACTGAGCCAAAGCATTTCGTTCGTTTTTGGCAGCTTCTTGAAGGCTTAATGCAAGTTTTTGCTTTTCTGCATCTAATCCTTCCAACTGTCCTTCTACGTTTTTAAACTTCTCAAGGAGTTCATTGTATCGTTTCTCCCAATCAGCAGCAACATTTTTAAGTGATGTCGTCGCTTTTTGAAGATTTGCATTAAGTACTTTCTTATCTGTTTCAGCAGCTTGTAAATTCTTGTCAGATTCTTGGAATTTCAACAATAAGACATTGTATTTTTTGTCCCAATCTGCCGAAGTATTGTTATTGGTGTCTTGTGCTTCTTTCAAGTTCTTCTCTGCTTCTTGGAATTTCAACAATAAGATATTGTATTTTTTGTCCCAATCTGCCGAAGTATTGTTATTGGCGTCTTGTGCTTCTTTCAAGTTCTTCTCTGCTTCTTGGAATTTTAACAACAAGACATTGTATTTTTTGTCCCAATCTGCCGAAGTATTGTTATTGGCGTCTTGTGCCGTCTTCAAGTTCTTCGCAGCATCCTCTAATTTAGCTTGTAAAGCTTTGAGTTGAGCTAAAAGATCATTGTGTTTCTTCTCCCAATCTGCCGCTGCACCTGCTTTGTCTGCTTGTGCTGCTTTTAAGTTCTTCTCTGCTTCTTGGAATTTTAACAATAAGACATTGTATTTTTTATCCCAATCTGCTGAAGTATTGCTATTGGCATCTTGTACTTCTTTCAAATTCTTAGCAGCTTCCTCTAATTTAGCTTGTAAAGCTTTGAGTTGAGCTAAAAGATCATTGTGTTTCTTCTCCCAATCTGCGGCTGCACCTGCTTTGTCTGCTTGTGCTCCTTTTAGATTCTTCTCTGCATCTTGGAATTTCAACAATAAGACATTGTATTTTTTGTCCCAATCGGCAACTGCACCTGCTTTATCATCTTGAGCCGCTTTTAAGTTCTTCGCAGCTTCCTCTAATTGTGCTTGTAATGCTTTAAGCTGTGCTAATAGATTATTGTGCTTTTTCTCCCAATCTGCGGCTGCTCCTGCTTTATCTGCTTGTGCCGCTTTTAAGTTCTTCTCTGCATCTTGGAATTTCACTAATAAGATGTTGTACTTATTAGTCCATTCAGTTGTTGTAGATTCTTGACCTTTTGTAGCCTGTTGGATGTTAAGTGTCAATGACTTATTACTCGCTTGTGCTTCCGCTAATTGTGCTTGTAATGCTTTAAGCTGTGCTAATAGATCATTGTACTTTTTCTCCCAATCTGCTGATGCACCTGCTTTGTCTGCTTGTGCTGCTTTTAAGTTCTTCTCTGCTTCTTGGAATCTTACTAATAAAATGTTGTATTTATTTGTCCACTCCGTTATTGTAGATTCTTTTCCTTGTGTAGACTGTTGAAGATTAAGTCTCAATGACTTATTATTGCCTTCTAATTGGCTTATTTTAAGCTGTAAAGATTTTAACTGAGCCAAAAGGTCATTGTATTTCTTCTCCCAACCTGCGGCTAACTGTGCTTTTTCTTCTTTTTGTGCTTCTGTATTTGTTAGATTAAACGTTAAGTCATCTTTAACAGATTCAGCAATTTGTAAGTTACTTGCAGCAGTAGCATATTCATCTAATAATCGAAGTACCAATTGGTTGTGTTTGTATTTCCACACCTCAACTTCTACATCTTTTAGATTGCGTACTTTTTGATTGTACTTATTAACAACCTCTTTGTGCTTTTTAGCTTCTAACTCTACTTTGTCCTTAGCAATTTCTTCTTTTTGTAGAAGCTTATTCATTGCGTTAATTGCCTGATTTGCCTCGTTGAACTCTTTGTTCGCCACTTCATATTCAGCTAAAACGCTATTAAATTTGTTTGTTAAGGCAGTTGTTCTTTCCGCAGAAATAGTTGCTTTTTTGAGTTTTTTATCTAACTCTCTTTTTGCACCTTCAGAAGTTTTCAATTCTTTTAAAGAAGTATTGTATTTCGCTGCAATCGTATTTTGTTGATTATTTAACGTTACCACCTTTTCTTTAGAGATACTTCCTCTTTGTAATTGACGATCTGCTACTAATTTTGCAGTTTTAACAGTTCTTAATTCTTTAGCTACTGATCCATTTCTAATCAACAGAGAATTATGGCTTACATTCCAAACAGCTGCTTCTTCAACTTTTGTTAATAAATCTCTGTAACGAGCATCTAATTCAGCAATAGCGGCTTTTTTAGCAGCGATTGTTTTTTCTAATTGATCTTTCAATCGTCTTCTTTCAGCTTCTGCTCTTTGTAAATCAGCT
>ENA-ORXM01003113-ORXM01003113.1-marine-metagenome-genome-assembly--contig:-NODE-3113-length-17303-cov-75.563276_pt1 | contig 17303 bp, 13 predicted proteins | sample MGYA00237867_ERZ511480 | MGnify/ENA primary metagenome ERZ511480 (study PRJEB26309, sample SAMN06266103) | marine metagenome | isolation source: Algal blade | place: United Kingdom:Sidmouth, United...
AAACCACTCAGCAATGCATCACCTTGCAGGTACTGTTGCAAAGCTATCCGTTCTTGCTCGAACTCCTTTTGGACACTGCTGATGAATACTTTATAACTCTTCATTTCTTAACTATGATGGTTGTGATTTTTTTGATGGCTGTGACTCCTGATATTTAGAATTATTGAGCCGATGAAACTTTAGTCTAGTTTCTCCAAAATTGATAAGCAATCCAACTTCAAGATTGTATGCTTCCAAATAATTAATCGCCTGTGCAAAATGTACTTTATCCAATAGCGAAATTGCTTTTATCTCAACGCTTATTACATCCTAAATCAAAAAATCCACTCTTCTCTTTTCTACTTGAACGTCTTTATACATCACATCCATATCCACTTCTCTGGCATGGTCTATATCTCTGAGTGATAGCTCATATGATAAAGCTCTTTGATAAATGACTTCCTGAAAACCATTCCCCAAATGAGAATGCACTTCCATAGCTGCACCTATGATGGAAGATGTCAATTCGGAATATTTATACTTTCTATTTATCATTTCTTATGCATTTTTTTCTCAACTATGATTTCTGTGATTCTTTTGATGAATGATGTCTACCAATCGATCTTGTTATCTTGTCTATCATATTCATCATACCTAAGCGTCATAATGCTCACATTGTCTTAACTACGATAACTGTCATCTTTTTGATGACTATTTCATAATGCTCACATCGTCTTAACTATGATAACTGTGATCTTTTTGATGACTATGATGTCTACCAATCGATCTTGTTATCTTGTCTATCATATTCATCATACACATCACAGCTAAGACTAACTAATTTTTATTTTGCCAGTCACAGCATGGTCAATTAAAGTGATTTTGTATTCTTTTAGTTTATCAATCTGGGAATTTAAACCATCAATACATTTTTTTACTTTCTTTTTACTGATACTAATAGAATTTAAAATTTCTATTTGTTCTTCTTTTGGTGGAATAGGGACATATAAATCAAATAAATCTTCGGTATATAATCGAATCAAACCTTCAACAATTCCTGTTGCCTTTTTTATAAACTGCTCAATATACATTGGATGTCTAAATAGAATTTCTAATAATTCTAAATCTTCAATAAACCTATATGGTTTGTATATCGCATAATCAGGACTTACACTGCCTACCTTGTCAATCTTACTTTTAAAAAATACTCCAAGATGTGCTTTTAGTTTATTGAATACTAAATCATTTTTATATACCAGTTTGTTTCCAATAGATGATTCAGCCACCTGAGCTTTAGAATGGAAATCTGCCCTTACAACTAAACCATGTATTTGACTCATCATAAATAATTCTTCTTCCCCCGTGACAGACCTTTCATTCCGTTCCTTTAGTATATACTTCAATCGTTTCACTTTCCAATGCTTAGGAATCTCCCCAATCCAATCAACACCAGAATCCTTCATTTTTACTTTGGAGTCAAGACCTTTGGTCACTGCATTTTGTATGATGATTTGTTTCCGCTCTTGGAGCAGTTCTATCATCATTTCTTTTTGGGTAATGGCTTGGTCTATCTTCACAGACTTATCATCTAAGAAATTGGCGATGGCGGATTGTTCTGATTTAGGTGGAATCCACAAATAAGGTTCTTTAAGTATGGACTGTGTAATACTATAAACCTTTACTCCTTTTACTCTAAATCTTATTTGATTTCGGAATGTAACTGAGTCAAACAAGTAAGCGTAAAACCTAAAATTCTCTTTTGTTCTACTTCGTGCTATTACAGTATGATAACCAGCCATTGTAGCAACTTTTCCAGTGAAACAACTAAAATTGCCAGACCCTTCAATATCTTCGGAAGTATCAGCAAATATATAATCACCGTACCTTAGTTTTGAATTAGGTGAGCTGTTCATATATTCTTTATCAACACATCTTAATGGATGTATATCAGGATTACATTCAAAAGGATATTTGGAATGTATCTCACCGTAATTCAAACAAAATATTCCTTCATCTTTTAGATTTTCTTTTGTAATTGTAATTCCTTTGGTGAATTCAAAAGCAAATCTTAGACGAAGCCGTTTCCATTCATTAGGTAATGACTTTAAAGCAATGTTTATGCTTTTACTTCCACTTATATTTGTTGCTGTATCTGTTGCCCTCATATTAAATAGTCATCAATTCCATTATCAATCCTTCATTCTTTTTCTCCAATTCTAAAATCTCTCTGGATACTTCATCCAAAGTTCTTAGTGACTTATGCTGGTAGAAATATTTATTAAAACTGATTTCATATCCAATCTTGGTTGCATCCAGATTAATCCATGCTTCCCCGACATGTGGTTTTACTTCTCTTAGAAAGTAGTCATATATATTTTCTTTGATAGGTACATTTTCAGTGTCTCTTATATCAGAGTCAGAGTCATAGGTAATGTATTCGTCAGCGTTACCTGTTGAGTTATAGCCATAGTCTGATAATTGTTCTTTGGTACATCCAAGATGGTTAAGTAATTCTTGAAGTTTATTGCCAGATAATTTTGTCTTTGATTTGATGACCTTTTCTGCATTTTCATCATACCATGTTACAACTCCAAAAATTAGATTCTTTTGAGATGCTGTCAGTTTAATTTTTTCTTTTTTTAGATAGCCATCTATTTCACTTTTAAAAACATTGAAGTCATTGTACTCTTTTTCACCTATCTCTGCATGTAATGCTTTGGCAATGTTTAGAATATCTAATTGTTTATTCCAATTAGTTTGACTGCAAAGTGCCTTCTTATCCTTAGATGATAAATCCATATCATTTTCTTCTGCATAATCCAGAATGGCTCTTTCATGCTTGGTTAAATTAGTGTACAACTCATCACCATACTCACTATAAGCCCGAGACATGACATCTTTTATAGATTTATCATAGCGTAATTTCTCTATGGCATCCGCAGTTATTTTTGCCTTTAATCTTTTGGGTCGTTCTATGGTGACTTTGTAATATCCAAAATCATCATTATCAAATATCTTTGCTGTTAGGTCTGTTTCGTTTTCTCTTTTTGGGGCTGTCATATTGAGATAACAGTTCGTAATCTGTTTGATATGCTCGGCACTGAGTTCACAATTTTTATTCCCTAAGTTCTTACGGAGCTTCTGGTACTGTTCGCTGGCATCTATGAGCTGGACTTTACCTTTTCTTTTTTTAGATTTATTATTGGATAGTATCCAGATGTAAGTGGTAATCCCTGTATTGTAGAATAAATTATTGGGTAACTGTATAATGGTTTCAAGCCAATCATTTTCTATGATGTATCTACGGATGTTAGATTCTCCACCACCAGCATCCCCCGTAAATAGACTCGACCCATTGTGGACAGATGCAATACGTGTACCCAGTGGTGATTGTGATAATGGTTTCATCTTCTTGACCATCTCCATTAAGAACAGAAGTTGTCCATCAGAAGAACGTGGCGTTGCAGCTTCATCCTTTTCTTCTCCCCAATAATCTTTTAGTGTGATAGAAAATCTTGGGTCTATGATGTCCTTACCATCTTTGATATATTTGACTTCACTGCTCCACGACTTCCCATAAGGTGGATTACTCAACATAAAATCGAAAGTAGTACCAGCGAATTCATCTGTGGAAAGTGTAGAGCCAACTCTGATGTTCTTCGGGTCGTTGCCCTTGATCATCATGTCTGACTTACATATCGCATAAGTCTCATCGTTAATTTCTTTTCCAAAGAGATAGACGTCACCTTTAGCTTTTATCTTTCCTTCTTCATCCTTTATAAAATCCTGTGACTCTGACAGCATCCCACCACTGCCACAAGCTGGGTCGTAAATGGTCATGACGGGTGGTAACTTATCTTTTATTGGTTCGAAGATAATATGGGTCATCAGGTCAACTGCATCACGTGGTGTAAAATGTTCTCCCGCTTCTTCATTGTTTTCTTCGTTAAATTTTCTGATTAATTCTTCAAAGACATAACCCATACCAAGATTACTTAGTGCCGGCAGTTTCCTACCGTCTGGGTCTAACTTGTCAAATGGTGTCACATTGATATTCGGGGTAGTGAACTTCTCCAATACATTTAGAAGTACATCCTTATTAGCCATATGTGCTACTTGACTACGGAGTTTAAACTTGTTGATAATCTCTTTAACATTATCACTGAATCCGTTCAAGTAATCTTCAAAATTGGCTTGTAATATCTGTTGGCTGTTGGTAGCAGTAGCTTGTAGCTTCTGTAGTGTCCAGACACTGGTATTGTAGAATACATATCCTGATTCTGCCTGCAAGCCTTTGGGGTCAAATTCTGTCATGCCAGCTTCCTTCTTTTGGAATACGACTTCTTCAAGTACTTTCTCTTTGGATGGCTCTAATAGCGCATCTAATCGCCTCAGAACGACCATCGGCAAGATTACATCACGATACTTGCCACGTACATATACATCACGCAAACAGTCGTCTGCGATAGACCAAATAAAGGATACTAATTTATTGTGTGCTTGTGTATTCATATTATATCACCCAATCGGGGTTTAACCTTTTAAGACTTTTAATTCTACTTTGTATTTGTAACCTATATTTTATTTTTACATGAGCTAATGCTCTTAAACATTCTATCGTCAAAGACGAAGTATTCAGGAATCCCTTCGGTCGCAAAACCTTCTACCGACTCAATAAAAAACTTTAAGTAGTCATCACTTGAATCATACATTTCTTATCACTCATTTTCGTTATCGTAAAGACACATAAAATCACCCTTCTCAGAGTAGTGATTTTTGCGACTCGGTCTTACATAAAACACATCTGCCACCTCTTCCAATCTTACAGTTTTATATTTACGCTCTACATATATTTGTTTAATGATACCCCTCTAACAGGTGGCTTCTCAAGATCAGATTTTTGTTTAGCCTCTTTTTCTCTTTTCAGTCGCATCTTTTCAGAATGTGCCTTTGCCTTTGCTATATAGGCATCATTCCCCCTGAATCCCATGCCATTGGTCTCATATTCAGCCATGCGTTGCATATCAGGGGGCATGATGGCAATGTCCTCATCCCAATTCAAACGTTTTGGAGGCAAAGATTCACATCTGACATAGACCAGTTTGTCATCAGATAGCTGCTGTTCGCCATCCCATCTGTAGGCAGTTAGGTATCCATCCTTTGCATCACTATAATCAAGACAGCATATGTTGTCTCTGTAGTTATTAGGTTCTCCTGCAGCCAATAGTGTCTAAAGAATACTGGCTTCTCATCTTCATGATAACAGCCCAGATCATCCGTCTGGTAGCTATGATCTCCAATCTCTATTTCCTCTATGACACTCCTGCTTTTGAAGCTCTGATTCACAGGATTAAGCCACCATTTAATACGCATTTGGTGTCTTCTGTGTCCATCCTTATCCTTGAAGTGCCGACCTTCTGGTAGCTCTACCTCTTTACCTTTCAGATACACTATTTACAATCAGGTTCTTACAAACCTCAATCATCTAAGTAGGCTGAACTTTTATCATAAAATCAAAATTTGACAGAGTCCAAAAGAAGTAAAATTTTTTTCGATATTCAGCTATCGTAATTCTGGGGACCAATATCATATCCTCTAAAATATACGTCTGCACCTAATCTTCCAATTTTAACTGCAGGAAATGTAGGCATAAGTAGTGTGCGAGATGGGCTTCAACCCCATTTTTCTTCTACTAATGGGAAGATTGTCAACTTCTAAACAACCATTTGATACACTGAATCCGGCTACAATCTTATTATATTCAGAATCCTAGGTAAGCGCCGAGGTGTGTCCAATTAGTTGCTTTTGGTACATTAGAACATTAGTATTGTAAACATAATTTAGATCTGGATGACCACATTCGAATTGACTGATCATACAAGGATGTCTATTGACTCCCTTACGCTTGATAACAATACGCACTCGGCAAATATATACTGACTCCAGTCAACAGTATGAAGTTTAGTAAAGAGCAGGGTAAACAACATTACCTCTGATGATCAATAGTAGAATGACATGAATGTCTATGATTACACTGAACCGCTACCATTAATCCGATCATGCCATCACTCAAATGTTAAAAAGCCTCCTACTTACGTAGGAGGCTTCATCATTTATTAGAATATATAAAGAAAGAAGTTGTCGTCTTCTAAACAAATAATTGCTCACTCTTTTAAACTGTTACTCATAAGTGTCACTAATCTCGAAAAGGTGACCTCTCTGAAGGAAAAAATTTCTATTTTTTCAGAAAAAATAATGGATCGACCTGAAGCGCTGAAAATATTAGAAGAAATGACTCAATCTGAATCACTACTGCGGCATGCCAGAACGGTAGAGTTAGTCATGGAAGCCTTAGGAGCGGCAGTAGGAGAAGACCCAGCGCAGTATGCGCTGACGGGGCTACTGCACGACGCAGACTATGAGATGTATCCTGACCAGCATCCAAAAATCATAGTCCAAAAGCTTGAAGAGCTGGGAGAAAAAGAGATCGCTCATGCTATCGCTGGACACTATACTAAATGGGGGGTACCAAGACTCACCATGATGGATAAATGCATTGTCGCAGCAGATGAGCTGACGGGGTTCATAGTAGCCTGTGCGCTGATCAGACCGACTAAGATCGAGGGTATGAAAGTCAAATCAGTAACTAAAAAACTGAAAACAGCCACATTCGCCGCTAAGGTAGAGCGCGAAGAGGTGTATAAAGGGGCTGAGCTGATCGGCTGGGAGCTGAGCGATCTGATCAGTTTCATCATAGATGTGCTACAAGATCATAAAGTCGAGTTAGAACTAACCTAATTTGACTCTATGACATTGTAGTTGGCTGGCTTAATCTAATGTAAAATAACAATCATCGATATAGGCGTGGAAAGTACCACCCTGAGTTACTTCGAATGATTGGTTAAGTTGCACGAAATTGTCCGCCTTCATGGTCACATTACCTCCTGTGGGAACAGTACCTGCTGACTGTACCCACACATTAGCTTGGTAGACGTCAGACATGATAGGATTAGAATTTTCGACTATTGTATTGGGGCACGGTGTGCAGGTGATACAGTTATAGTTACAATCTTCTGATTCTGGGACTGGGTCCATAAAGGTTAGCACTACATACGTCGAATCCGCCATACTCCCATTAGGCGATGGACCACTATAGATGCCAACTCCCATAAATCCTTCATCACCCATATCTCCGTAATCATCACCATAACCATATATAGATCCAGTGGATGAGTTTAAATCCTCATCTTGAATTAGAACGCCCAATCGATTAGGAAACCTGTAGATAAAATTGTAGACCACTCTTACTTCTATTCCAGCAAAGGGCATACCGTTTACTGTATTGTCAGTGATTTTAAATCCTTTAATTGAATTAACAAATCCATTCGCTGAGGTACTCATCTTATTAGGTGCTAATAGATCGTGACAACAATTCATTGGAGGATTTGTACCAAGGACACAATCATTACCACCGAGCTCAGGATCTGAATCTAATAAATCGCTAAAGCTGGGTGAGTTAATCGTAAAACTTTGAGCGTAAGTAAAAGCTATATCGCTTAGATTCTGTTCAACTCCAGTAATTGGCAATCCCTTGACAGGACCAACTCCATCCATATAATCAACTCCAGCACGAGCTGTCCTTTCCTCATTAATCAAATGAAATATTTTTTCTGCGGGGGACCACGCATCCCAGTCAATCTGAGATGGCATATTTATAGAACCCAAGCTGTTTGTTGGAATATTAAATTGTAGTTCTTCATTCCTCCTCCCGTTATCATAACCAGCTGAGATGCCAGCCACAGACACTCTGTCAAATTGATCTCCTGCCACCGTTGGATTGGAATCATAGTCGATGGCTGCAGTCAATTCAGGGGGTGATTGAGCATAAGCAATTAAGAATATAAAGAGAAATGAAAAAATGTAGATAGTCCGTTGCATAAAAAAATTCTTTAGGGTTAATAAGTGTCCTTAAGACAAGTTCATTAGTAAAACTTACACATTTTATCGAAATGATTACATAAATGACTCAAAATGATGGTAAAAGTCATAGTTGAGGCATGTAATATGACGTTCTAAAGTGATTTTGGCTCTTTAATTTCCTGCAATTCGAATATTAATGAAGATCCATCAATGTTTTTATAGTCTAACTTAACAAAGCCGACTTCTTCATTGTAATATGAGGTAAGAGCAGTATCCCCTAATTGCCCAGTGCCTACAGCTTCTATCTTAAAACAATCATAGGTGCCTGCTGATACAGTGAGTGGCTCTCTACTCACTATTTCATATCTATAATCGTTAGTGACTATACCGTGCCATGTCATCCATCTTGGATCTCCCCACGAGCTGCTTATATCCAATGACCATTCCCAAGAAGACCCTATCTCATAAGGTATCTGAATAAAGGGAAACGGATTCAGCTCCGTGATTTTAAAAAGAGCCTCTCTTGGAGGATGCATCCAGATATTCTTCTCGTTCTCAATGACACCTGAAATTGTGAAGTCAGTATTAGGCGGACATTGATACTCTAATAAAGTCTGATTATAGTCAGGGATACTTTCTATCATGGGCTCTAAGCCAGGAAGCACCGAAATAATCAGCTCTTTGACCACGTAATCCCTCTGAGCATCTACATCTGCGAAATTCCACCCGTCTCTTCCACCTTCGAAGTATAGCTGTAGTCCATCCTTAGTCTTATACACATAATCATATACGAATTCTCGACCTACCAGAAATACCTTATTATCAAGATTATATCTATTCTCGTCGGTGACCCCATCTGGAAATTTTTCTACGAATATTCCTGACTCGATCACTGTGTAAGGTACCTCATTAGAAGTACTCGGCACAGACTTATCATCTGCAGGAGATTTACATGATTGTAGACTTGCTACTGCACAGACCACTACTATTATAAATCGATAAGGCATATATCTAATATTTTCTGGACTCATTCATTTTCGTATAAATATGGATTACAATCTAACTGTCTGCGATACTATATTAGTTCAATATCTCTCAGCAGTCCATTAGCAGAGTGTTACGTGAGTGTAAATTAATGCATATTATTTTCTGTAATCTAAAGGTGGTAAGCGATCGCCCAAGAGGGCTTCATAGATAAAGTCCTCACCTCTGCGTTTTTCTAACTCTTTCTTAGCTTCGGCAATCACGGCAGGCTTCTGAAATAGATCAATGGCCGTGAGCGCCATAGTCTTAGCCGCATTGATCATCCCTTTCTTGCCGATGGACATCCCTCCAGCTGCCACGGCCTGCCAGGTATGTGCTGAGGTGCCAGGTACCCACGTAGCAGTCCTTAGACCAGCAGTAGGTACCATCCAGCTCACATCGCCCACATCTGTTGACCCACCCCTGCCTACATTGATCACTTCGAAAGGCGCTATATCTGCTGCCTTACTGATATCAGTCCTGGCCGCAGGGAAGAGCGTGGCCTTTATTTTCTCCGCAAAAGCTTGTTCTTCAGCGGAGTAGTCCACCCCACCAATCTGCTCTAGATTTTTATACATGACCTGACTCAAGGTCTCATTAGGTAGTACGTTATATAGTCCATGAATGACCTCATATTCCATACGGGTCTCAGTGCCCATGGCTGCAGCTTCTGCCGCTTTGGCTACTCGACCGAAAATTTCTTTTACCCACTTCATCTCAGGATGTCTGGTATAGTAAAATACTTCCGCAAATTCTGGAACTACATTAGGCGCTTCGCCACCATTAGTGATCACATAATGTATTCTTGATTCAGCTGGCACATGCTCTCGCATCAGGTTGACCATATAATTCATTGATTCAACTCCATCAAGTGCTGAGCGACCGTTCCATGGCGCACCCGCAGCGTGCGATGCAATACCATAGAACCTGAATTTTGCTGACATATTCGAGAGAGACGAGCTGGCAGAAGCCCCATTAGATGACCCAGGATGCCAGTGCAGTACCGCATCTACGTCATCAAAAAGTCCAGCTCTGACCATATATACCTTACCAGCACCACCCTCTTCCGCTGGCGTACCATAAAACCTGATAGTGCCTTTGCCAGGATTTTGATCTATCCAGCCCTTCAGGCTGATCGCAGCTGCTGCTGAGGCAGTACCGAATAAGTGATGTCCACAAGCGTGTCCGGCAGCACCATCCTTTAGTATTTGGCGCGAGGGTACATGATCTTGTGAGACTCCTGGCAAAGCATCATACTCTCCTAAGATACCTATGATGGGGCTCCCAGAGCCGTAACTGGCAGTGAATGCCGTCGGAATATCAGCTACTCCCTCATTAATGTCGAAACCTGCATCCCTCAATTCTCTTTTTAGCAATGCAGCAGATTTATCTTCTTGATAACCTACCTCGGCCAGCTCCCAAATCTCTTGGGCGATATCGCTGTAGTGCTGATACTTAGAGTCAAGCTCACCGATGGGATCAATCGCTGACTGGGGTATGGCTGCACATGAATATAGTAACAGTAATAGGACTGGCAACAAATGCTTTATCATATAAAGTATGATTATTGATGAGAACTTCGTGTAGATAAAGATAGACATCTATGCCTTATCTGGTAGTATTTGTCTGTATTAGAATCAGTACTTAAATGGGTCAGACCTTGATTCCGCTGCTGCGATTTATAAGGATACACTATGCAGAAATGCAGGTAAAGCCCTTGCATATGACAGCATGAGCAAATGTCAGTACATTAAGCTTACTCAAAAAATGACCGCTTTACTTGATCAGTCTGCGGTGAATGCCGTTACTTAATGATCTATTATGGTCATAATAGAGCACTAGCTACTATTGATCTATGATGAAGAATTTAATCTTACTCTGCGCTGCAATGATACTTCCCTTCTTAGCTCATAGCCAATACTCAGCCATTAAAAAGGGAGATCAGATAGTCTCTGGATCTGTCGGATTTATTAATCCAGAAGCTTTTGCGTTCAATCTATTTGGTGTAGCTGGAGGGGGCAATCCAAGTCCTTCATTTACTGCTCACTACGAATACTCCATCACTAATAGGTTTGCGATCGGAGCCTACGCTAGTTACTATCGGGTCAATGCTAACTTTTCTAATTCTGTAGAAGATGTATTGAACAGCCTAGGTACTGGTAATATCGATCAGGTTCTGACGGATATCGGCTGCGTACTATTAGGTAACTGTGGAGAAGCGACAGTAGAAGAAAGAATTAATGTCTTTACATTCGGAGGAAAAGGCAGCTTTCACAAAAACCTGTTTGAAGGGGTGGATACTTATGCCTCTGTTTATCTGGGCTACAGCCTTAGTAGGAGGAAGACCATCACTGAAAATCTTCTAGAATTAGTGTCAGAAGAAGTGGGTTTAGGAGTCTCTGTCCCATCCATAGTATACTATACCAGTATTGGTGCTCGCTTCTTTCCGAAAGAGAAGATCGGAATTTTCGGAGAGTTGGGTTACGGTAATAGTCATATCGCGAATATCGGCGTCACCTACTTGATTAACGGCGAGGGGAGAAATGGAGCTACTAATTGATAGCCTATGCCATTTTAGGCTACTTCTTTCTGAGCAGCGCCAAGCAGATATAATACTGAAACAATAATGCATCTAATCATGCTCTCCACTCCAACATCCTGAAATATTATTATGGCATGCCTCCTGTCCGAGCACAACTCCTGATCCCCTTCATGCACTCAGTATCTACATAAAGAATTTTGCATCCGCCAGCTTGAGGTCAGCTGTGGCAATGCAAATTCCCTCAATGATTATTATCATATCATCAACACTTAGAATATCTACTTACTTATTCCTTTCTTTAGATTCTTGCTCAGCTGCCGCCAAATTCTCTGGAGTCGGTGGAGGTCCTTCTGGAAGAATGGCTTCGTACTGATGATCCCCCTTACGCTCATTGAATTCTGATCTGATATCCTTTACCAATTGGGGCTGCTCAAAAAGATCAACCATCGTCATACCCATAGCTTTGGCGGCATGTAATAGACCTTTATGCCCTATAGACATCCCCCCGCAGGCTACTACGGCCCAAGAATGCCATGGCGTAAGTGATGGAGCTGTCGTCACCGCTAAGCGTATTTCAGGGACTAGCCAGCTGACATCTCCCACATCAGATGAGCCTCCCCCAGGGTGATCCAGCGTTTCTTCAAATTCTTTGATCGTCCCATCCATGCCAAAAGTAGGCTTGCCAGTAGATACTTGTACCGTCTTGGCAAATGCTTGTTCCGCCTCCGTATATTCGATATCGCCTAACATCATCAAATTATCGTGCATAGCTTTTCCACCCGTGCGATTGACTAAGACCTCATGCAGTCCTGAGACCAGGCTTATTTTATAATCCACTCTGGCCATGATGGCGGCGCCCCTGGCAATCTCCTTGACATGCTCGTATACTTCTAACATGCCATCTCTTCTAGTATCTCTGACTCTGGTCCAAATCTTCGTCTGATCGGGGACGACATTGACAACATCACCTCCATTCATAATATGGTAATGCATCCTGACTGTAGGCTTGATGTGCTCTCTGAAATAATTGATGCCTGTCGTATATAGCTCTAAGCCATCTGAGGCGCTTCTGCCATTCCAAGGATCAGCTGATGCATGTGCTGCCTGCCCTGAGAATTCTACCACAAAATCAACTAATGCAAGTGAACTTTGAACATCAGCCTTTGTCTGAGCTGATGGGTGCCAGTCCAAACACACATCCAAATCGTCAAAGTAGCCCTCTCTCGCCAGCCACAGCTTTCCAAAGTACTTCTCTTCTGCAGGTGTCCCATAGAAACGGACAGTCCCCTTGAGCTTGCCTTGCTCCATCAGTTCTTTAATAGCGATGACTGACCCTAAGCTGCCTGCCCCAAATAGATTATGGCCGCAGCCATGACCTCCTTTGCCCACATGTAGAGCATCCTTAGTCGGCTTAGCCTTTTGGGATATGCCTGGTAGCGCATCAAATTCTCCTAAAACACCAATGATGGGCTTACCACTACCATACTCAGCCACGAAAGCTGTCTTCATGCCAGCTATATTTTTGGTTACCCTCAGTCCGTTAGCCTCTGCATAGTCGGATAAGAGTTTGGAGGATTCGTACTCTTCAAAAGCCAACTCAGCGAGCGCCCAAATTTGATCACTTAGATCAATCAGCTGCGGTTCGTGCTTCTCCACAGATGATACAATGGCATTTTTATTGGCGGACCATTCTTGGGCATGGAGTAAAGCAGGCATGATGAATAGGCAGATTAATAATCTTTTCATAACTCTATGATTTTTTTATGTGCGCTGTAGAGCGAATAAATAGCAACAATCTATGATTTATAATACCCTCCACAAGACCTTCACTCATGAATGAATTTTACGCACCACAATTACGGATGACTACCTGCAAATAATAGCGGTAGATTGATAAATTTAATGTTTAATGCCTCTTTTTCATAGCAGCCTCAACTATTGTAAATTTCCTTTGACAATCGAATTGCTCAACATATCTAATTTGATTCTAAAGTAAGGAATAGATTCAAGACTTTGGATTAGTCATTGAAATAGATATAATAGACTTGCATGGGTTTCCATTTAAAACGTTTACTAGAAGCCTCACAGTCCAATTATGATACGCCGAATAACTCTTTATACATCAGGACTCTTTCACTAATTTTCTCAGCAGTCGGGAGTGAGATCAGTCCGATACCTGCTATGATTAATGAAGCTGCACAATGAGCAAAGATACAGGCTTCTGAGACATCTCCAGTCTGATGGTACCGAACAATGTAGGCTGTAGCAAAAACATCACCAGCTCCAGTGGCTTCCACTTCCTGCACGGGGTATACGGGATATATATGCGTCCTTCCATCCTTATATATGACCACATCCTGCGCTCCGTCAGTAACCACGACATGTGAAACGTACTTACGGATTTTATTAAGAGCATCATCTAATCCGCGCAGGTCATCTCGGCTCAGAATGACGATATCGACGTCCGATAGATCGGCCCAGATCATCTCTTTGGGAGAGATCAGACCTGATTCATCCCACTTTCGGATACTCCCCTGAATAGTCGCACAAATCAGCGACCTCGGAAAATGCGTTGTGATGGAGAAATCTATTTCATCAGCTATACCTCCAATTAGGACTATTGAATAATCTGAAGCAACATCAGTGTGATCTGCTGCGATGGTAGAGGCTCTTCTGCGCAAATACTGGCTTCTTTGATTGCCGTGATATATATTTTCAAAAAGTGTCGTATGATCTGCTGGGATGATCTTAAGCGGGATATCATTGTCCTTGAAAATTTTAGAAAATAAGAAGTCTGGCCCGACGCTAGTGATGACACCCACTTGTAGGCCTAACTGCTGTGCTACGAGGGAGGCGTATGAGCACGTACCTCCTAAAATGAGACCCTGCTCCACCTTATCGTGACAACAATGACCAATACACAGCAGGTCAAACTTGCCTGATACTTTGTGCATCTCTCTCACATATTTTTAATTTTTTCAACTCCTTACTGTTTATTATTCATGTGTACAATATTGCTGATGTGGCTTAAGCTTCAGCATATGACACGATGCATACTAAATAATTTGATACACTATATCTATTGCTGAGCATTATATAACTATAGGTTAAATTACCAATATCTGTCATACATTTGTATGAAATCTCGTTGATATAGCATTCAGATAACTATGATCTTATGGTAAAGCACATCAATAAAACAGCAATTTGTATTTTATTCCTCTTCTCACTGACGAGTGTGATGAGTCAATCCATCATCGGAGACTGGGATGGCACGCTTGAAGTTACCGGCTTCTCATTAGAGATGTTCATCACTGTCGAGGCTGGAGAAGATGAATTAGAGGGCAGTCTTGACATACCAGCTCAAAATATTGATGATATGCCATTAGCAGATCTCACTCTTCAAGGGTCAGACCTTTATTTCGCTTTGCCAGAAGTACCTGGACAGGCAACATACAGTGGTGTGCTCAATGCCACGCAAGACACCATCAGTGGCTCCTTCACACAGGCCGGCCGTTCTATTCCTTTACAATTCGTGAAGGCATCAGAAGCAGATTTTGAGCGTGTCATTGATGCCGTTGAAAGATTAGCCGCGTTGACTGATTCACTCATGACTGAAAGACAGGTGCCGGGAGTGGCAATAGGCATTGTCAAAGATGGGAAGATCATTATGAATCAAGGCTTCGGATATCGAGACTATGAACATCAAGAGCCAGTTAATGAAAATACTTTATTTGCTATTGGTTCCTCCACAAAAGCATTCGTGGCTGCTGGCCTGGCTATACTCGCTGATGAAAATACCATAGACTGGGAGGCCCCAGTACGCGAATACCTGCCTGACTTTCAGATGCATGATGATTTCGCATCCGCAGAAATGACTCCATTAGATCTCCTAACACACAGATCAGGACTACCAAGGCATGATCTGCTATGGTATGGATCAGAAAGCAGTCGTGAAGAGCTATTCAAAAAAATTAAGGACTTAGAGCCTACCGAGGCTTTCCGAACGCAGTTTCAATATCAAAATCTTATGTATATGGCAGCTGGCATTTTGATTGGCGAAATGTCCGATTCATCGTGGGAAGAATTCACCGAAGAAGAACTATTCCGACCGTTAAAAATGACTCAAAGTAACTTTTCTGTGGATGCCAGTCAAAAGACGAATAATTATGCACTACCATATAAGGTGACGGATGAGAAAATAGTCAGAATGGACTTCAGAAATATTGATAATGTCGGACCAGCTGGATCAATCAATAGCAACACTAATGACATGCTGAAGTGGGTGAAAATGCAGCTTAACCAAGGAAAATACGGATCTGATCAGATCATTAGTGAAGGGCAATTCGAAATCATGCATGAGCCACAGATGATCATCGGCAAAGGCCCTCTGGCGGAAATAAACGCAGAGTTTACACCAGCCATGTACGGTACTGGATGGTTTATTATGAATTACGAGGGTACTAAAATAGTGCAACACGGCGGCAATATTGACGGCTTTAGTGCTCACGTACATCTACTTCCAGACGATGATATCGGTATGGTAATACTGACTAATAAAAATGGATCAAAACTTCCTTCTGTATTAGCTCTGCACGCTACTGACTGGCTACTCGGTAAGCCTGAGATAGACTGGACTAAAAGAATATATATGGCCGTCGACTCTAAGACGGATAAACTTAAAGAAGAAAGAGCTCCAATCAAAAATGCGGATCCTACACATCCCATTCCCGATTATGTTGGAGAATATGAACATCCTGCTTACGGCATCATAGCGGTAAGACAACAAAGTGGAAGTCTAAAGATGAAATTTAATGCATTTGATGAAGACCTGACTCACTTTCACTTTGATGTGTTTGAGGCGACTCTGAGTGATCTTGACCAGAAAATGAAATACCAATTTAATATGGATATGAATGGAAACATTATTTCGGTTTCCACGACCATAGAGCCTTTACTTGGCCCGACAACTTTTAAGAAGCTTCCACCACGCCAAATTGATGATAGAGAATTCATCAATAAAGTCGCTAAGAGCTATATTTTAGACACCCAAAAGATAGTCGTCAAAAAAGTAAGTACTGAGCTAAAACTCAAGATAACAGGTCAACCAGAGTATACACTGGAACCATTTCAAAAAGACGAATTTAAGCTGAAAGGCCTGCCTGGCTACTCAGTTAAATTTATATTTAATGACTCAAGGCGCAAGGTAAATGAACTAATCTTCTATCAGCCAAATGGCACCTTCACTGCCCAGGCTTCTGAATAATCTATCGAAATGCGTTATTACAATTAGAGTCCTATTCTGTAGCCTGCCTAATCATATTAGACCAGGTGAATGGTCAACATCAAAGATGTTGCAACATGAAAGCTAAATCAAAAATCTATGTCATCGGTAATGTAAGTTGGTCCCGATAGGCTACTAAAATCAGTTTGACGTCTAATCAATACATCAGATAAGATTGTAATTTAAAATTACCATCGGCAAATAAGTAGGCATGTTCAGAAGAAACTGATGCTTGAAATTGAAAACTTTAAATGATTGATAATTAATCGCTTAGAGATTGTTAATTGTGCTGCTTTGATAATATCTATAGAACTGTTACACTGTGATAATTAATTCTCAAAGAAAAACGGGGTCACAGTAAATATTGGTTGTCATGATTTTATCAAAAATCTCGCCAACCAAAGCCTCTCTTTACTATTTTTCCCAGTACTTGGTACTGGGCTACCAAGATATTACACCTCACTATGATTACTTCTGAAGGGGTATTCAGAAGTAAAGCATAAACACATTTTCTTTAGATGCAAAGCTAACTTGCACTCGCCGTGCGGGCCTTAC
>ENA-ORXM01003114-ORXM01003114.1-marine-metagenome-genome-assembly--contig:-NODE-3114-length-17295-cov-10.555349_pt1 | contig 17295 bp, 10 predicted proteins | sample MGYA00237867_ERZ511480 | MGnify/ENA primary metagenome ERZ511480 (study PRJEB26309, sample SAMN06266103) | marine metagenome | isolation source: Algal blade | place: United Kingdom:Sidmouth, United...
TTTGTGGTAGACGATGGCGGTGGGTTCAAATAGGCTTTTGTAGCCTAAAACGATGGCTCTTAGTCCGATTTCGGCGTCTTCGTAGCCTGTATCGAAGTACTCGTCAAATACGCCAATGTCTCGGAGCATTTTTGTGGAGTATAAGGTCGCTCCTGCGCAACTTCCGATGTTTTCAAAGGGTTCGTTGAAGCGTTCTACGGGTTGTAGATGACCGATTGGGACGATTTCGGCTGTGTTGAGCATCTCGTGTCCTGCATTGTCCATTTGAGTTTTGTCAAAGTAATTGACCATTTTGCAGGTGAGCATGTCGATGCCATTTTTTTGTACGCTTTTTAGCATATTTTCGAGGCAATCAGTATGTACCGTTGTGTCGTTGTTTAGCAAAAAGATGTATTCGTAATCTTGCTCTAAGAGTTGGCGTAAAATGACGTTGTTTCCTCTGGTAAATCCTAAGTTTTCGTTATTTAAAATCAGCTTGACTTGTGGGTGTTTTCCGAATTTTTCGGTCAATATTGCTGCATCTTCACCGCTTGATCCATTGTCCACTAAATATACTATAAAGTTTTGGTAGGGTTGTTTCCATAGGGATTCCATGCACTCTAAGGTATCGGCCAAACCGTTCCAATTGAGCATAATGATGGGTATGGTTAAGGTGTTTTTCATATTGATAGGGCAGCAATCTTTTTTGTGTTGCAAATTAACGAATAGTTTGTGGTTTTGTAGTTATTTGTGGGGGATTTTTGTGGTACGGCTCTTTCAAGCATTAATTTGTTTTTGTATATTCATAAGGTAAACTTGTTCGGTTTTCATCGTTAAGACCGTTTAAAGTAGCCCTGATAGTAGTGGTTGGATGACTGCGTTGGCTGCCTTGTTCGGTTCATTTGTGGAAATGAAAGGCATTTTGGAAATGCCTTTCAAGGCGGTACAGTGCGTGAGGAAATGGAAGGCATCTTGGAGATGCCATCCATTAACGGATAGCAGGCCTTTCCGTTGCGACGAAGCTCCGAGCAGTTCGCTCCTAAAAATAACATTAAAAAACACGCCTTGACAATTAGTTAAAAATCATAATTTCTTACTTTTTAAAACAAAGTTCTATTAATTGTTAAATTGTTTTACATGTTTTGCACAAATATTGCCTGAAAGTGGTGGCGAATTTACGAGCTATAATGAGGAAAATTGTCTTTCTGAAATTCAACAATGTTGTTATAATTATGGGGAATACGGTTAGTCTTTCACTTAATGAAGAGGTGGAATGCTATACTATTTCCATTCATACTGGTGCTAATTTTTCTGTATTGTCTCAGGCTTCTTTTGAGGTGCGGTATCCATAAATTAAAATAGTGAAAACATTTGGGAATTTGCATTTATGTTTATATATTCACATATAATTCAAAATGTTTAAACCCTCCTTTCTATGAAAAATGTTCTCCTTGTGCCATTTATATGGCTTATTTTGTCTATTGCTTGTTTTGGGCAGACGGATTTAGTAATTACCAATACTACTATAGATAAAGATACTGCTTATATAACAGATAGAATAACTGGTTCTATTACTATTCAAAATATAGGCAATGTTCAATCAACAAGCTTTGGTAATAAATTACGAATTTACTTATCTTCTGATGGTATGTTGGATTCAAATGATAATGAAATAACTTTCATAAATTCTGGTTATCAAATTCCACCAAATGAAACCAAAACTATACCTTATACAATTTTTTTAAATAATGAAACAATAGGAAATTGGTCATTAATATTTAAAATTAATGCTGATAGTGTTGTTACTGAAAGTGATTATGGCAATAACTATGGTATGAAAAGCCTTGTTATTACCAACTCTTTGGCATATGCTCCTGATTTAGAAATGAGTAATATTACTGTCAACTTTAATCCTGTTTATGTAGGTAACTCCACCAATATATCTTATACTATAAATAATAATGGTTCTGCTTATACAAATTATACAGAAAGTATTTATCTATCTCCTGACAATTCTTGTAGTACAACATTTAATGATTCCTTATTATATACATATAGTAGTGCAATACCTAACAATACTTACAAAAATCTAACAAGATATGTTGATTTAAGCGGATTTTCAGCAGGAACTTGGCATATCATTGTAGTTTTAGATGAAATTCAAACTATAATAGAAAGTGATGAATCTAATAATAAAATGATTATTCCTATAAATATTAGTAATAATCCTAATACAGCTCCTGATTTTGTAATTGATACACTTATTAATTACACAGAAGATACTGTATCTCAAGGTAGTTTCATAAGCTTAAATACAAAAATCTCTAATATTGGAACTACTCCAACTTTTTCAAATTCTAAATTAAAGCTGTATTTATCTTCTAACCAAACTTGGAATTCTTCTGATACAGAAATAAATTACACAGTCCAAACAATATCAAATATCAATCCTAATGAGAGTAAATCAAGAACTTTAGAATGTACCATTCCCTCTGGTTTAGCGACAGGTACTTGGTATTTATTAGCATTTATAGATACAGAAGATGATGTTAATGAAGGTAATGAAACTAATAATGTTTATCCATATCAAATTTATGTAAGTCCACTTCCTAATGTTCAGCCTGATTTAGATGTTACATTTGCTTCCTTAAACAATACAACTATTGCAAGTCAAGGATATTTCATGATAGATTTTGATGTCACTAATATAGGTGGTTCGACTGCAGGAAAAATTATTCATTCTTCAATATTTTATTCTGCTGACAATAGTTACAGTTCTGACGATATATATATAAATAACTTTGGCTCTCAATATTCCATCTCTCCTTTTCAAACTGTATCACGTAATAGTATTGAACAACTTCCAGCTAATATTCCATTTGGTAGTGGATACATTATTGTAGCGACTGATTGTAGAAATACAACATATTGTGATGAAATACCAGAGTTAACACAAAGCAATAACTATTATCCGATTTCAATTTATGTTGATAGCACCTCTGCCTATTTACCTAATTTGACAGTGTATGACATAAGTGTTTCAGATACTATAACAAGTTTTGATAGTTGTCTTGAGTTTTGTGCAACAGTCGGAAATTATGGAGGTGGTATCACCCCATATAACTACCAACAATATCCAAAAGTTTATCTTTCTCCTAGTACTTCATCCTCAGATAATAATGCTATTCCCTTATCAATTTATTGGGGTTCTTGGGATTCTGATTATATACTTGATATTAATGAAGAGAATATAAACTGTACAGTAACATCTTTTTATAATATTCCTAATGTCACACCTGGTAATTATTTCTTGATATTTGAAGTAGATTCAAATGATAATATAGTAGAGAGTAATGAAAATGATAACACTGATTTTATACCCATAACTATTGCAAACTATCCTGTTGCTCCAGATATAGAAATTTTCAATTTAGATATTCCTCCCTCCGCCTCTTTAGATGAAGTAATATCTCTTGATTTTGAATTATCAAATAATGGAAATACAAATGGCTTCGGTTCTTCTATATATTTTTATCTATCACAAGATAATTCACTTACATCATCTAATACATATTTAAATGAATACATTTATCCAGATGTGCCTGTAAATTTCAATTTACAAGAATCTTCTTCTGCAATAATTCCAAATAATCTTTCAACAGGTCTATGGTATATTATTGCAGAAGTTATGACTTGTGGTGATACAATTTTATACAATAATATTACTTATGATTCCATCTATATAGATAACAATCCTGTCTATTGTGGTGCATATGGGTATGATTCAACTAATTATACTATTTTCAATAGTATAGATTCTGTAGTCATTAATACAATAAATAATACATCTGGAACAGATAATGGATATGGAAATTACACAAATCTCTCAACAACTCTTGATGCTGGTCTGACTTATCCAATAAGCCTCCAAACAGTATCTTATAGTGACGCAAAAAACTGGCTCGTTTGGATAGACTTTGATCAGAACTTAGTCTTTGATTCAACTGAATTAGTAGTTGATGTAATGAATACCACATCAACCACTCAAAATGTAGTTATTCCTCCTACCGCCTTAAATGGTTCAACTCGCATGCGAGTTAAGCTTTATAATAATAGTTACTGGTCTGATAATTATTTATCTCCTTGTGGAGAATTTAATACAGGAGAAATAGAAGATTATACCATTATCATCAATTCTAACACCACCTGCCCAACCTCCCTATCTGTACCAGGTCCAATTAACAACAACCTCTACGAAGCCAGTAATGATGTATACTCCAATGGTTTTGTGGCAAATACAGCAACCTTTCATGCAGGAAACTATATAGACTTACTGCCTAATTTTGAGGTTCCCATTAATCAACAATTTACGGCTAATATTAATCCTTGTGGTACAACTCCACTTGCTAAAGGAACAGCAGTACTACTTACACCTACAACAACTAAAAATTTATGGCAAGTCGATTTTACAGTTACACAGGCAACAACTATATCTTTACAACTTAAAAATTCTGAAGGAGAAATTGTTAAGACATTTATAGATGAAGATTTCAGCATTGAAGGCAATCACTCTATTGATATTGAGACTATGGATTTACCTTTAGGTCTATACTTTTTACACCTTACTAATGAAAATGAACAGATTGTTATAGAAATTCCTGTGAAATAATCTAAAAAAACAGCAGAATATGTTGAATTTAAGAGCCTGATAGAAAGATTATGTTCTAAAGAATTACAGAAGAAATAAACTATTTTAAAACGTTCTTCAACCGCAAAATTTGTCCGTAAAGATAGAATTTGCGGTTTTTTTATGCACCCAAAAATGTCCGAAAGAATACTATTTAGTCAAAACTACTACCCATTATTTACGTATAAATAGACATATGTTACTTGAAAAATATAGATATATGAAAAAATTTTAAGTATATTTATGTTATTTAAATCAAAATAAACCCTCTATAAATGAAAGTTATTATAAAGTTTTGTTTATGTGTATTCTGTTTATTAAGTATAAATACCTCTGTATCATTTACACAAATCAACATACATAAATTTAATAGTATTAATTTATTTACGACAAGCCAAAAAGCACCTTCTGTAAACTTGACAGATTATGTGGAAAAAGCTATTTTATTGGAGCTACAAACGAGTAAATTAAAGGAAATTTATCAAATAAAACAACAAAAATTACATTTGTCTCTTCCTTTACATGAAAACCAAATTGTTGAATTAGATTTGAAAAAAGTCAAGGTTTTAGCAGATGATTTTCGACTCACAACAAGCGATGGACAAAGTATCAATCTTAATAAAAAGCAGGCTGTTTTTTATCGTGGAACAATCAAGGACAATCCCAATACGCTTGTAGCCCTTAGTATTTTTGAGGACGAAATACGAGGCTTTATTTCGAACGAGACAGGCAATCATGTTTTGGGTAAATTATTAGATGGCAGTGAGCAATACATTATTTATAATGACCAATTGCTCAAAAATAATACTTCTTTTGATTGTGGCATAAACGACAATCTTAATTTAAGTAAAAAAACGCTCTTGCCTACTTCACCTACGGCTTATAAATCGGCTCCAGGTGATTGTGTCGAGCTTTACGTAGAATGTGATTATGCTTTGTTTCTAGCACAAGGTTCTAATACTGCCAATGTCAATAACTTCGTGGTAAGTTTGGTCAATGAAGTCGCTACTTTGTACGCCAATGAAAACATCAATCTTATTTTATCAGAAGTTTTCGTGTGGACAAGTACAGACCCTTATGCCAGCATATCTTCCAATATTGCCATCTTAGAAAAATTTGGGGAAACACGCCAAAATAATTACAATGGTCGTTTGGCCCATTTACTGAGTAGCCGTAATTTGGGCGGTGGCATTGCGTGGCAGGGCGTACTTTGCACCAACTATATCACTTTTACTAGTGATTGGGATGGCGATGGCATACAAGAAATACACCATGCAGGTCCTTATGGATTGAGTGGCGGTATGACCAACTCCGTCGTTCCTGTTCCTACTTATTCTAACAATGTTCAGATTTTGACGCATGAGTTGGGACACAATTTTGGTTCTCCGCATACCCATGCTTGCGAATGGGGTCCTAATAATGACCAGCAAATTGATGATTGTGGCAACCAATTTGCTGCCAATAATGGCGGTACAATTGAAGGAGCTGCTTGTTTTAATTCCGCTAATCCCATTATTCCTTCTAATGGAACGATTATGAGTTATTGCAATGTCGTTACCAACGTGAATTTCAACAATGGTTTTGGTACAGAACCAGGTGATTTGATAAGAGATGCTTATAACAGTGCAACTTGCCTAACGACTTGCCCTGTCAATGCTTATTGCAACAATAGTAGTTTCAGCGATGCCAATGAATGGATCAAAGAAATTCGTTTTAATACACTCTATAATACTTCTGGACAAGATGGTGGCTATGGTGATTATACTACTTTGTCTACAAGCGTTGCCAACAATCAAAGCTATCCCCTTTCGCTTTCGCCTGGTTTTTCAGGTTCGCCACTTACTGTTAATTGGAGTGTTTATATTGATTGGAATCAAGATACAAATTTTAATGCAAGCGAATTGGTTTTACAGACGAGTTCTCAAAATACCGTTACCAATATGATTGCGGTTCCTGCTTCTGCTCCATTGGGTTCGACTCGGATGCGGGTTATTTTGAGTTGGAATTCGACGCCTTCCAATGCTTGTACGGCTTTTAGTTTTGGCGAAATTGAGGATTACACCATCAATGTTGTTCCCAATGATTTTTGTGATGGTGCAACAATCTTGACTTGTGGCACAACAATAAGTAATTCGACCGCTACTGCTACAAATACGGATAATCCCAATGGTACTTGTGGTGTTTCTATAGACAATGCGCCAAGCCGATGGTACTCCTTTGTTGGAACGGGTGATGAAATTGAGGTAACGACGTGTAGTGCCAATACTAATTTTGATACGAAGCTTTTTGTATATACAGGCAATTGTTCAAATTTAACTTGCATCAATGGCAATGATGAAATGCTAACTGCTTGCGTTCATAGTAATTCTCATTCACAAGTAGAATTTTTTGCTAATACTGGAACGACGTATTATATCTTGGTCAGTGGTTGGAATACGAGTTCTGGTGATTACACTTTGTCCCTCAATTGTGCGACGCCTCCTCCTCCAACATTAACGTACTGTTCTAATGGTACCATTAGTGATGATAATGAGTGGATTGCCAATGTACAATTAAATACCCTCTCTAATAATTCGAGCGCAGATGGTGGTTATGGCGATTATACGGCTTTGTCTACCGACCTTACTCTGGGGCAAAATTATGCAATTTCTTTGACACCTGCTTATATACAAAATCCAATTATTGAAAACTGGAGCGTTTACATTGATTGGAATCAAGATGGTAATTTTGGTACTGGTGAATTGGCTTTACAAACAAGTGCTATAAATACCGTCAATAGCACGATTACAGTGCCTGCCAATGCTGTTTTGGGTAGTACTCGTATGAGGGTTATTTTGAGTTGGGATGAAGTTCCTGCGACGGCTTGTAGTTCTTTTGTTTTTGGCGAAATCGAAGACTATACGGTCAATATTATTAGTGGTAATGCAACTTGTCCTTCGATTCTTTATGCCAACGGTGTTATTTCTAATAATTTATATGAGGCGAGTGATTATGTTTATTCTGATGCTACCGTAAATGCAGGTAGTACCGTAAATTTTCAAGCACCTAACTTCATTCATTTACAGGCTAATTTTGATGTTCCGCTCAATTCACAATTCACCGCAAATATCGCTAATTGTGGTACGCCTCCTTTGGCAAAACCTGTAACGACGATTCAAGAAAACAACTTGCAAATTCAATATGAGTTACAAGAAAATTCTAATGTTTTTATAAGTTTACAGAATACGCAAGGGCAAATTATTCAACAAATTATTGGTGGTGTTTATACAGAAAAAGGCATTCACCAAATTGAAATAGGATTGCCTGATAATGGCATTTACTTCCTTAAAGTTCAAACATCTACTCAACAAGTTATTGAGAAAATCATCGTCACTCAATAGCAGTACTGACCGTGCAACATAGACCTGATAGTAGCGTTATAGCCTGTTTTAGTTTTTGTGGTTTAAGTAGTTTTTGTGGTTGTTTTACCTTTACAGATTAGTTGATTTTTGGCTATAGTAGCGGATAGCAGGCCTAAACGTTACGACGGAGTATTTGACCTTTCTCTCCTTAGTAATTAAAAAACAAAAAACTGATAATCAATTCTTTATATTGTTTTTTAGGAGAGAACGGTTTGTCTTTCATCGTGACGCATGGTCTCGCTATCCGCTACTATACCAAATGCCTATTCGGGCAGACCATGCCCCTACAAGCCAACGCTGCTTTGGTATAACGCTTCTATCGAGTCTATTTAGGGAGGGTTTGAACGTTTATTGGACTTTCATCAATCTCTACTTTTTGAATATCCACTTGAATATCTAAACCTATTATCCAAACAGGCACAGAAATTACCTTAGCAAAATCTTTCAAAATTTTTTTTGTCTTATCAAAAGTAACAATACTATTACTCAGCATCATTTCAAGATGACCTGTTGGAACAATATAAATAAGACAATCTATTGAGTTTTGAACATTAGCTTTCAATACCTTAAAAAAATCTCTATAGACTAATGCCCAATTCCCAAACTGTATCTCTCCAACCAGTAATGGTGTATCTGTGTCAACTACTTTTTTCTGCACTAAAATAAAATACGCCTCTTTCTTCATTAACTTCAAACTTCACATCACTATTTGGGATGACATGTAATAACTTTCTTATTTCTTTATTTAAAAAATCTGCTTTTATTCCCTTACCTTTTTTTTCGCCTGTTCTTTTCACTCTCGTCTCTATTGCAATGACTGAAGTTAAACTCTTCTTAAAATCATCCCTTAAAGCAGAATGCGTATTTAAAATTTCGTATGCGTGATGGTGGTAATACTCCTTTAGTACAAATAAATTGGCTATTTTGGTATTATCCCATTCTTCAAGCTCTTGTGCATTCATTTCTTTTTATTTATTTGGTCAAATAATGCCTTACCAATTTTCTCAATGACACCGACGACTAAAGCATTACCCATAAAAAAAGCTCTTTTAGCATCTGTAATTCCTTCTAGCTTTGTATGATTATCAGGAAACATATTTAAACGTTCCAACTCTACTGGAATTAATCTTCTTAGATTTTCCTTACATTCTACGACATGTTTAAAACGAGATGGCGACTTACCGCCCTCTCCTGTTATTATTGTTCTCGAAGCATTATCGAGTGAGTCAGGAAAAATCATCCCACCTTCACTATAATTATATTCAAAACCTTCTTTCGTAATTCGCTTTTCTTTTTTAGCTCCTTTTAAATAAGTCCATCTTTCCAAATCTTTTTTATCAATAATAAATTCAGGCGGAACTTCTTTTTGTTCTAAGACATCTTTTAATGTTGTTTTTTCTCCTTCAAAAAATGGAATTGTTTTCATCGTATAGACTTTACCCTTTATGAGTAAACCCGTATTCATAAAAGGCGATAACTTTTCTCCTTTGTTAAAGGTATTGGTGATTTCTACCAAATCCCCTTCCAATTCAAAATCTTTACAAGCATTGGGTTCAGCATTTAAAATAGGAAAAGCCTTTGTGATGGTACTTTCATTTAAAAGCCAATCTACTTTTACAGCCTTTGCGATTCTCTTGTAAATATTGGAGGATTTATGATACCCTAAAAAAAACACTCTTTTTCTTCTTTGCGGCATTCCATAATCCGCTGCATTAATAACACGCCATTCTACGGCATAACCCAAATCATCTAAACTCTTTAACATCACAGCAAAATCTCGTCCTCGCTGTTTAGAGGGTGATTTCAACAGTCTATCTACATTTTCTAAAAACAAATATTTAGGCGGTTTTTTCTTCTCTTCTAAAATTTTATAAATAGACCACCACAATACTCCTTTTTTTCCTTTTAATCCTTTAGAATTTTGCAGCGTGGTTGCAACAGAATAATCTTGGCAAGGAAATCCCCCTACAAGTAAATCATGAGTCGGAATTTCGTTTGTTGGTACTGTTGAAATATCTTGATTGGAATGGTTCTCTTTGCCAAATCTTGCTTCATATACCATTGAAGCATGTTGGGTTTTAGTAGAGGGTTCCCACTGATTGCTCCAAACCACTTCATACTTTCCTTTTTCCTTTTCTAAACCCAAACGAAACCCACCAACTCCAGCAAATAATTCAACTACCCTGATTACCTTCTGTGCCTTAACTTTCTTATGGCTAACTTTATCTAAATATTGCATTTTCTCTTCAGCCACTTTCAATATTTCTTTAGCTGAATCTACGTATTTTAATTCCAAGACAATTTTTTCTGCATACCAATTAACAATTGTTTCTTCTTTTGGCAAATCATAGAATTCTGCAAGTTTTATTAGCTGTTTTTTAGTAGGTTTTCGTTCATTTTTTTCAAACTTACTAATCAAGGATTGATCAATATCTACTACCGCTGCAACTTTTCTTAGTATTAATTTTTTCTTTTTTCTAGCCTTTTTAAGTATATCTCCTAATAAATTCATTGGACAATTTTGTTTTAGACAATTATTGTCCAATAATAAATCAAATAATTTAATATAGCAAAAAATATCTCTGGAATAAATGTTATTTTTTAACAATGGTATTTTTTGATTCCTTGCTAAGGACAACGAAAACCACTTAAACAACAACCTCCCCCACTCCATACGCTTCAATCTCATTCGACGCCAAAATACGTACACCTTGATAATCTTCTGTCGAAAAATCTGCGAGGACTCGTCCGACTTTTGAAGCATCAATCCCTTGATATTTTTTGAGACTTCCCCCCATGACAGGCTTGAAAATACGGGCTGCCCAAATTCCGATTCGTTCTTTGGTACGAGATTCTGGTCTTTTGCCAAATAAAATAGAGGGACGCAAAATCCCAACACTCTCAAAGTCAAGCACTTTGATGGCGTCTTCTAATTCGCCTTTTACTCGACTATAAAAGACATTCGACATCGCATCGGCCCCAACAGAGGAAACCAACATCATTTTCTTTGCACCATTTTCACAAGCAAATTGAGCGATTTTGTGCGGATAGTCAAAATCTACTTTCTTGAAATTGGATTTTGAGCCTGCTTTTTTGATTGTTGTGCCCAAGCAAGAAAACAAAACATCGCCTCGGAAATCGGTTTTATGTTCTTCTAAGTTATCAAAATCAATCACTTTTTGGGTAAGTTTTGGGTGTTCTATATCCAACATTTTGCGACCAAAGGACACGACTTCTACGTACTTAGGGTTCTCCAAAAGCCGACGCAAACAATGCCCTCCAACCAATCCACTTGCCCCAATAATAAGTGCTTTTTTGCCTTTAAATCTCTTCGCTATTTCCAACAACATCTTGCCCTCGACTTCGTGTTTTCCGTCAAACAAAAAAGAGCTATATTTCAGTCCCAAGCCTTTTAATTTCTTCTCGTGATTTAAGCGATGTTCTTCTGTAATAAACTCGTCTTTTGTACCATTGACAAGATAGGTATTTGCGGTATTAAAAATGGAGACGGCTTTGTCCCATTCTACGTCTTCGGGTAAAGGTCCACCCCAAAAAACAACGTTATGCACGATACTATTTTGCTGTGCCAACCATCGAGCAGCTGTCGCTGTTCCTTGCGAAAATCCTAAGACATTTATCGTGGCATTAGGATTGGGTAAATTTGTGGCGTAGAGTGGAAAAAGCTGGTCTAAATAGGCAATATAGTCGTCTATTTCCGAAAGTCGATCTTCTGACGTCATCCAAGAAGCAACAGGTTTTCCACCAAAACCATTCCAATAAAAACGGGACAATCCTTCGGGTGCAATGACAAGATTTTTTTCTTCGTCTAAAACATTAAAACGCTTTATAAAAGAACTTGCCAACATACCATATCCGTGCAAAACAAACCAAATTTGCTCCGTTTTCTCACTCAATTGACCATACGTGAAATATCGAGCAGTCCGAGCGACTTTGAGGTGTCTTTCTTCTATCATTTTTATTAGTTTTTGGTGCTGTGATTCTTAGTTCTTGGTGCTTTGGTGCTTTGGTTCTTGGTGCTGTGGTTCTTAGTTCTTGGTGCCGTTGGTTTTTATAGAGCCTAATTTCCTAATACACTAACTCCTAATTTCCCAATATACTAACTCCTAATTTCCCAATATACTAACTCCTAATTTCTCAATACACTAATAAGGAGCGAAAAGTCAGGTACTTCGTCGCAACGGAAAGGCCCGCTATCCATTGCAATACCAAGCCATACAAAATTAGCCCTTCTCTTTGGTATTTTCATTACTATCGGGGCTATTTTTTTTAGGTCTTAACCTCTATTTACACTTTAGTTGCTACAGCTTTTAATCGGCACGTTTTTTGTTTGTGGTTCATATCGTATTAACCGCAAGGGGCGCAAGGTGAAATTTCGTTCTAACTCTTTGCGAACTTTGCGTAACCTTTGCGCCTTTGCGTTGAAAGGAACATTGCAAAAGAAACTCAAGAATCGTACCTGGCAACAATGGCTTTTAATACTTCATTTTTATATTGGAAGGCATATTCTGTATCGTGTTCGATAAACCTTATATTAAAATCCGAAGAGAACGGCTTGTCTTTTGTGGGAAACCATTCTTTTTTCAAATCCTTGTTAATAACAATGAAAAGCCCATTATCATCTCCTATCGAACAAAATCTTTCTAAATTCCCAGAATGAATAGGCATTGCTGTTGCTTCTTTTAAGATGGTATATTCTCTGTTAACATCCAACGTGGGTATACCAATTTCACAGATTTCAAGCATTGCGTTTTTATCGAATGGTCGATTTGAATCGTTTTTCAAATTCTTTCGGGCAATGAACTCTCCGATATTTTTGTCCTCATCATAAAAGTAGATAGCATGCGCATTCCAAAAATCAAAATATTGAATCTCTGCGCCTTCATATGTAAGCACCTCAACCCGTTCTTTAAGCCACTGTAAAGCCTCTTTTTCTTGATTGGCAGGAATATTTATCGCATAATGATACGGCGAAAACGCTGCTCTATAGGTCAATTTCAATATAGAGTTCCCAATTTGAAAAGAAACAGAAGCACTCGTTTTTTCAACAATCTCTAATTCTAAAATTTGGGCATAGAATCTCGTCTGTTCTTCTAATTTTGGCGTAAATATTTCTAATTCTTGGATTTTCATTTTTTTTTATTTGTGGCAAAAAAACCACTCATAGTGGAACAATGCAAAAATTCTATTTTCAATAAAGGAAAAACATTATTTTTTATTTTTCTTTATTTCTCCATCATAAGAAACGCTAATTACACAATCTTCACATAAGGCAATATCTTGAACAAAGTTATTATGTTTATGCAATGTAATAAATTCTATATTTTCTTTGTCCCAGATTTTTAGTGTATTATCTTCACTTGCAGAATACAATCGTTCTTCATCGACCTTTAAGCTTCTGATGATTCCTTCATGGCACTTTTTCTCATTTAAAACCTCAATTTTCTTATTTGCAATATCTAAGCCCAATTTTATAATTGTACCATCTAATCTTCCAATAAAAATAGTCTGCTCATTTTCTACGACTAACGAATTTATAGGTACTTCCCCCTTCCATCTGAGTATTTCTTTGTGATTGTCAAGACTCCATATTACAATAGAACCATCCTCACTGATTGTAGCATAAAACTTTTCATTTACTTTTGCAATTCCCCAAATCCATTCATTATGTGCTTGATGACTGTCAAGTAAATCTCCATTAATATCTATATAATTTACGATTCCCTTAGCATCTCCTGATAAAAACTCGTTGTCATTAACTTTGCATAAACTTAACACTGCTCCTTTATGTAATTCTATATTCTTTACCAAAGTAAAAGCTTTATTAGTTTGTTGTTCCCAAATTTTTATAGACATATCTCTTGAAGCACTAACAATCTTTTTTTCATTTATTCCTATTAAACTAATAATTGAGTTTTTATGCCCTATAAGTTCAGACAACTTTTTTCCATCTTTTGACCAAACCTTTATCTTTTTATCTCGTCCACTTGTAATCAAAAAGTCATTAAATAATATTATTGTCCAAATATAACCTAAATGCCCTTCTCCACAGAATTCATTTTTTTGTAAGTTCGTTTTTCCTATTTTACCATACATTATGTCGCTTCGTAAAATGTATTTTTCGCCTTTAATTACTTTTTCTCCAGAATGCCATAAATTATGGTCAAAAATAATCAAATCTCCTTTTTGGGGCTGGTATTCTCCGATTATCCTATCATCTTCTTTTGAATTGAAAAATAAGGTTCTTCCTCCTTCAAAATCTTCAGTTCCATTAAGATAAATCATAAAGGTTAATTTCGACTGCTTTACATCAGATTCAAAATGAATACCATCTAAATGTTTATTAAAGTATTGATTTGGCAAGTATCTGCACAGTCTAATTCTTGAATTAAGACTCATCAATTCCCATTCACCCTGTTCTTCCTTACTAATTCCTTCTATCGAAATAACTTTAGGTATGTATTTTTTTATTTCTTCAAATAACTCATTCGATAAAGTATCATTATCTACAATCTGTCTTTCATTGTTTCTATATGATGTAGGATAATGTGTTATAGCTTCTTTAAAGGTTTTCTTTTTATCTTGAATAATTCTATCACAAAAACCTTCACTGAATGCCGATTTTATAAGCAGACAATATTCTTTTCTTTCTGGTAATATTTTAACAACCTCTTTCATGTTTTATTGGTTACAGTCAATCACATTACAACTATTATATTTCAGTTCATAATCTTATAAAATCCTTTTCACTAAGTATTCTGCATCAAACAACAAATTATTTTGGTTTCTGGTTCTAAAAATACAAATAAATCACCATCGCCCAAAAAATTCATTCCATCAATAGAATCGCTTTTACTCGTAATATTCAAATCTCGTACTAAACAGCTACTTAATTGGCAAACTAATCTCATTCTTCTTTTACTTAATGGACAGATGGGATGGTTTGGATATTGAACCCAATCTGGAATTCCTGTAAATCCTAACCCAAAATCATTTGAATATTCTGTTTTAAAATGTCTTTTCTCAAAAACCATTGGCTCTTGTTCTGCCAAATTATCATAGGGCGATTTACAATTCCTTATCTCTTTTTCATTTAACAATAATGGTGCTTTTGGATTAGAGTAATCCAACCAGACTTTCTCAAAATCTAAGAAGATAGGACAAATCAAATTTAAATCAAAAGGTAACCATTCAAAAGGTTCGTCTTCTTTATTGATATAGCCAATATACTGAAATGAACCTGGGCAATTATTTTCTGGTATCGTGAAGTCTTTGGGGCATTTTCCTCCAAAATGATGTAATCCTACATCATATTTAATAAAATTGTAAATTTCATTTATTTCAAAATACTCATAGGTCAAAACTCCTTCAAGACTTCTCAATATGTCGATATAACTTCCATTCAAAATCCTCTGGTTATTAAAATAAACTTCTACTATTTGAAGATAAATTTTAGTATCAAACATAAATTGGATGTAATTTCCAAGTTTTTCGGCGGTCTCTTTATCTATTCTTTGTGTCTCACCATTTTCATAATAATCAAATTGTTCTCCTCGACTTATATCCTTTGCCAATTGGCTCTTAGGAATAGTGAAAAATTGCTCTTTCATTTCAATTTCAATATTTTTCATCCTTCATTATTCATCTTACTATGATAATGAATAATAGAACCAATCAAATGAAAAGGCTTATTCAACCTTTGTTTTCCTTTATAAGTTGGGTTAATTTTTTGAGATATGTTCTTTTTTCTTCTGTAAAATTTTCTTTTTCCAACCAAGCATCTGTTCCGTTAAATTGCCACGCATCACCAAATACAAATTCTTCCTTTAAATATTTTTTCAGACCTATCTCTATTTCTTCGGTATCTTTATCTATTAATTTATTAACTATCGCATGCAGATACAATTTGACTGTTTTTTGGATGAGGTCGAGGTTGTTTAAATCCAATACTTTTAAGAGTGCTTCGGCTTTAAAATAGTTATTTTGAGTTAAGTATTTTTCTATCAAATCCAAGTAAGTTGAACTGTAAAGGCTTCCTACTTTTTGAGGAAATGGGGTTTTGCGTTTCTTTTCAATATCTACTGCGTAATAAAGCCCTTCAAGGTCATTTTCTTTGCCTTCTTCTGCCTGATTTATAATTTCTGCAAAAGCATATTTCCAACAGAGATCAAGGTTCATGTCAAACTTATACATATTCAGTACTGCAATAAAATTCCTTGCATCAAATACTTGATTGGGATGTCGATAGGGATGTCGTTTTTTTTCAATAAGAATATAGTTGAAAATTTCTTTGTGGTTTTTCTTGGAATAACGATATTCTAATTTTTTCCCAAATTCGAAAGCCAATTGATTTCCTCCATATTGTCCATGATTAACATAACGTACTGCCAGTACTTTGAACATTTCAGAGATGTTGCCATGCTTTTCGTATAACATTTCTACTTGGTCTGTATGCATGTCTGAAGTTTCTTCTGTAAGGGGACGAATATAATCTGCATAGGTCTTTAGGTATTTTTTATTTCTTAGTGCAAGTGCATAAGATTCTATAATTCCTAATATGGCTACTTCTTCGTCTAATTCATGTTTTATGTCCATTGCCTGAATATACTTTTGTATATAAGGTTGTATTTTTTCATTTTGGGCAATGGTGTAGAAAAAATGAAAAATACTCTCTAAACGATCTCTGTAGTATATATTTTCTCTGGCTTTCTCTTCGCTTTTATGGAGAATAAATTTATCATTTTGGGTCTGACCAAAACCAATGATTGTACCAGTATCAACATTTTTAAGCAATGTGCCAAGTTTTTCCATATTCTTTGTCATCCACTCTAAGAGCTGTATAATCGCTTCGGTATCATGAATATCTATGTTGATATTCTGATTGGTGGGTGGCGTAAATAATATTTCTGACATGTGTTTTTATTTTATCAATCAAGTATTTTTGCACAAGGCTACTTACCCTAATTCAAAGTACCAAACCATCCCCCAAATAGCCCCGATAGTAGCGTTATAGCCTTACTGGTTTATGTAGTTTTTGTGGTTTAAGTAGTTTCAGTCGTTATTCGGTTCTTTCCTTGATAGATTCCTGGGCTATAGTAGCGGATAGCGGGACTAAATGTAACGACGGAGCAACAAACCTTTCGCTCCTTATAAATAAGTCTTTACAAAAATCAATTAATCATAACCATACTACCTTTTATGATGGCTATT